>Ga0196978_1000248_pt1 | contig 28928 bp, 25 predicted proteins | sample S3v_2013CmetaG_FD_155491 | JGI IMG/M metagenome (GOLD analysis project Ga0196978, IMG submission 155491) | Soil microbial communities from Anza Borrego desert, Southern California, United States - S3+v_20-13C | ecosystem: Environmental > Terrestrial > Soil > Desert | place: USA: California... | reverse complement strand
CGCCCGGCGAATTGCCGACGCCTACCGTGCCGAGCACGATGAGATCAGCCTCCTCCGTCTTCGCCGCATCGAGAATTTCATCGCTGGCTAAGCCGGTGATGACGAGCACGCGCGGGCGGATGCCGAAAATTTTCTCCACGCCGGCGGCTTCTTTACTGAGCAGCACGCGCGCGTCTTTCTCGACGTCCTCCACGCTGTACGCCATCAGCGGCGCTTCCCCGGTGATCACGGGAAGGTGGCAAACGTGAAAAAGACAAAGCTCGGCGCCGGTCTCGCGCGCCAGGGCCGCAGCGTAACGCACGGCATTCTCCCCGGAGGGCGAAAAATCGGTGCAAGCCAGGATGGTTTTCATAATGCTCTTCTTTGAAATGTTCAATTGCTGCGGGCGCAACTTTGCAGAAGATGTCCGCTCTATGATTGGATACGGGAGAGCCGACGGACGGTTAGACCTTTTCGACGGTCGGTCGTTTTTGAAAGCCGGTTGGCAGGATCGGGCGATTTCTGCGGGGAGAATCTTCGGGCGGGGAATCTTTTCTACGCCTTTATTGGCGGGCGACTTAGAAGCATCGAGGAAAATTTTAAAGTAGAGAATAGAACCGGAACATGAAAGCGCGCAGAAAGAAAGATGATAACGGTCAGAGAATTTTTACTGCGATTCTTTTTCAGTCATCAACCTGTCGAGTAAAAAACACCCGCCTGTTTTCGCAGACGGAAATCTTTTCTGCGCCTTTATTTGTGCGGAGCAGAAGAAAACTTACAAAACACAAACAAACCCCAGCTGCAAACCCGCACCGAAGATCATCGCTCGTTCTTTGATAGTCGTCACGCTGAATTCAGCCTGCGAATTCGGGCGCGAAGCATAGTTAGAACGCAGCTGCGCATCACGAAAATAGCCATGCAGCCCCAGGCACAAACCGAAATCTTCCAGCTCTTTCCATTTTGGGAAATAAGTCAGATCCGCGTAAGGCATTACGAAATAACCGTAACCAGACAAGAATCCATCGTGATAAACCCGAATGGTGTTTTCCGAGTATCCTGCAAGCACCGGATCAGCGGGATAATACTTTTCTTCAAACGCATTCCTGTAAGCAAGTGTAAAACCCAAACTGGAACCGTATGTCCATTCGAAATGTTCGCCCCATTTTTTCTGCCGCATGATCAACGCACCCAAATGAAACGCGGTGGCATATGCAGCCGTGCGGTGAAAAATATCTTCGGGCGCATCGAGCGATTTCATGACTTCTTCCGGTTTGGTCTCAGCCGTTTCGAAACTAAGGTGGAAACCGAAATGTGATTTTTTTTCGTTCTCCGCGAAAGCCCTGATCATTAGCCCGCCATAATTCTTCACGTAAGCATTGCCCTTATTGTTCCAAAACGGGATGCCTTGCAGCGCGTTCGAATAAATCCGAAGTCCCTGTCCGGATAAAAGCACGGGCAGCAGTGTGAAAAGCAAAAAAAGAAATTTGCCGGGCCGCATAAAAATCAAAAACGCCTGCCCCGGGTCAACCAAAGCAGGCGTTCGTTTTTCTTATTCATTTCAGCTTTTCAAAACCTTCTGCACCAGGTCCGCCGCTTCCTGCAGTTGGATCGCCGAGTACACTTTCAGGCCGGAATCTTCGATGATCTTTTTCGCTTCCTCCGCGTTCGTTCCCTGCAGGCGCACGATGATGGGCACGGTAATATTGCCGATGCTCTTGTACGCGTCTACGATTCCCTGCGCCACGCGGTCGCAGCGCACGATGCCGCCGAAGATGTTGACGAGGATCGCTTTCACGTTCGGGTCTTTCAGGATGATGCGGAAGGCCTGCTCCACGCGCGCGGCGTTCGCCGTGCCGCCCACGTCGAGGAAGTTCGCGGGCTCGCCGCCGGCCAGCTTGATGATGTCCATCGTAGCCATCGCCAGTCCTGCGCCGTTCACCATGCAGCCCACGTTGCCGTCGAGCTTCACATAGTTGAGGCCGTGGCTGTCCGCTTCCACTTCGGTAGGATCTTCTTCGTGCACGTCACGCATCGCCTCGACCTCTTTGTGGCGGAAGAGCGAATTATCATCGGCGGTCACTTTCGCATCCACGGCGATGATCTTGTCGTCGGACGTTTTGAGAACAGGGTTGATCTCGAACAGGCTGGCGTCGATGCTTTCGTAGGCGCGGTAAAGCTGCGCGATGAATTTCACCATGTTCTTGAACGCGTCGCCCGAGAGGCCCAGGTTGTACGCGATCTTGCGGCACTGGAAATCGCGCAGGCCCACGGCCGGGTCGATCTCCTCTTTGAAAATCAAATCGGGCGTGGTTTCCGCCACGTGCTCGATGTCCATGCCGCCCTGCGGGGAGTACACGATCGTATTGCGTCCGCGGCTGCGGTCGAGCAGCACGCTCATGTAGAATTCTTTGATCTCGGAAGGACCGGGATAGTACATGTCCTGCGCGATGAGCACCTTGCGCACCAGCTTGCCCTTAGGGCCGGTCTGCGGGGAGACGAGCGTCATGCCGATGATGGCGCCGGCTTTTTCCTTCACCTCCTCCAGGCTCTTGGCCACCTTCACGCCTCCGCCTTTCCCGCGGCCGCCCGCATGGATCTGCGCTTTGACGATGACGATGGGGTTCTTCGTCATTTCCTGGATCTCTTTCGCGGCGTTCACCGCCTGCTCCACCGTCTCGGCCACGATGCCTTCTTGGATGGGAATGCCGAAGCTCTTAAGGATCTGTTTGCCCTGGTACTCGTGCAGGTTCATAGGTAGTTTGGTTTTTCTTGCTTGGGTTTCAAAAATACGAGTATTTGGATAGCGCGGAAGGGATGGTTTAAAAATCGTTGGAAACTCGGATTGAGTAAGAATCGCGATCCAGGTACGAGATATGAGAATTGAGAAACCTTAATTTATTGCCCGCAACCCATCGCACCTTATCCAACTGAGGAAGTGCGTGATTAACCGGGGGCAAGTGCGCAGCTCGAAGCCTCTCAATTCTCAATGCTTACCTCTCACTTCTGGACAGGAACTTTGGGGTTACATTCTGCCGCGGACAGGAATTCATTTAACAAGCCGTTCACAACAATTAACAGCCCTTCGTAGAATATTTTTGCCTGAGAAACAGGCCTTCACGTATTTTTGGGCAGGCCACACACCTATGAAGAAAGCGCTACTGCTTTTAAGTTTCCTGACTTCCCTTTCCACGCTGTTTGCGCAGGATTCCGTCATTGTCCGCAAAGAATATTTCGCCGTGCGGGCCGCACAGGCCCCGCGCATCGACGGGCAGCTGGACGACGAGGCTTGGAAAAGCGCGAACGTGACCGGCAGCTTCCTGCAGGCCAATCCCATCCAGGGCGCGCCGGTGAAGCAGCAAACGGAAGTGCGCATCATGTACGACAACACCGCGCTCTACATCGGCGCGATGCTGTACGATTCGGCGCCCGACAGCATCATGCAGCAGCTCGGCGTGCGCGATGCGTACCTGACGGCCGATAATTTCCGCGTGGTGTTCGATACGTACAATACGCAGCAGGACGCCTTCGATTTCACCGTCACCGCTTCCGGCGTGCAAAGCGATTCGCGCATGTCGGACTCCAATTACGACGCGGTGTGGAAAAGCGCGGTGCAGATCCTTTCCAACGGCTGGAGCGTGGAAATAGAAATCCCGTATTCCGCCATCCGTTTTCCCAACAGCAAAGAGCAAGTCTGGGGACTGCAGATCACCCGCAATTTCCAGCGCGCGCAGGAATTCGACCAGTGGGCCTTGACGCCGCGCGGCGTGCAGAATTTTTTTCAATACTGGGGACTGCTGAAAGGCATCAGCGGCATCGAGCCGCCGCTGCGCCTCTCGTTCACGCCCTACGGAACCACCATCGTAGATAAGGACGGCAACGCGGCCGGCGCGCCGGTCTCCACCAGCTTCAGCGGCGGCCTCGACCTGAAATACGGCATCAACGAAAGCTTCACGCTCGACGCCACGCTGCTGCCCGACTTCAGCCAGGTGCAGAGCGACAACATCGTGAAGAACCTGCGCGCCTTCGAAGTGCAGCTGGCGGATAATCGCCCCTTCTTCACCGAAGGCGTCGATCTTTTTTCGCGCGGCGGGCTGTTTTATTCGCGGCGCATCGGCAAGACACCCACGCTTTTTTACGACGCGCCGTACATGCTCGAAGCCGACGAAAAGCTGGTGAAGAATCCTTCCCGATCGCGCCTGCTCAACGCCACGAAAATTTCCGGCCGCACGAGCAACGGCTTAGGCATGGGCATCCTGAACGCGTTCGTCGACAACACCTACGCGATCGCGCAGGACACGGTGACGGGCGAAGAGCGCAACATCTTGATCGAGCCGCGCTCGAATTACAACATCTTCGTGCTCGACAAGCAGCTGGCGCGCGGCTCATCCGTTTACCTCATCAATACGAACGTGGTGCGCGGCAACGGCTGGAGCAGCGCCAACGTCACCGGCGCGGGCACTTCGCTGAACAACAAGAAGAATACCTGGAACGCGCAGTTCGAAGGCGCCGTCAGCGAGATTCTTTTTCCTTACGATTCCCTGCAGGGGCAGTTCGACGCGATCCTCGGCTATCAATATTACGCGCGCATCGGCAAGAACAGCGGCAAGTGGCAATGGGCGATCGACCGCGGCGTGAAGAGCCGCAACTTCGACGCGAACGATCTCGGCATCACCTTCGAAACGAATTTCGCCAACAACGGCGCGGGCATCAGCTACCTGCAGCTCAATCCCTGGAAGCGGATCCTGCAGGGCAACATCGACCTGAACGTTTTTCTCCAGCAGAACCTGACGACGGGACAGATGAATTCGTTCAGCATAAATCCTTTCGCCTGGGGACAGTTCAAGAATTTCAGCAACGCTTACTGCGGCTTCGAGATCAATCCCGCCGACATCCGCGATTACTACGAGCCGCGCACGCCGGGAAGAGTCTACCTGCGCACGGGCTACACGAATTTTTTCTTCGGCTACAACAGCAACCAGAACAAAAAGCTCAGCTACAGCATCAACGGTTATGCGGGCCTGACGAAAGAAATTCCCGGCACCATTCCGCGCAATCCCTGGGGCGGCGGCAGCATCTGGCTCAACTGGCGCGCCGGCGACCGCTTCACGCTTTCGGTCGGGCCCGGCTACCACGGCGATTTCGGCGACCGCGGCTGGGTGAATACGGAAGACGACGGCACGATCGTGTTCGGCCGCCGCAACATCCGCAACATCACCAATACGCTGAACGCGACCTACGTCTTCAAGCGCGACATGTCGCTGAGCCTGATCTCACGCCATTACTGGGCCACCGGCCAGTACCTCGGCTTTTACGTGCTGGAGGAGAACGGCAACCTGCACGATTACGTGAACTACGGCGGGCACCACGATTTCAGCTTCAACTCCTTCAACGTGGACATGGTGTATAAATGGATCTTCGCGCCGGGCAGCACGCTGAGCATCGCGTGGAAGCAGAATATCCTGAAAGAAGACCCGGTGATCGATTACAACTACTTCCACAATTTCCAGGGCACGATCCGCGCGCCGCAGTACAACTCGATTTCCTTGCGCGTGCTGTACTTCCTGGATTACCTCTACATCAAGAAGGCGCTGGCGAAGAAGGGGTAGATCCTACTCGAAAAATAAACGCAGAGGCCTCACTCACATCCTCTGCCGCAGAGGAGGGACGCAGAGGGCGCAGAGCTGTTCCAAAAAAAAATGTAATTACTTACCGCAGGTGAAAAAGCTCTGCGACCTCTGCGCCTGGGTGGGATTCGCGGGCGGTGCTCTGCGTCCTCTGCGTTTAATTTTTTGAGTAAAATCTCGCTGAAGGCAACAAGCTCTGCGGGGTTGGATTTTGCGCGTGAGCCTCTGCGCCCTCCGTGGTTAAATTTTTTTGCAGGATTTTTATTCCGCAACCACCTGCCCGCTCGCTACTGTTTTCGATTTGTGCTGCAGGCGATAAACGTAATTTCCCGCAGGAAGGGCGTCGCGTTCGATCGTCACTACATTTTCGCGCAGTTGCCCGAAACGCAGCACCTCGCGCCCCGCCGCATCGAAAAGCTGCAGCGACAATTCCTCCAGCGCAATGTTCCCCGCATCGATCTGCAATTGAAAAGACGAGTGGTAAGGATTCGGGAAAGCGAGCACGTTCACGCCTGCATTTTCCATCTCCTGCACGCTCGTCACCGCTTCCGGCATTTTCAGCTTGTCGATATAAAGACTGGGCAGCACGCCGGTGGTCCAGTCGATGAGGTAATGCTTGCTCGAGTTGAAGACGATCACGATGGAATCGGGCTGCACGTTCGGCTGCATGTCGACGAGGTTGACGGTGAAGAGCGTGTAATTGTTCGCGGGCGGCAGCGCGAGATAACCGAAAGCGATGGTGTCGGGACGCATGAGCGTGAAGTTGTATTTCTTCAGGATCACGATCGCTTCCGCGGAATCGCCGGTTTGCGCGTTGGTCATTTTATAATACGCCGAGACGGACGAAGGCTTGCCCGTGAACGGCGTGCCGCCCCGGATGTATTGCAGCGAAGACGGCATCTGCCCGTTGATCATCGTGCCCTGCGCGATGCCGCACATCAGGTAGCCCGTGATCTTCGCGGCGTAGCTGCCTTCGAACGCATCCGTCGTCGGCAGCACCGTGTTGCAATACAAGCCGCTCCAGTTGTTCGGAACGGTGTCGGTAACGTAGCTCTGCTGGATGCTCCAGTTTTCGAAACCGGTGTTGCTGATGCCTTGCGCGGAGCCGCTGAAGGCGGCGAACAGGAGGAGGCTGGTACAGATCGTTCTCATGGCGAAAGTTTTTTGTTTGATTCTTCTTACGCCAAAAGTATTCCAGGGTTGAGCGCAGGCGTGGGACAAAACTTCCATCGGCTTGCACAAGTTTTTCAAAGCGGACGTATGTGCTGCGGGAGGGTGGGAATGTGCAAGGGCCTGCGGGGCTGAAACGGTTTAAGTCAAGGCTTCGGTTAGCCTGCGGCAAGATCCTGCATAAAAAAACTTTAGCCGCAGAGGCCTCGCGCACGTCCTCTGCCGCAGAGGAAAAAACGCAGAGGTCGCAGAGCTTTTTCACCTGCGGGAAGTAATTGCAAAAATTTTGGAAAAGCTCTGCGCCTTCTGCGGTTAAAGTTTTTTGTGCAGTTACTTGTCTTTCCGGATCACCAGCTTCTTCACGCTCTTCGCGCCTTCATGGGCGATCTGCAGAAAGTACACGCCTTCGCTCATGCCGGAAAGATCGATCGTGGTTCTGCCGGAAGAGAGGTTGTTGTGCTGCTGCTGCCACACCTCGCGTCCCGTCACGTCGCAGAGGCTGAGCTGCACTTCCGCTGCGAAGCCCGCGCTGCAATCCAGCGTGAACAGGCCGCTGCCGGGATTCGGGTAGATGGAGAAAATGCCCGCATCCGTTTCCGTGATCGCGCTGGGCACGTTGATGTTGATGTTGTCCAGCCACATGAAATTGCCGTAGCCGCTGCGGTTCTGGAAGCGCGCCTGGATGGACGACTGGCCGACGTAGCTGTTCAGGTTGATCGTTTCGTTGCGCCACTGCGAAGCGCTGGGCTGGAAAGCGTTCGTGTTGTCGGGCGCGGTGGCGAGCGTGCTGCCGCCTTTGAGGTACACCTGCGTCCAGGTCTGCCCGCAATCGGTAGACACGTGCACGGCGAGCGTATCGCTGTACTGCGAATCGTAACGCGCGTAAGCTACGTCGAAGGTCAGGTTGAGCGAGGTGACGCCGGTGAGATCGGTGAGCGGCGTGACGAGCTCGTCGCGCGTGCCTGTGTTGTCGTTGTTGAAATTATCCATGCGCGTGGAAGCGGAGCTGCCGCTGCCCGTAGCCGTGGTGCGTACCCAGGTCACGTCGCCGTCGGGATTGTTGCGGATCCAATTGGCGGGCGGGAACGCGGGCTGCTGAAAACCTTCCACGACCGGGAAGGCCTGCGGCGCGAGCACTGTAACAGTGAACGTGCCCGAAGTCGTGTCGTTCACGGGGTTGCCGTCGCTGCCGTTGTTCGGGGCGGAGACGATGGCGGTGAACGTGTGCGTGCCCGCGGTGGCGCTGATGACCGGCAGCGTGATGCCCGCGAGCTGCCCCGTCGGCAGCGTGCCGTTCCAGGTATACACCTGCGGCGTCTGGCTGTCGAGCTGGTAGGTGATCGTCGCCGTCGTCAGCGTGTCGATGCCGGCGTTGCGAAGGCTGAGCGAGGGCGTGAACGAAACGGGAGGCGTGCAGGTGTTCGTGTTGCCGCTGGGCGCATTCACCGCCAGCATCTGCGCGTCGAGCGCGACGGTGGGCTGGTTCGGATCGTAGCCGTTGTCGGTGCTTGCGCCGGTAGTGCACGCGTCCAGCCAGTCGACGAGGCGCGTGGCGGCGCTGCTGCCGGTGTTCCAGGACGTGGAGAATTTTCCGTAGTAATCATTCAGGTCCTGCGGAGGCGCGCCGCAGTACGAAGCGCCGCCGTAGAGCTGCCCGACGATGCGGTGGTTCTGATCGAACAGCGGTGAGCCGGAAGAGCCGGGCTCGGTCACGCCGCTCGTCCACAGGCCGATCAGCCAGCACTGCGCGCCGCTCCAGGTAACAGACGTTGTAGGATTCATCGCCCAGGAAATTTTCTTGATGTCGCCGCTGGGATGGTGAATGCAAACGACACTGTCCGCAGGCGTGTTCACGTTCGACCAGCCGGCGTAGTACACGTTGTAATTCGCAGGCGGAACGCTGTTGATCTCGCACAAATGAAAATCGGATCCGCCGTTGCTCGCGCGGGGCGTGCCGCCGCTGAGCGATTGCGAGGAAGGATTCGTGGACGGATCGTTGCAGCCGGACGCTTCCCAGTTGAAGCGGAACACCCAGCTTCCGTCGGCGGGGCCGCAATGATCGGCGGTCAGCACGTAGGGCGTGCCGTCGTTGCAGGTGTTGTTGATCAGCGCGCCGGAGCAGAATTCCGATCCGCCGGAGACGAGGCACACGGCCGAGCGCACTTCGTTCTGCCAGGCGCCCGCGCCGGGGCAATGCACGTTGTTGTGGCAATTGCCCGCATCGCCGAAGCCGCGGTCGAGGCTTTCTAAGAAAGGCGAAACGCTGCGGTAGCCGTGCGTGACGCGGAAGAGCGTGAGCGTGCCTTGCCCCGCAACCGCCGCGGGCTCCACGTACTCCACGATCACCGATTCGCCGGGCAATAATTCCGTGCCGAATTTTTTGTCGGCCCAGTTGTGCTTCGACGTGAAGGCGCCGAGCACGGTGGCGTGATCCGGGGTGTAAACGAAAAGCTGCGCGCCTTGCGGCAAATGAAAATCTTCGAAGGCGAGGTTCACCGTCATCGCGCCGGGGCAATTCACGCCGAGCCGCCAGGTGCGCACACCGTTCGGCAATACTTCCCAGTGGCCGGAATTGTCGAGGCTGTAGCGCACGAGGTGATTGTGCCCGAAGCGGTACGGCATTTTCGCCGCATCACGCAGCTCGTCTTCGCCGATGAGCGAATCGGTATTTACGAAAGGCATCGTGACGAAAGGCACGCGGCTGTTGAGCGCGTCGAACTTGAACGTGGCGGGTTTGCCGGGCTCTCCTAATTGGGCTTGCGCGGGGACGAGGGCGAGCAGCGCGGCGGCAGTGAGCAGGCGCGCGAGGCGCGCGGGGGAATGGAAGCGGGTCATGTGGCGGTTTTGTTTCGTGTCAATATTTGTAGGTGGCGGACTTGTCACCCATTCTCAGGACGATGGTTTTCGTGGAAGCTTGTTGCAGCGGTTTCAGGTTGAAGCCGAGCGTATCGGTTTTCTGCTCGCGGCAGGCATCGCCGTTGCGTTCGTGCTTCAGGTAAAGGCGCATCTGCGGCGGCATGGATTTCATCAGCGCGCCCGTGGTCACCAGGTCGAACGAATGCTCTTTGCAGCCGCCGGAATACGTGACATACACGTTCAGCACATCCGAGCCGGGAAGCAATTGCAGGCTGTCGATCGTGAAATCAAATTCAGTCGGCGGCGTGTAGCTTTTATCGATCAGCACGTCCTTCGTAAAAGCGGGGCGATTCTGCACGCCGACAAGCCGGCCGTGAGTCCGGCAGCATGAAAGCACTAAACAGATCAGGAATACAGAAGAAAGTAAACGCATGCGGGATGTTTGGTGCGCCAAGGTATTTATTCTGCACGGTTCTCCGTCTTTCTGCGGATGCGAAAAAGCGCTTCTTTTTTTGTGTAAATCAGACCTCTTTACTGATCGAAGAAGATGCGCTTATCGTCGTGCGCCCGCCGCGGGTCAGCGAAAATACCCGTCCGCGCTTTTTCAGGAAGGTTTCCCGCCGGATTAATTACTTTTGCACATCAGCAATTTTTTATGGCTAAAAAACAAAGCTCCGTTCTCGATAAAAACGCGCTCGCTTTTCTCGAACGTTACCTCAACAACGCCTCTCCTACCGGCTTCGAAACCCCGGGACAAAAGCTCTGGCTCGATTATATCCGGCCCTACGTCGACGAGCATTTCGTGGACACGTACGGCACGGCCGTGGCGGTGATCAACCCGAAAGCCGATTACAAGGTGGTGATCGAAGCGCATGCGGACGAGATCTCCTGGTTCGTGCATTACATCACGAAGGACGGCTTCATCTACCTGCGCCGCAACGGCGGATCCGATCACCAGATCGCGCCTTCGAAACGCGTGAACATCCACACTCCGAAAGGCATCGTGAAAGCGGTGTTCGGCTGGCCCGCCATCCACACGCGCGAGCCCGGCCGCGAAGAGAATCCCACGCTCAAGAATATTTTTCTCGACCTGGGCTGCAGCTCCGACAAGGAAGTGGCGAAGCTCGGCGTGCACGTGGGCTGCGTAGTGACGTACGAGGACGAGTTCATGATGCTGAACGGCCGTTACTTCGTGGGCCGCGCGCTGGACAACCGCGTGGGCGGCTTCATGATCGCGCAGGTGGCGCGTTTGCTGAAAGAAAGCAAAACGAAACTGCCGTTCGGCTTGTACATCACCAACTCCGTGCAGGAAGAAGTGGGCCTGCGCGGCGCGGAGATGATCGTGCACACGATCAAGCCGAACGTGGCCATCATCACCGACGTGACGCACGATACGCAGACGCCGATGATGAACAAGGTGACGCAGGGCGACATCGCCTGCGGCAAAGGGCCTTCGCTCACTTACGGCCCCGCCGTGCACAACAAGCTCCTGCAGCACATCATCGACACGGCGGCGAAGAAAAACATCCCGTTCCAGCGCGAAGTCGCCTCCCGCTCCACCGGCACCGACACCGACGCCTTCGCCTACTCGCTGGGCGGCGTGCCCTCCGCGCTCATCTCGCTCCCGCTGCGCTACATGCACACCACGGTGGAAAGCGTGCACCGCGACGACGTGGAAAACGTCATCCGCCTCATTCTCGAATCACTGAAAGGGATCAAAAAGAATCACGATTTCAATTATCTTCGTTGAAATACCTCTTTAATACCTCTCTTCCATGAATCGTTTTTCTCTTTCGCGCTTGTCCCTTTCGTTCGCAGCGATGCTCCTGCTCGCCTGCGGCGGTAAGGATTCCCGCACAGGCGACACGATGGAAGTGAAGAACGATACGCCCGCCCTCAACGACAGCACGCAGGCCAAGTACCAGCGCCTGATCGGCAACATCCCCATCCCGCTCGAGATCCTGGAAAAGCTCGCCGGCAGCGGCGTCCGTTACCGCGACAGCCTCATCAACCCGATCGGCAGCGCGGCGCATTACATCAAGTCGCAGGCGCAGGCGATCAACCTGGGCATCTACGGCTCCGATCTCACCTACGTCATCTCGATGGAGCAGTTCGGGCAGGTTTCCTCGCACATCAAAACGGTGAAGCGCCTGGCGGACGAGATCGTCATCCCCACCGCGTTCGACGAGGGTATGATGACGCGCTACAACGCCAACCGCAACAACCGCGACTCGCTGTCGAACATGATCTACCAGTCGTACCAGCGCATCGACAACACGCTGAAGAACAACGAGCGCATCGGTCTCGCCGCGCTGGTGGTCACCGGCGGCTGGGTGGAAAGCCTTTATCTCACCACGCAGCACCTCACGCGCGACGGCGGCGAGAAAAACAAAACCCTGCTCGACATCCTCGCCGAGCAGCAGCGCCACCTCGGCAACCTGATCAGCCTGCTTGAAGATTTCAAAAGCGACGAGTACATCACCGAGCTGAAGACCGACCTCGAAGCCCTGCAGAAGATCTACCCCGCCAAGGCTAAAAAGCTCGACGACGAAACGGTGAAAGCGATCGCAGCGAAGATCGCGGAAGTGCGGAAGAAAGCGGTGGAGCTGGAATAAGCTCCTCTTTTCGAAAAACTGTTCCTGTAATTTTTCCTGCGTATTTGTCTCCGCGTATTCATGCGCTGATGTGCCGGTGCACATACCTTCACGGACAGTTATCGCGCGCGCCGCGCAGCAGGGCGATTTGTATTCGCCAACAAAATCGTACTTTTATTTCCATCATTTTTTTAAAGCCTCACTATGCCGCTCCTTGGATCGATATTGAAGCGCACGATCGAGCTGAACAGGAAGCTGCCGAAGATCAGGCGGAACACGAATTTCCGTTTGCAGGAAAAGGCGCTGAAGAAGCTGCTCAACAAAGCCGAGTTCACCGCCTTCGGCGAGCACTACAATTTCTCCCGCATCCTGGCCGACAGCAACCCGGTGGACGCGTTCCGCAAGACGGTGCCGGTGCACGATTACAATTCCATGTTCCGGCAATGGTGGTACCGCTCGCTCAACGGCGAAGCGTTCGTGACCTGGCCGGAGACGGTGAAATATTTCGCGCTGAGCTCGGGCACTTCGGAAGCATCGAGCAAGCATATCCCCGTGACGAAAGACATGCTGCGCGCCATCCGCAGGGCCAGCACGCGGCAGGTGCTCGCGCTGGCGCACCTCAACCTCCCGCCGGAAGTGTATCAAAAGGGCATTCTCATGCTCGGCGGCAGCACGCACCTGAACTTCAACGGCACGTATTTCTCCGGCGACCTCAGCGGCATCACCACCGGCAATCTTCCCTTCTGGTTCCAGCATTTTTACAAGCCCGGCAACCGCATCGCGCGCGAGCGGGAATGGGACACGAAGCTCGAGGAGATCGTGCGGAGCGCGAAAGAATGGGACATCGGCATCGTGTGCGGCGTGCCCGCCTGGATGCAGATCCTTTTCGAGCGCATCATCAAGCATTATAACGTCGGCACGATCCATGACATCTGGCCGAACCTCAGCATCTACGTCTGGGGCGGCGTCTCGATCAAGCCCTACAAGGCGGGCTTCGAGCGCCTGCTTGCGCGGCCGATCCACTACCTGGAAACGTACCTCGCTTCGGAAGGATTCATCGGCTTCCAGGATGATCCCGAGCAGCCGGGCAACCGCCTCGTGCTGAACAACGGCATCTTCTTCGAATTCGTTCCGTTCAACGAGCAGAATTTCGACGGCGAAGGCAACATGCGCGCGAAGCCCGAGACGCTCACCATCCAGCAGGTGGACACGAACACCGAGTACGCGCTGCTGCTGAGCACCTGCTCCGGGGCCTGGCGCTACCTGATCGGCGACACGATCCGCTTCACCAACGTGGACAAAGCCTGCATCGAGATCACCGGACGCACGAAACAATTCCTCAGCCTCTGCGGCGAGCACCTTTCGCAGGACAATATGAACCGCGCGATCGAGCTGACGGCGGAAGAGCTGGGCATCCCGATCAACGAGTATACCGTGGCCGGCATCAATTACCAGAATCTTTTCGCGCACCACTGGTACATCGCCTGCGACGAGCATGTGGACCCGGAGAAGCTGAAGCGCACGCTGGACGAGCACCTGAAGAACCTGAACGACGATTACCGCGTGGAGCGTTCCGCCGCGCTGAAAGAAGTGATCGTCGACGTGCTGCCGCACCAGGTGTTTCTCGAATGGATGCGCAAGCAAGGCAAAGAAGGCGGACAGCACAAATTCCCCCGCGTATTGAAGCACCAGCGACTGGAAGACTGGCGGCAATTCGTGCAGGCGCACCAACAACCCGCCGGATGATCTTACGCGCGCTGAAGGAAGGAATTCTCCTCGGGCTGCCCTTAGCTATTTCCATCGGGCCGGCCTTCTTCGCGCTTCTGCAAACGAGCATCCGCTACGGCTTCCGCACGGCCGCCGCGCTGGCCACCGGCATCATCATCAGCGATATTTTCTGCGTCGTCATCTCCTACCTCGGCGCCAACTCCTGGTTCAGCGATCCCGAGATCAAAGGCATCATCGGCCTGACGGGCGGCGTCGTGCTCATCATTTTCGGCACGTTCAACTTTTTCGCCAAGCCGAAAGATTTCGGGAGCAGCGAAGAGCTGGAGATCAAAACGCCGGGCTTCTGGGTGAATGTGATCAAAGGATTTTTCCTGAATGTGCTCAACCCTTTCGTGATCGTTTTCTGGCTGGGCGCGGTGACCTTCATCGGCTCCAAAAACGATTTCGCGCTGCTGCCGGTGTGCGTGGCCTTCGGCGCGGTGCTGGGCATCGTTTACTCATCCGACCTGCTGAAAGCGTTTATCGCCACGCGTATCCGCGGTTATCTCAACGCGCAGAAGGTGCAGATCCTGAACAAGACGGCGGCGCTGGTGCTGATCGGGTTCGGATTGTATATGATCTATGATCATTTGAAAGACCTGCTGGCGCGGGATTGAGCGGCGCAGAAGCTTTTCCGGGAAACGTAGAAAGGAAATCGCCGAGGCGCGGAAGAAAGGGCCGCGAAGATCGCGACCCGTGCGAAATCATTTTCCAGGAACGTGGAGCGGGATCATTTTTCCAAAACGGATTTGATGTCCGGGCGGAAATAACGATCGCTTTTCAAAATCTTCCCGTCTTCGCGGAAGATCGGTTTCCCTTCGCCGTCGAGCTTCGACATGTTGCTGCGGTGGATCTCGTCGAACACTTCTTCGATCTTGTGCTGCAGGCCGTGGCGCAAAATGGTTCCGAACAAAATGTAAAGCTGGTCGCCGAGCGCGTCGGCGATCTCCGTTAGATCGCCGCGCTTGCAGGCTTCGAGGTACTCGTCGAGCTCTTCCTTGAGCAGGTTGTAGCGCAGCGTGTATTCTTTTTCAGGAATCTCTCCCGTGGGCGTGTGGCGGTTGCCGATCAGGAACACGTCGTGGAACTCGCGCACGCTGTCGATCTTCTGCAGCAGGGCGGTTTGTGCGGCGGTGGTGCTCATGGGAGTTATTGCTTGTTGGTTAACTGTTATTCGTGTTCGTTACTTGTTACTCGTGAACCGCGCTTAAATTTTCCAACGAATTATTTTTTCTTCGGATCGGGCGCGGCGGCTTCTTTTTGCTTTTTCAGGCGGTGCGCTTCGTTCAGGCCTTTGATCACGTCGTCGGTGATGTCGAGGCTGTCGTTGGCGTAGAGCACTTGTCCTTTGCTGGAATAGCCGAGGATGAAATCGATCTTGTTCGTCTTGCTGTAATCCTTGAAATAATTGTTGACGTCCTCGAGGATTTTGTCGTTGCTCTCGTAGGCCTTGTCGCTCATGCGCTGCACCTGCGCCTCGAGCGCGGCCAGCTCTTCCCCGCCCTTGTTCAGCTCCGCTTCCGTGCGCTGCGCCTCGTCGACGGAGATGGTGCCCAGCTGCACCTTCTGCTGGTACGCGTACGCGAGCTGCTGCAGTTTGTCGCGCTTCGCCTGGTACGTGGCCTGCAACGATTTCAGCTGCGCTTCGGTGGCTTTCGACAGCTCCGAGATGGCCTCGTATTTCGCATCGAGCGAATCGACGTTGATGTACAGCACGCGCGCGCCGCCCAGGTTGGAAGGAATGTCGAAGCTCAGCTTCGGGATGGAATCGTTGCCGCCCGCCGCTGCATCGGCGCCGGTTTTCGGGGAAGAGAAATGCAGGTAAAAAAGAACGCCGACGGCAATGAGCAGCACGACGTTGAGAGCGAGCGAAAGCTTGTTGTTCACGTGAGTTGGCTTTGTTGTGAAACAAAGATAAACCACGCCCCAGTAACTGGAACCGCCGGGAAGCCCGTTTATGAACACGAGATTAACATACCGGCGGACGAAAGAAGCGGCACAGGCAGCGTCAGCAGACAGTCATATGTTTTACTGCCAACTGCCGCTGCCGGCTGCCGTAATTTCATTACTTATTTTTTCTGCCGATGAAGATCAGTTACCGCCAAACTGAATTGGTATGGTGTACTGCATCTCCACCGGCCGCCTGTCCTGCAAACCCGGCTCCCAGTTGGGCATGAGCTTCACCAGGCGCAGGGCTTCTTCGTCGAGGCCGTAGCCGAGGCCTTCGCGGATCTTCGCGTCCTTCAGCTTGCCTTCTTTCGTCACAACGACGTCGACGTAAACCGTGCCGGTGATGCCGCGCTGCTTGGCCTGCATCGGGTAATACATGTGGCGGCGGATGAATTCGTCCATCGCTTCACGGCCGCCGCGGAAGCTGGGCTCCACGGGCAGGTCGGGCGGGTCGCGGCGCTCCTGTGCGGCCACCATGCTGTCGGCCACGCGCGTGGTGGCGGCTTGCAGGCGGCGGATCGAGTCGGCGACCATGGCGTCGTGTATCTCATCGACCATGGCCATCGAATCGCGCCAGGCGGCTTCGCGTTCTTTCGCAGCGAGCGAATCTTGTTTGGCTTGTCGCGCAATGCGTGACTGCTCACGCGCGCTTTTTTTGTCGGCGCAGGAAGAGACTGCCAGCAGCAAGCTTCCAGCACCGATCAGTATAATATGATGATAGCGTCTCATACCCTTTGAGTTTCAAGCGGTATGCCAGCGCGGAAATCGCTCTTTCACTGTGTTTTCGGGCTTTGCAGGGCCGGCAGGTGTAGAAATTGCGGGGAAATTATTGCCCTTCCAAAAGCGTTCAAAAACGTTTTTTCGTTTTTTCGTTTAGACGTTTTAACGTTGAAACGAAAAACGCGAAAACGAAAAAAACGCAATCCGTATCTTTCGCTCGCAAAGCCCAACATCAATTTCACCATGCCGCTCACAGACGAAACACGAAAGCTCATTTTCGATAAGCTGAAAAAAAATTTAAAGAAGTACTCACCGCCTATGGTGGCGAGCGAAGGCACGAAGCTTTCGTACCAGCTCATCGGCAACAAGCCGGTGCCTTATGGCTACGACAAAAAGATCATTCCCGGCATGTACTTCGCCTCCATCGCGCAGCGCAAGGACAGCGTGGCGTTTTATTTTTTCCCGAGCTACATGAACACGCAGCTGAAAGACACCGCGCCTTCGCTGTACAAATGCCTGAAAGGAAAAACCTGCTTCCATTTCAAGAAAGAAGAGCAGGTGGACGAAAAAGAGCTGAACGCGCTGCTGAAAAAGGGTGTTGAAGCGTGGAAGAAAATGGGGTACATGAAGTAGTTGCCGAAAACTAAAATCCCCAATCCCAATTCAATTCGTTCTCGGGTTTTGGATCTGAGCTTTGAGATTTTCGCCGGATCGTTCGGGATTTTCAATTGGGGATTTATTCCCCGAATTTCACCGCCACACTGTACTCCATGTCCGCCGGTTTTCCGTTCACTCTTCCCGGCTCCCAGGGCGGCATGCTTTTCACCACGCGGATCGCTTCTTCGTCGCAGCCGTACCCGAGGCCGCGCAGCACTTTGAAATTATCGAGCGTGCCGTCTTTCAGCACGATGAAGTAGACGTATACGATGCCTTTCACGCCGGCCTTTTGCGCAGCTTCCGGGTACTTCGTGTTGGCGGCGAGAAATTTTTCCATCGCGGCATTTCCTTCTTTGTAGCGCGGCTCGAGCGGCAGCGGGGGCGGATGCCTGCGGTTGTCCTGGGGCAATTCAGTTTCTTTTTGCGCAAGCGAATCGACCAGCGCAGAGTCTTTATGCGCGGTGCTGATCGAATCGAGGCGGCGCTGCTCCTTATGCGAGCGCACCGTCGAATCGGCTTTTCTTGCTTGTGAAGAATTATCGAGAATGGCGTTCACCATGCTGTCGGCTTTGGCGCCGGCGCGCGGCTCTTTTTCCCGGCTGGCGCAGGAAGCGCTGAGCAGCGCAAGCAGGAAAAGCGCGGGAAGAAAAGATCGTGCGTTCATAAGGTAGGCTTCGCAACGTGCGTGCCAATATTAGCTCTTAGCGCTTAGCGCTTAGAACTTAGCGCTTAGCAATTTAGTCACTAAGCGCTAAGAGCTCATTGCTCCTGCTGTTCCGGGGCAGGCTGCGGGCCGTTCGGATCTTTCACCGGCAGGCTGTCCGAGGTCGTGTCGATCTTGTCCGGCACGATCTCGCCCTGCGTGGTGCAGGAGCTCATGAACAGCATGCTGCCGAACACGAGGTACAAAGCCGCGGCAAATCGCACCAGCGAAAAATGCAAACGGCTCCTGCGCGGGGAAGCAGCCAGGTCGCTGTTGCGAACCCGCCCGCAAACCCGCTCGCCGGCGCGCGCGCTGAGCATGTCGCGGATCTCTTCGGGGCTTTTACCGGTGAAATCGATGACGACCTTGCAGCATTTGCCGCAGAAACGCCCCTGCGCCTCGGGACTCATCTTGTTCCAGTTCTCAGTGCAGGGCTGGGGAATTCGAATGTTCATCATGTGAAAAAGCTTTAAGGTTTTAAATGACGAGAGAGAACAAGCATTACACTAAAATTAATGCCATCTAAACCGTTAAAGCAAATTCATTTCGTAAAATACCCAAAAGACGGTAGCGTATTCTTTTCAAAGCGAATCGCCCGGCGCCGCATATACCTCGCCGATCTTCGCGCGGTCTTCAGGCGTCACCACCGGGCCGCCCAGGGTGAAGCTGCGATCGGTTTTCACGGTGCTGCTGCTGTCGCTCACGCCGGGCTTTGCACACCTCGCCGTCGTGTCCCGCAGCGGCTCACCGACGGAGTCGCCTAACACGCGTGTCGTATCCCGCTGCACTTTGCCGACGACATTGTCATTGCCGCAAGCCGTGAACAGGAACGCGCCGAAAACCAAATACAGCGCGCAGAGAAAACGCGAGAGCCGCTGCTTCCGCCCGCTCGTCACCGGCGCCGGCTGCAGTTGTTCGGTACGGAACCGGCCGCAAACCTTCTGTCCTTTCATCGCTTCGAAAAAATCTTTGATCTGCGCAGCGCTCTTGTTGGTGAAATCGATCACCGTTTTGCAGCAGCTTTTGCAGAATGCGCCCTGATCGGCGGGCTGCATCTTGTTCCAGTCTTCGTTGCAGGGTTTCGGGATGCTGATGTGCATTTTTATTGCGTTTGAAAAGGAGATGCGCGGCCCCGGCGATTTCCACAAACGGCCTCGCAAACGCCCCGGCCCGCTTATTTATTGCATCGCCGCTGTAAGACGTATCCGGTGCGGGGTTTCCATTAAATTTGTCTGCCCGTTCGAAGCCTGCGTCATGCGCACATCGAAAGCCGCACCCGTGAAGCTATCCGTCATCATCGTCAACTACAACGTCCAGCATTTCCTGGAGCAATGCCTGCACTCCGTGCGCAAGGCGGCGAAGAGCCTGGAGGTGGAAATGTTCGTCGTGGACAACAATTCGGTGGACGGCTCGCTGCAGATGCTGCGGGAAAAATTCCCGGAGGTGCAGGTGATCGCCAACAAAGAAAATTTAGGTTTCTCGAAAGCGAACAACCAGGCGATGCAGATCGCGAAAGGCGAATACGTGCTGCTGCTGAACCCGGATACGGTGGTGGAGGAAGAGACGTTCGGCAAAGTGATCCGCTTCATGGACGAGCACCCGGACGCGGGCGGGCTCGGGGTAATGATGCTCGACGGGAAAGGAAATTTTCTCCCCGAATCGAAGCGCGGGCTGCCGACGCCGGCGGTGGCGTTCTACAAAATTTTCGGGCTTTCGAAATTCTTCCCGCGCTCGCGCACTTTCGGCCGCTACCATCTCGGTTACCTCGATAAAAATGAAACGCACGAAGTGGACATCCTCTCCGGCGCGTTCATGCTCATGCGCAAAAGCGCGCTGGACAAAGTGGGCCTGCTGGATGAAGCCTTCTTCATGTACGGCGAGGACATCGACCTCTCCTACCGCCTGCGCCTCGGCGGCTACAAGAACTTTTATTATCCCGGCACGCGCATCATCCATTACAAGGGCGAGAGCACGAAGAAGAGCAGCGTGAATTACGTGTTCGTCTTCTACAAGGCGATGGTGATCTTCGCGCAGAAGCACTTTTCGCAGAAGAACGCGCGCCTGTTCTCTTTTCTCATCAACACGGCCATCTGGCTGCGCGCGGGCGCGGCGGTGCTCACGCGGCTGGCGAAAAAAGCGGCGCTCCCGCTGTTCGACGCGGCGCTGATGCTCGGCGGGCTGTACTTCATCAAAAAATATTACGAGGAGAACATCAAATTCGTGGAAGGCGGCTCCTACATGGACGAGCTGGTGAACGTGGCCTTCCCGGTGTACACGCTGCTCTGGCTGCTCTCGATGTACTTCAGCGGCGGCTACGACAAGCCGATCCGCCTGGTGAAGATCGTACGCGGCATTTTCGCAGGCACCGGCTTGATCCTGATCGGCTACGCGCTGCTGCCGGAAGAATACCGTTTCTCCCGCGCGCTCATTCTCCTCGGCGCAGGCTGGGCGCTGATCAGCTTATTGCTCTCGCGCAGCCTTTTTCATTTCGTGCGCTTCCGCAACCTGGGCATCGACAGCGGGCGCGCGAAGCGGCTGGCGGTGGTCGGTGCGGAAGACGAGTGCCGGCGCGTGCAGGGCCTGCTGCGGCAGACGCAGCTGAACATCGGCTTCATCGGCTTCGTGGGGCTCGATGAAAAAGAAACGCTCTCGGCGAACCACATCGGCACTTTTTCCCAGCTGAGCGAGATCGTGGAAATCTATAAGATCGACGAAGTGGTGTTTTGCGCGCGCGACATTCCCGCCCAGCAGATCATCGACCGCATGGCCCGCCTAGGCCGCCGCGAATTGCAATACAAGATCGCGCCGCCCGAAAGCCTTTCCATCATCGGCAGCAACAGCATCGACACCGCGGGCGACATGTACGTGATCGACATCAATTCGGTAGGCAAGCCCGTCAACCGCCGCAACAAGCGCGTGCTCGACACCGGCCTCGCGCTGCTGTTCCTCCCTTTGCTGCCCGTGCTGATGTGGGCGATGAAAAAACCTTTTGGCTTCGCGGCGAATGTTTTCCGCGTGCTGGCCGGCGCGCGCACCTGGGTGGGCTACGCGCAAAGCGCCGGGAACGCGCAGCAGCTGCCCGCCGTCCGCGAAGGCGTGCTCGATCCTTCCGACGCGCTGCCCCCCGCACAACGCAACGCGCTCACGGCCGGGCGCCTGAACATGATCTACGCGAAGGATTACAAGATCGGGAACGATCTCACCATCATCCGCAAGGCCTTCCGCGAATTGGGAAAGTAAAGCCCGCGAAGGTTTATCTTTGAGTAAACCCGCCCCGCATGCTCCGCATTTTTTCGCTGCTGCTGCTGCCGCTTTTCACCTGCGCGCAGAACGTGCGCGTGGATCGCTACGCGCAGGGCCTGCACGAGCAATCGACCTGGTTCGAAGGCGAGCGGCCCGTGCTGGAGGTTTTTTACAAGAACGGCAGCATCATCGCCCGCACGTTCTACACGTACAGCGACACCACGCTCATCCGCAAGCAGCAATGGCTGTACAACGGGCGCGACAGCGTGCTTTCCATGTCGTTCGCAAAGCTGGATGAACGGCACGTGCGCACGGATTATTTTCGCACCGACGGCACGCTGCAGGAACAAACGCTGCTCACGCTCGATTCCGCCGGGCGCACGATCATCTCCGATACATACTTCATCGATGAGGACAATAAGCGCGTGCATGCCTGGCGGTATCGCTTCGAGCATTCGCGCGACAGCACTCGCTGTCATAAAACGTTCAACGATGAGCTGCTGTATCGCAAGCCCGATATCCCGCCCGATCTTATCGTGAAGGAGCGCGATACGCTGGGACGCGTTATCCTCGAGAAGCGCATTTACCGCGAGAACGGCGTTTGGTGGGGAGAGCGGGGCGATATGGACAATTTCATCAGCACGGACGGCGGAACGAAACGCATTTTTTATTCCCGTCTTCATCCGCAGCGCGTGAAAAAAGAGCGCCACGGCTGGGTCTTCGGGCACACGCGCTACCGCTACCGCCTCAACGGCAAGCTGAGGAAAGTGAAGTTCGGCGAGTTCTGCGAATTCAAAAGCTGCGCGCGCTTCGACAGGAACGGGTTTAAAAAAGTGGAATGGGAAAAAGTGTGGCTGGAGAAAAAAAGCAAAACGCGTTACACCACTGTGCGCCTCGACCGAAAATGAATTAACTTATCTGGATAAACCCGCCCCGCATGCTTCGCATTTTTTCACTGCTGCTGTTGCTGCCGCTTTTCAGCCCCGCGCAAACCACGCGCGTCGACCGTTACCTGGAAGGTGAAGCTGCGTATCCCGTGCAGTCCACCTGGTACGCCGCAGGACGGCCGCTGCTGGATATTTTTTACAAGAACGGCCTTACCGTCGCGAAAACCACGTTCACCTACAGCGACACCAGCCTCGTGCGGCGGCAGGAGTGGCTGCACAAGCCCGGCGACAGCCTGCTGATCGTTTCCGTTTCCAAAATAGACGAGCGTCACCTGCGCACCGATCAGTTCAATCCCGACGGCTCGCTGCAGCAGCAGTTGCTTCTGACACTGGACACGGCGGGGCGCACGCTCATCTCCGAGCTGTATGTTTTCGACCGGCGCAAAAAAAGGATCCGCGCCTGCCGCTACGAGTTCGCTTATCCTTCGAAGAACGAAACGACCTGCATCAAGCTCTTCAACGATTCGCTGCGCGAGCACGACCGTTCCAGCATGGTTCCCGAGTTGCCGCCCGACATCACGCGCCACACCTACGATGCCGCCGGCCGCCTCGAGCGCACGGAGCTGGTCTTTTTCAAAGAAGAAATGCGCTGGGGCGCCCGCACCTTCCGCACGCACGGCGAAACGCGCAAGCTTTTTTACAGCAGCCTGCACCCCGATCGCCTGCTGCGCGAAGTGACCGACAATCACGGCGGCCCCGACCGCACGAAATACCGCTATCACCGCAACGGGAAAGTGAAGCGCATCAAGCGAAAAGCGGCGAGCATCGGGATCAGCAGCTGCGCGCGCTTCAACAGGCAGGGACAGAAAACGAGGGAGTGGGAAAAAGAAGCGGGGAGCCGGAAACGGCATTACTATTTCATCGTCACGCCGCTGAATTGAAACGCCTGTGTAATTTCAGGGCATGAAAAAATATTTTTCCCTTTTCCTGCTCCCGGCGTTCGCGCTTTTTTCCTGCGAAGAAAAAACAACACCCATCGCTGAAAAGAAACCTTCGGCGGAAACCTGGACGAAGACCGAGCTCTATTTCGGCCTGCTCGACAAAAACGACACCGTCGATTTCCCCGCCTTCGCCGACACCTGCATCAGCGCGCTTTTCCCCGACGGATACACGCTCGTGAGCGCGAACGGCTACTGGCGCCCGCAAAATTCCAGCTCGACGATCCAGGAACCGGCCATGGTGCTGCTGCTGATCCACAAAAATTCGGAAGAAGAAAAGAAAAAGATCGCGCGCATCATCGCATCCTACAAAAAGCGATTTCACCAGGAATCCGTCCTGCGTTTTGATCATGGAGGCGCCGCAGAATTTTAGCAAGACGTTGTAAATTGTTTTTAACGTCTTCGGCTTTTTCACCGCTTATTCCGGCAGCACCGCCGGCCGCTGCGTGATCTCGTGGTAGCACACGATATCGCCTTTGCAGAAATAATGCGCCACCAGGCTTTTGCGCGTCGAATCTTCCCGCGTCACCGGTTCCCCGCCGTGCAGCAGGTTGGCGTGCCAGACGAAGAGGTCGCCTTTTTTCGCGAGGAAGATTTGTTTCTCCAACTGCTTTTCCCTGATGAGCTCCGCGATCTTCTTCTCGTAATTGCCGTACAGGTCATCGCCCACGAAAAGCGCATTGCTGTCGTGATCGAAATCCTCGCCCATCACGTACGGGAGCTTGTGGCTGCCGGGATAATAATGCAGCGGCCCGGAATCAGCGGCAATATCTTCGAGCGCGACCCAGATGGCGAGCAGGTAGCCTTCCGGCTCGGTGCTCATGTGAATGAAATCGGAATGCGTTTTCTGCCGGCTGCCTTTGAGAAAATTGATCGTCTGGAACGGCAGCGCCTCGCGGTTCAGCGTAAAGCTCAGCAGCTGCAGCAGCTTCGGATCGCGGATCACCGAGCGGATGGCTTCGGAATGCTTCCAGGCGTTCATCACGCGCGAGTTCGTGTAATCGAAATCCACGCGCTTGCTGTCGATCAGCTCTTCGAGATCGCTGCTGATGCGGTCGCAAACTTTCGGCGAAACGAACCGCGAAAGGATCATGTACCCTTTTCCCGGCCAGGCCTCGATCTGCTCGCGGAACTCGACGGGAAACGCTTCGAAGCGCGGATCACGCTGCGCGCGGGCCAGCCCGCCTTCCTGGTCGAGCCAGGGACGCTCCCCGCTGCGCTGTGTAAAATCTTTGTGCGCGATGGAGCTGATGACGCTTTTCTTGGCGCCGTACTTTTCGTACAGCGGCTTGTTGCGCTTCAGCTGCCCGTAATGCGTGAGGTTGTGAAGCACGTGCACCAGGCGCATGCGGCGCAGGGTGCCCCAGTATTTTTTCAGCAGGCTCATCCGTTACGAAGATAAGGAAAGCGTAGAGGTCGGAAGGTAGAGTAAGCTCAATTACTTTTTTTCAAGCAGGACATAAGCGATCATGGAAACGCATCATCCGTTTCGTCAAATCCAGGATGCTGATCATGGGAATTTTGTAACTTGTATCCATCCTGGCAAGATCTCTTCATCTAAAATCACAGCCATGAAAAAACGTTACGCGATTCTTGCATTTGCCTCACTGGCAGTTGCGGCCCCCATGACGATCGGGGCACAATCACAGCGTCTTGTACTTGTGGAGGAATTCACACAGGCATCATGCGGACCTTGTGCCGCCGCTAACCCGCAGTTCAATACACTGCTTAATGCAAACACAACCAAAGTCATTTCCCTGAAACACCAGGTAAGCTGGCCGGGAGTCGATCCCATGAATGCGCAATACGCGCTCGTATCCGCGCGTGTTAACTACTATAACGTAAACAGTGTTCCATATGCATTGATGGACGGCGTGGCTGTGACCGGCATAAACTATACCGGTTATCCGAATAATCTCAGCCAGGCAGATATCAACGCCGAGTACGCCGTACCGTCACCATTCGATCTTGACGTAGAGCATACCCTGAGCGCCGGCCTGGATTCTATTTTTATTACCATTCATGTCACCGCAACGCAGGCGTATTCTTCCTCTCCAAACCAGGTGCGCTTGCATACGGATCTTATCGAGAAGCACATTCACTTCACGACCGCCCCGGGATCGAACGGCGAAACGGATTTTTACAACGTAGTGCGCAAGATGATCCCATCGACGGCAGGGAAGATCCTTGCAAGCAACTGGATAGTCGGACAGGACACGACGGTTACATATGCCACTCCCATTCCCAGCTACATTTACGACGTCGCCCAGCTTGCCGTTGTATGCTTCATCCAGAATAACGCGACAAAAGCAGTGGAGCAGGCCGGGTTCAGCATCAGCCCGGTCGGAATTCACGGCCAGGTGAACTCGCCTGCCGCCATCCGCCTCTTCCCGAACCCGGCTTCTTCAACGGCCAGGATCAGTTTCAATCTTTCCACCGGCTCGGACGTCACGATCAATATTTACAACGGAACAGGGATGCTGGTCCGCAGCGAAAAGCGCAGGATGACGGCTGCAGGAAAACAGGAAGCGGACATCGACGTGGAAATGCTTGCAAATGGCATGTACATCGTTGAATTGATCACAGGAGAAATGAGGTCGGCAACGAAATTAAGCGTGGCGCGCTGATACCGGGTACGCCGGTAACATGGTCTTATGCGCCGGTCATATAGTCATTGAGATTTGCGCATTAGAATGTGCTCCGCTTTTCCGTCTGACTTTCGGCAAGCTTTTGTGCGGCTATGAAACGCCTTCTTCTGCTCTTTTTCTTTAATGCCTTTTTAGCTCTCACGCAATCCGGCACGGAACATTTCATGTCACCCTGAGCGCAGTCGAAGGGGGACGACGTACTTCATGTAATCGCATGTGTACCTACTCGTCCCCCTTCGACTGCGCTCAGGGTGACAAGCTCCGACTTGGCGTAATAATTGTAAATTGCTTTTCCCAAACCCGTCCATGTTCCCCGCGCTAGCTCTTTTCTTGCTCATCCTGACTACCGACTGCGTGCAGGATTACCGCGTGCTCGGCTTCAGCAGCGACTACGAAGGTCATGCAAGCGTATGGATCATCGAGGACGTGGCCGGCGAATGCAACCTCACGCAGTTGAAGCAGGTCAGCGTGGACAGCACGGGGAAAACGCGCTGCGTCAGCACGCACTTCAAGCATAAATCGGATACGATCGAATTCTGCCGCGCCTTCCGCCACCTCGAAACCCTGCTCTTCGAAACCTTCCGGCCCGGCGGCGACAACAAAATAAATTTCCAGCCCAACGCCACCCTCTCCGCCCCCGCACCCCGCGGCGACCTGCTCGAAAAATATTTAAACATCAAATACCTCGTCGAGTGGAACAAAGGCGATCCCGCCGAAACCCGCATGCTCCCCGTCTTTACCGGCTGCCGGCCCGAATTCCTCTACGCTTCCCCCGACGGATTGTATTTCAACTACAGCATCTCGCAAGTGCACTACTGCAAAGCCAACGGCCTGCTCACCGTCTTCACGCAGCAGCCGATGTTAGCTCCGGGAGGAGATACGATGCATGGGTTCATGGTCTTTCGTGTGAAATAGTCGCGCCCGCAATTCCATTTTCAGCATTTCCAGGATCACTTTCAGCAATCGCATTCGCCAGGATCTTCCCTCAGCAAACGTATTTTCCGCAATCCGATTCCTATTCCTATTTTTGTCCTCCAAACATCAAACTGATCTCCGCATGGCACAGGTAGAGCTCATCATGCCGAAAATGGGTGAAAGCGTGAACGAAGCCACCATCATCAAATGGCTGAAGAACGAAGGCGACAAGATCGCCCTCGACGAACCCGTGCTCGAGATCGCCACCGACAAGGTGGACTCCGAGATCCCTTCTCCTTTCGAAGGCTTCCTCGCCAGGAAACTTTTCCAGGAAGGCGAGGTCGTCCAGGTCGGCAAAGCCGTCGCCCTCATCTCCACCGAAGCCACCGCCTCCGCCACGCCCAGCACGCAGCCCGCCGAGCCGGTGCAGCAGCAGCCGGTGCAAACGAACGGATCGCAGCACCAGCAGGTGATGAACCAGGTGGCTGAAGTGGCCGATCTCCCTCGCTCTTCCAACGGCGGACGCTTCTATTCGCCGCTGGTGCGCAACATCGCGAAACAGGAAGGCGTTTCCCTCGCCGAGCTCGAAACCATCCAGGGCACCGGCGCGCAGGGCCGCGTCACGAAGAACGACATCCTCGCTTACCTGCCCAACAAAGGCAAGCAGACCACGCAAGCAATTCCCACGCCCGTCAACGGGCAGATCACCGACGCAACGGCAACTACCGTCAATCCGCAGATCACCGACAGCGCGAAGCAGCAGCCCGCGCAACAGCACAAGCCCGCCGTTTCCCTTATGGCCGGCGACGAGATCATGGAGATGGACCGCATGCGCAAGCTGATCGCCGAGCACATGGTGATGAGCAAGCAGGTCTCGCCGCACGTGACTTCCTACGTGGAAGCGGACGTGACGAACATCGTGCTGTGGCGCGAGAAGATCAAGAAGAACTTTGAAAAACGTGAAGGCGAAAAGCTCACGTTCACGCCCATCTTCATCGAGGCGCTGGTGAAAGCCATCAAGGATTTCCCGATGATCAACGTTTCGGTCGACGGCACGAAGATCATCCTGCGCAAGAACATCAACATCGGCATGGCGGCGGCGCTGCCCACGGGCAACCTCATCGTGCCGGTGATCAAGAATGCGGACCGCATGAACCTGCTCGGCATCACCAAATCGGTGAACGACCTGGCCAACCGCGCCCGCGCCGGCAAGCTGCAGCCCGACGAGATCCAGGGCGGCACCTACACGCTGACCAACGTCGGCTCCTTCGGCAACGTGATGGGTACGCCCATCATCAACCAGCCGCAGGTAGCCATCATGGCCGTCGGCGCCATCCGCAAAAAACCCGCCGTGATCGAAACGCCCTACGGCGATACGATCGGCATCCGCCACATGATGTTCCTCTCGCATGCGTACGACCACCGCGTGGTGGACGGCGCGCTGGGCGGGCAATTCGTGCGCCGCGTAGCGGATTACCTCGAGCAGTGGGACATCAACAGGGAGATTTAAGGTTCCTGAACTTTTCGAATAAAGAACAGACGAACAGGGAACATTGAATGTCGAAGTGAACGTTGAACTTCGACATTCGATGTTCCTTGTTCATTATTCCTCTGTTCAAAATTGCAATTACTCGCCGCAGGCCTGCCACACGCCCCTCTCCTGTGGAGAGGGCAGGGTGAGATCAGCCTCACCCGCCGCTTTTTCTATATTTGCACGTTTCCCAATCCACGCACTCGAATGAAAAAGCCCGCCCTTTTCCTTGCTCTGCTGTTCCTTTGTGTTTCTTCTGCTTTCGCCGGCAACGAGCTCAAGAAAAAACGCGCGCAGGCCGAGGAAGCCTTCACCGCCGAAGATTACGAGCGCGCCCTCCCGCTTTTTCTCGCCGTGCTGGAAAAAGATCCCGAGAACAGCAACCTGCGCTTCAAGATCGGCGTGTGCTACCTGAACTCCGCTTCTGAAAAAAACAAAGCCGAGTCTTTCCTCGAACCCGCCTCCGCCAACGTCACCGAGAATTACCGCGACGGTTCGGTGAAGGAGAAAAAAGCGCCGCTGCAGACCTGGCTCTATCTCGGGCAGGCGTATCATTTCAACTACAAGTTCGACCAGGCGATCTCCGCTTTCGAAAAATTCAAAGGCTTTCTCGGCGACAAAGATTCCGCCATGATCCTGCGCGTGGACCGCAGCATGGAGATGTGCCGCAACGGCAAAGAGCTCGT
>Ga0196978_1000247_pt1 | contig 28988 bp, 27 predicted proteins | sample S3v_2013CmetaG_FD_155491 | JGI IMG/M metagenome (GOLD analysis project Ga0196978, IMG submission 155491) | Soil microbial communities from Anza Borrego desert, Southern California, United States - S3+v_20-13C | ecosystem: Environmental > Terrestrial > Soil > Desert | place: USA: California... | reverse complement strand
TCGTCTTTTGTCCGTCCCGCCGCAGCCAGCGCCTGTTGCGCCGCCATCATCCCGAGCTCGGTCGAGCCCTGGCCTTCATCGACGTAATGCCGCTGTTCCACGCCGCTGCGCGTGCGAATCCATTCGTCACTCGTATCCATGATTTTGGTGAGATCGCGGTTGGTGACGATGTTCTTCGGGATGCCGATGCCGGTGCCGGTGATGACGGAACGCATGCGCGTGAGCTTACCGCGACCGGGAGGCCTCCCGGTCACAGTAGGCTCACGCGTCGTGTGTCGCGGTCAGCGCGAACAGATCCTCGCGGCCGAACTCGTATTTGCGGCCGCAGAACTGGCAGACGATCTCCGTCCCGCCCTCGGCGATCATCTCTTCGAGCTCGTGGCGCTCGAGCAACGCCAGCGGCGCGAGCGCGCGCTCGCGCGTGCATGTGCAGGCGTATGCGACCGGGATCTCGCGACCTTCGTCGATCTGCTTGTAACCGGTGTCCGTGAGCACCGTGGCGACTGCTTCTTCGATGGGCATCGTCGCGAGCAGCGTGCTGAACGACGGCGCCTTGCGCACGCGGTCTTCGAGCGTGCGGATCGCTTCTTCGGGTGCGTGCGGGAACGCCTGGACGATCATGCCGCCGGCCGCGGCTACGCCGTCGCGCTTGTTGTAGACGCCGAGGAGCACGGCGGAGGCGATTTGTTCGGAGCGCATCAGATAGCGCGTGAGATCGGTGGCGATGCCGGTGCCGCCAAGCAGGATCTGCGAGGTGTATGGCTTGCCGGCGGGCGGCGTGCCGCGCACGACCGTGAGGCTGCCATTGCCGATTGCGGACTCGACGTCGAGCATCGGGTCCTGCGGCACCGGATTGGCGACATAGCCGCGCACGTTGCCGGCGACTGTGCCGTCGCCGATGACGGTGCCGAGCGGCCCGTTGCCCTCGAAGCGGAGCGAGACGAACTGATTGCGGACGTCCTTGTCGAGCAGGCGCGCCAGCAGCAGCGCGCCAGTCATGGCGCGGCCGAGCGCGTCAGCGGCGACGGGCGCGAGGTCGAGAATCTCGCGCGCGGTCTCGACGGCCGTGGTCGTCTGCGCCGCGATGATGCGGAAGTGGCCGTCGACGGCCATTCCCTGAATGATGCGGTCGGGTCGGTCCATTGGAAGTGACGGAAACCGCCTGCGGGCGCGAATTCTTTCGTGGCGGGCGGCTTGCTGCCTACAATGGCGGCGGCGGACGTGGACTCCGCCGACTCTCGTCACGAAAATGGAGGTTCTCTGATGGTTTCCTTCGGAAGAACGTCCGTCGCGGACAAGACCCAGACGCTCGAGGTAGGTGACACGGCTCCTGACTTCGAGCTTCCGGGCCATCGCGGCGGTGAAAAGTTCCGGCTCAGCGATCTGCGCGGCAAGAAGAACGCGGTGATCGTTTTCTATCCCCTCGACTGGACCCCTGTTTGAACGGTTCAGATGCCGTCGTACGAGGCCGAGATGGCCGACTTCGAACGGTATGATGCCCAGGTCGTGGGCATTTCGGTGGATTCAGTTCCCTCTCACGTAGCTTTCGCAAAATCGATCGGCGGCATCGAGCGGTATCCACTGCTCGCCGATTTCCATCCCAAGGGTGCAGTGTCCCAGCAGTACGGCGTCTGGAAGGACGACAAGGGCATCTGCGAGCGCGCCATCGTCATCGTCGACAAGCAGGGCATCGTCCGCTACGTCGACGTGCATGACATTTCCGAGGCGCCGGATAACGCCCAGTTGCTCGACGTCCTGCGCGAATTGGATTAGCGGGTCGCGGGCCGTCCACGGGCCCGCTTCTTGCCGCTGCTGCACGAATGCTCAACATCGCACGCAAATGCGTTCCGTTCACCCCGTTCGATAAGCAGCTGGCCAATTCCGTGGTAACGCTCGTCGCCGCGACGGGCGTGTTTCTCTCCGATCAGGAGCCCTTCCCCGCCGAAGATCCCGGCGACACCACCTATCGCATCATCCCCGCCGACGCCGACATGGGCAGCATGCGCATCGTGCACGGCCATTACGATCATGCCGAGGCGGATGCCGATCCGAACATCGTGTATCCGCTGGAGACGTTGCGCGAGCTCGCCGCGGAAGGGTTCATCGGCGGCGTGAACGATAAGCACTACAGCTACGGCTTCACCACGAAGCTGAAGGAGTTGTACGAGACGACGTTCCCCGAGCTCGCCGACAAGATCGAGCGCTCGAAGACGAAGCTCGTGGTGATGATGGCCGGCTGTCCCGAGACGTGTCACCGCACGATCGCGAACCTCGCGCGCGAGATCGAGGCGCGTGGCGTGCCGACGGTGATCATCAGCGCATCGCCCGCCGCGACGGAATCAGTACGCCCGCCGCGCGCGATGACGTGGGACGGCGTGGCCATCGGCCGCATCGTCGGCCGCGCCGGCGAGCGCGAGCAGCACAAGAAGGTCGTGCGCGCGGCGCTGGAGATGTTCACACACGACACGCCGCCGGGCAAAGTCGTGATGAAGAACGTTCGTTAGTCCAGATGGTTCAGCGCAGCGGAACGGTCAGAACTTCACGAGCAATGCAGCAAACAACGCGCTGTCACCCTTCTCGATTTCTGGCGATGGCGGCTTGTTCTTGTAATCGTACGTATACGCGAGCTTCAGCTCGAGGCGCGTGGCCACGGTCGTGGTGAGGCCGGCGTCGAGGAGCCCGTTGCTTTCGATTTGCGCGCCGACCGCAGCGTCGATGGTCAGATTGCGCGTGTCACCGCGGATGCCCCGATAGCCGCCGCCGGCAACCGGCGCGATGAAATAGTGGATGTCCTTGAACGGATCGCGCAGGTAGGAAACCTCGCCGAAGAGGAACGTGCGGTCGGACAGCGAATACTCGCCGCGAGCGTTGGCGGTTGACATGTCGACCAGCGTTTCGCCGTCTGCCTCACCGCGCAGATAGAGCGCGTCCGCCTTGAAGAGGAAACGCGTCTTCGGGTCGTACTTCGTGTTGAACGAGAAGTTGAGGTTCGTCGTGTCGGAGTTGCCGCTCGTGATGGCGAGGCCCGCGCCGATGCTGCTCCCCCAGATGTCGGGCGGCGGTTCCTGCGCGGAGAGAACGCCTGCACCGAGGATGAACGCGATCAGGGAACTTGCCGATGGCTTCATGCTTCACCTCGCTATTGAACGTTTTCGCGAAGCGTACGGTATACCTCGATGTGAACGACGCCTACCTGGTCGGCTGATTGCGAACGGTGACACGGACGCCGTGCGTCCGCTGATCGAGCGTTACAAGAAACCGCTCGCGGCACTGCTGCAGCGCGCGCTCGGTTCTTCGCCCGACATCGACGACGTATTCCAGGAGACGTGGATCCGCGTCGTGCGCAGCGCGCATCGCTACGATCCGGAGCAACGCTTCAGCGCGTGGCTGTTCGCGATCGCGTGGAACCTGGTGAAGGACCGCTGGTCGCGGCGCGTCGCGCACGACGACGTTGATCTCGCCGAGATGGCATCACGCGAACGATCACCGGAAGAGCGCGTAGTCGATGCGGATCGCGCGGAGCGCGTGAGGGAGATGGTGGCGCGGTTGCCGGAGCGGCTCGCACAGGCAGTGCTGCTGCGCTACTTCGAAGAGCTGTCGGAGAAAGACGTCGCCGAGCGGCTGGGCATCCCGGTGGGCACGGTGAAGAGCCGCCTGCATCACGGTCTGAAGCGGCTCGCGGAAACGATGGACGAGGAGCTCATATGAACTGCAAAGAGGCGGTGGCGGCGCTGGTGGCGTCGCTCGAAAGCGGCCAGGACATGACCGAACAGCAGCGCGGGCACATTCGCACCTGCGCACGTTGCCGCGAGCTGCTCGATTCGGCGAAGCAGTTCGAGTCGCTGCTCGAAGGCAACGGCATTCAGACGCCGCCGCTGGATCCCATCGTCAGCACTGCGGAAGACGAAGTGCGCCGCCGCCGCGAGCGCCGCGCGATCGCTGTCGCCATCGGCATCCTGCTCATCCTCGGCGCCGCGGCCGCATGGATGCTGATCGCGGCGGGCGAAGCGCCTCCGGGCGAAGCGTTCGCGGTCGTCGGCGGTGCGCTCGGCATCGCATTGTTGTTGCTCACGCCGATTTTCATCATCTTCTTCGTCGTGCGCCGATCGGTGGGTGGCAAGGCGCGTCTCTACAAGCGCCTCGGCAAGGGCCGCCAGCTCTCCGGCGTCTGCCTCGGCCTCGCGGAAGCGACGAAGATCAACGTGACAGCAATTCGCGTCGCATTCCTGCTGCTGATGTTCGTCGAAGGCGCCGGTTGCTGGCTTTACCTGATCCTCGATCTGGCCATGCCCGTGCATCCCGAGGACCGGCAGTACCTGTGGCGGTTCAGGGTGCGGCGGTGGATGCAGAGGAGATTGGCGCATGCAGCGAACGACGTTGGGTAAAACAGGCGAAGCCATTCCGGCGATCGGTTTCGGCGGAATGCCGCTGTCGATTCAGGGACGGCCGCCGGAGGAAGAAGGCAAGCGCACGCTGCGCGCCGCGATCGACGCCGGCATGACGATGATCGACACCGCCGACGTCTACTGCCTCGACGACAGAGACATCGGCCACAACGAACGCTTGATCGCGTCAGCGCTCGCGGAACGAGCGGATCGCGATGCGATCCGCGTGGCCACGAAAGCGGGACTGCGGCGTCCCGGCGGCGCGTGGACGAACGACGGCAGTCCCGCGCACATCCGCGAAGCGTGCGAGCGCAGTTTGCGTGCGCTGCAAACCGACCGCATCTGGCTCTATCAGTTTCATGCTCCCGATCCGAAGGTGCCGTTCGAAGAGAGCGTCGAAGCGTTCGCAGAGCTGCAGCGCGCAGGTAAGTTTCAGCACTTCGGCTTGAGCAACGTGTCGGTCAAGCAGATCGAGAAGGCGGAGCGCATCCTGCCGGTGGTGTCCGTGCAGAATCGTCTGAACCCCTACTTTCGCGAATCGATCAACGTGGCGAAAGAGTGCGCACGGCGCGGCATCACCTTCCTCGCATACAGCCCTGTCGGCGGCGGACGCCTCGCGAAGAAGCTGCCGAAGTTCGACGTACTGATCGAGCTCGCGCAGAAATACGATCGCTCGGTGCACGCGATCGTGATCGCGTGGGTGCGCGCGCAGGCGGAGAGCGTCGTGCCGATCCCCGCGGCACGCACGATCGACCACGCGGTCGACAGCGCGCGCGCCGCGGAACTGGAGCTGGCGCCTGGCGACCTCGCGGCGATTGATGAGCGCGAGTTCGAGCGGACCTGAGGAGTCTCAGAGCCGCAGAGTCTCAGAGAGGTTTTAGGCTACGCAGCGGACAGGTGCCTTCGAACCCTCTGAGACTCTGAGACTCTGAGTCTCTGCAACTCTGCAACTCCTCAACGCGGACATTGAGACTCAACCACACACCGACTATTCTTCAGCTTCGGGGGCACACGAAACGAATTGACCACTCAGGAAATCATCGAGACGCAGCAGAAGGAATGGACGGTCGACGACGCGGTCTCGCTGTACATGATCGACCGTTGGGGCGGCGGGTATTTCGACGGTGCGCCGAATGGCGACATCACGGTCGCGCCGCTGCAGACCAAGGGCATCGCGGTGCCGATCATCGACGTCGTGCGCGAGGCCCAGGCGATGAATCTCTCGACGCCGCTGCTGGTGCGTTTCCAGGACCTGCTGCGCCACCGTGTCGAGACGCTCAACCGCTCCTTCCTGCGCGCCGTCGCCGATCATGGCTACCGCGGTTCGTATCGCGCCGTTTTTCCGATCAAGGTCAATCAGCTTCGTGAAGTGGTCGAAGAGATCCTCGATGCCGGACGCCCGTTCCATCACGGCGTCGAAGTCGGCTCGAAGCCGGAGATGTTCGCCGGCCTTGCGGTGCACAGCGATCCCGAGTCGATCATCATCTGCAATGGCTACAAAGACCGTGCGTACATCCGCACTGCTTTGATCGGCCGCAAGCTCGGCAAAAAAGTGATCCTGGTCGCGGAGAAGATCTCCGAGGTGGCGTTGATCACGAAGATTGCGGCGGAGATGGGCGTGGAGCCGTGGATCGGACTGCGCGTCCGGCTGCTCTCGAAGGGCGCCGGCAAGTGGGCGACCTCGGGCGGCGAGCACGCGAAGTTCGGACTGTCGACTGCCGAGATCCTCGAAGCGATCGACATCATGGAGCAGGCGGGGATGTCTTCCGCGTTCAAGCTGCTTCATTTCCACATCGGCTCGCAGATCCCCGACATCCTGACCATCAAGCGCGCCGTGCGCGAAGCGGCGATGTACTACGCGAAGCTCTACAAGAGCGGCCACAAGCTGGAGTACGTCGACGTCGGCGGCGGGTTGGCCATCGACTACGACGGCTCGCGCTCGACGTTCCACTCGTCAATGAACTACTCGGTCGAGGAGTACGCGAGCGACATCGTCTATAACATCATGGACATCTGCGACGACGAGAAGGTGCCGCACCCGATCATCGTCTCGGAATCGGGCCGCGCCACCGTCGCGCATCATTCGGTGCTCGTGGTGCAAGCGTTCGGCGCGATCGAGAAGACGCCGCTCGAGGGGCGCGATCTCCGCGCGGCCGATCACAAGCTCGTGCGCGAGCTGCTCGAGATCGACGCGACACTCAACGTCGACAACTTCATGCCCGCGTGGCACGACCTGCAGCAGATCAAGGAGCAGGTCCAGACGATGTTCGAGCTCGGACTGCTGAACCTCGACGTCAAGGCGCGCGTGGAATCGCTGTTCTGGGAGATCGCGGAACGGCTGCAGGCGATGGTGCGGGGCATGGATCCGGAGGAAGTGCCGGAGGAGATGCGCAATCTCAACATCGAGCTTGCGGATCAGCACATCTGCAACTTTTCCGTGTTCCAATCACTGCTCGATCATTGGGCCCTCGGCCAGCTTTTCCCGATTGTGCCCATTCATCGCCTGAACGAGCAGCCGCAACTCGAGTCGACGCTGGTCGACATCACCTGCGACTCCGACGGCAAGGTCTCGAAGTACATCGATCTCAACGACGTGCGCGACACGCTGCCGCTCCACGAGATCAAAGCCAACGAGCCCTATTACCTCGGCATCTTCCTCACCGGCGCCTACCAGGACATCATGGGTGACATCCACAACCTCTTCGGCCGCGTCAACGAGGTACACGTGTTCCTCGACCCGGATGAAGAGGCCGGGTTCTACATCGAGGAAGAGATCCCCGGCCAGCCGATCGGCGAGGTGCTGGCCATGACGCAGTGGGACTGGCGCGATCTGGAGAAGCGGATGAAGCAGCAGATCGACATCGCCATCAAGCAGGACCGCGTGAAGCCGAACGAGGGAATGCGCCTGCTGCAGGATTACGAGCGCGGACTCAAGGACCAGACCTACTTGACGTTCGATTAAAACGGACCCCTCACCCGGCCTTCGGCCCACCCTCTCCCCGCAAGCGGGCCGAGGGCTACCAGGCGGGCGCGCCGCAAGTAGCCTTCTCCCCTCGACGAGGGGAGAAGGTGCCCGAAGGGCGGATGAGGGGTGCCGGCCGGAATCGCTAATTCGAGTGGACCGTTACATCACCTCGGAACTCACGCTAAACAGGAGACAACTCAATGCGTAGAACACTCGCGCTCGCCATCATCATGTCCCTCTTCGTCGCGGCGAACGTCTTCGCCGTCGGCCAGGCTCGCATGACGGGCAAAGTCCTCGACTCGGAGACGAAAGCACCCATCGTGGGTGCCAAGGTGCACCTCGAGGCCACGAAAGGAAAGAACGTCAAGCTCGAGCAGAAGGCGGGGAAAGACGGCTCGTTCACGATCTTCGTCCTCGACGGCACGCTGACCTACAAGTTCACGGTCTCGGCGCCCGGATACCTTTCCTATCAGGAAGACATCAAGATGAAGCTCGGGGAGACGAACATCCGCGACTTCGAGCTCATCAAGGAAGGCACCGCTGCGCCAACCGGTACGGTCAAAGCGCCGGAGGCAGACCCGGCCGTGACGGCGTTCAATGAAGGCGCCGCGTTGTCGAATCGCGGTGAATCCGCGGCCGCGATGGCGAAGTTCGAAGAATCCGTCGCATTGAAGCCGACGCTCACCGCCGGTTGGATGGCGCTCGCCAAGGTCGCGGTCAGGGAGAAGAAGTATCAGCGCGCGATTGAAGCCGCGAAGAAGGCGCTCGAGATCGACGACGAAGATCCCGACATGTGGACGGCGCTCTTCAACGCCTACACCGCCCTGGGCGACAAGGAAAACGCCGCGATCGCGAAGAAGAAGATGCCGGCTAACGCTCCTGCGCTTTTCAACGAAGCGGCACGCCTGATCAACGAAGGCAAGGATGCCGAGGCGGAGCCGGTGCTGAAGAAGGCGGTCGTGGCCGATGAGAAGTTCTCACTGGCCTGGTACGAGCTGGGTATGGTGTACGCGCGCACGGGCAAGTCGGCCGAGGCGAAAGACGCGCTGAACAAGTACCTCGAGCTCGATCCGAAGGGCAAGGACGCGCCGACGGCCAAGGAGATGCTGAGCTACCTTCAGTAAACGCGAATGCACAAAGCGATTGCAACGTCTGTCGTTCTCTTGTTCGTGGTGGCGGGCTGCGCGTCTTCCGCGCCATCCGCCGAAACCGCTTCGGCACCGTCGGCCACTGCGCCGGAGATCCTGATCGTACAGACCAGCAGCATGCCCGCGGCGGCGCGATTCGTCGAAGGTGCGTTGCCCGTGCAGTACGCGTTGCGCATCGAGAACCGCGCGGCGGATCCGATCAAACTACGGCAGGTAACCCTGCAGTCGGTGTCGCAGGGGGCGTATTACCTTTCGCCGACGACGAGGCCATACGACCTGACCATCGGCCCCTCGCAACGCGAGGAAGTGCGGGTGCAGGCGACGGCGCAAGCGGGGCAGTCGCTGGTGGGCAACAACGGGCCGGTAACGCTTCGCGTGACGTGCAACTTCGAAGGCGCGGATGGCAAGAAGTTTCAGCAGGTGGTGATGCGGCGCGTGAACGAGCGCACCGACATCACCGGCGAGCAGTAAGAGGCGCGCACCCTTGTAACCTTCTCTCCTCCGCAGAGGGGAGAAGGTGCGCGAGCGCGGATGAGGGTCGCTTCTGGGCACTTCCGCGCACCCTCATCCGCCTTCGGCACCTTCTCCCCGCAAGCGGGGCGAAGGCTACCCGAGGCTACGCCATCACCGTTTCCGTCTCCGGTTCATACGCGAGCGCTGGTGCGAGCCAGCGCTCCGCTTCCGCCAGCGTCATCCCCTTGCGCGCGGCGTAATCGGCTACCTGATCGCGACCGATCTTCCCGACGGCAAAGTAGCGCGACTGCGGATGCGCGAAGTACAACCCGCTCACCGCCGCGGCGGGCATCATTGCGAACGACTCCGTGAGCTGCATGCCGAGCTTCTCCGCGCCGAGTAACGCGAACAACGTTCCCTTCTCCGTGTGATCGGGACTGGCGGGATAACCGGGCGCCGGACGAATCCCGCGATACTTCTCCGCGATCAACTCGTCGGTCGAAAGGTTCTCGTCCTTCGCATACCACTCGCGACGCAAGTCGTGATGCAGCTTCTCCGCAAGCCCCTCGGCCAACCGATCCGCCAGTGCCTTGGTCATGATCGAGTTGTAGTCGTCGTGATCCTTCTGGAACTCGGCCACGAGCTCCTCGACGCCGATGCCCGCGGTCACGGCGAAGCCGCCGATATAGTCGCCGTTCGGTGCGACGAAATCGGCGAGCGCGAAGTTCTCGCCGGAAGACGTTTCCTGCTGTTGACGCAGCGTGTGGAACTTTCCACCGGGCACGATGATGTCGTCGCCATCGCGATGGACGGGCCAGATGCCGTAGACCGCGCGCGCTTTCAGCAGCTGCTTCTCGACGATCTCCGCGAGCAGCTTGCGCGCGTCGTCGTAAAGCTCCTTCGCACGCGGCTCTTCGAGGATCTGCGGATAACGGCCGCGCAGCTCCCAGGTCTGGAAGAACGGACCCCAGTCGATGTACGGCTCGATCTCGCCGAGCGGCACGTCCTCGAGCACGCGGATGCCGATGAACGGCGGTGGCTCCGGCGCGAAGTCGAGTTTCGGCGCGCGTTTGCGCGCTTCTTCGAGCGGCAGGATCTTGATGTTGCGCTGCTCCATCCCCGCGCGCAGCTTTTCGTATTCGCTGCGAATGTCTTTGACGTAGTCATCGCGCCGTTCGGAGAGCAGCGTGCTGACGACATTCACCGCGCGCGATGCGTCGAGCACGTGCACGGTCGGCGCTTCGTAACGCGGCGCGATGCGCGCTGCAGTGTGCAACTTCGACGTGGTCGCGCCACCAATCAGGAGAGGGACGCGGAAGTGGCGGCGTTCCATCTCACGCGCGACGTGCACCATCTCGTCGAGTGATGGCGTGATCAGGCCGGAGAGGCCGATGATGTCCGCCTTTTCGCGCTCGGCGGCGTCGAGGATCTTGTCGGCGGCGACCATGACGCCGAGGTCGATGACTTCGTAGTTGTTGCAGCCGAGGACGACGCCGACGATGTTCTTGCCGATGTCGTGGACGTCGCCTTTCACGGTGGCCATGAGGATCTTCCCGCGCACGGATGTGTCGCCGGACGCGATCTTCTCCGCTTCCATGAACGGCAGCAGATACGCGACCGCCTTCTTCATCACGCGCGCGCTCTTGACGACCTGCGGCAGGAACATTTTTCCCGCGCCGAAGAGATTGCCGACGATGTTCATGCCGTCCATGAGCGGACCTTCGATGATGGAGAGGCCGGTCGGATACTTCTGCCGCGCTTCTTCGACGTCGGCGTCGATGAAGTCGACGACGCCTTTCACGAGCGCGTGCGAGAGCCGCTCCTCGACCGAGCCGCGGCGCCACTCCTCTTCCGTTTTCTCCGTGACCTTGCCGGTGCCTTTGACGGTATCGGCGAACGTGATCAGGCGCTCGGTTGCATCGGGCCGGCGATTGAGCAGCACGTCTTCGACGAGCTCGAGCAGGTCCTTCGGAATCTCCTCGTAAATGCTGAGCTGTCCCGCGTTGACGATGCCCATGGTCAGTCCGGCGCGGATGGCGTGATAGAGAAACGCCGCGTGCATCGCCTCGCGCACGACGTTGTTGCCGCGGAATGAGAAGGAGACGTTGGAGATGCCGCCGCTGGTGCTGGCGAGCGGAAACTTCTCGCGCAACTGCCGCACCGCTTCGATGAAATTGACGCCGTACGCGTTGTGCTCCTCCATGCCGGTGGCGACGGTGAGCACGTTGACGTCGAAGATGATGTCGGTCGGATCGAAGCCGACTTCGTCGACGAGGATGCGATAGGCGCGCGAACAGATCTCGACCTTGCGCTCGACCGTGTCCGCCTGCCCCTGCTCATCGAACGCCATCACGATCACCGCCGCGCCGTAGCGCTTGCAGAGCGTGGCGTGGTGGCGGAAGACGTCTTCGCCTTCCTTGAGCGAGATCGAGTTGACGACCGATTTGCCCTGCAGGCACTTCAGGCCCATCTCGAGCACGGACCACTTCGAGCTGTCCACCATGATCGGTACGCGCGAGATGTCGGGCTCGGACGCGATCAGATTGAGGAACTCGGTCATGACCTGCTCGGAGTCGAGCAGGCCTTCGTCCATGTTCACGTCGAGGATGTTCGCGCCGCCGTTGATCTGCTGTTTCGCGACCGCAAGCGCAGCGTCGAGATCGCCCGCTTTGATGAGCTGTGCAAATTTCGGCGAGCCGGTGACGTTGGTGCGCTCGCCGACGATGATGAAGTTCGAGTCCGGCGTAACGGTCAACGCCTCGAGACCGCTCAGCCGCAAATGCGGCTCGACGGTGCCGGGAACGCGTGGCGGCAGCGTGGCGACGGTCTCCGCGATCTTGCGGATGTGATCGAAGCCGGTGCCGCAACAGCCGCCGACGATGTTCAGCCAGCCGTTCGCGGCGAAGTCGCGCAGCACGTCCGCCATCATGTCGGGCGTTTCGTCGTAGCCGCCGAGCGCGTTCGGGAGGCCGGCGTTCGGATAGCAGGAGATGAAGATCGGCGCGAGCTTCGACAGTTCCTCGACATGCGCGCGCATTTCTTCGGCGCCGAGGGCGCAGTTGATGCCGACGGCGAGGAGGGGGGCGTGCGAGATCGAGTTCCAGCACGCTTCGACCGTTTGTCCGCTGAGCGTGCGGCCGGAAGCATCGGTGATGGTGATCGACGCGATGACGGGCAGCGTGATGCCGGTGTCCTCGAAATACTTTTCGATCGCGAACAGCGCCGCCTTGAGGTTCAGCGTGTCGAACGTCGTCTCCGGCATCAGGATGTCCACACCGCCGTCGACGAGGCCGCGCACCTGTTCGTAATACGCCTCCATCAACTCATCGAAGTTCGTCCCGCGAAAGCCGGGACGGTTCACGTCGGGCGACAGCGACGCGGTGCGATTGGTCGGACCCATTGAACCGGCGACGAAGCGCGGCTGGTCGGGAGTCGAATAGTCATCCGCGGCGCGCCGGCAGATTTCGGCGGCCGCTTTGTTGATCTCGTAGACGTACGGCTGCAGGTCGTAATCGGCGAACGAGATCGCCTGTGCGTTGAAAGTGTTGGTCTCGATGATGTCGGCGCCGGCCGCGAGGTACTTGCGATGAACCTCGTCGAGCACGGACGGATTGGTGATGGCCAGGACGTCGCTTGCGCCTTTGAGGTCGCGCGGATGATTCGCGAAACGCTCGCCGCGGAAGGCCGACTCGTCCAGTCCGTAGGTCTGGATCTGCGTGCCCATGGCGCCATCGAGCACGAGGATGCGGCGCGAGAGGATGCTGCGAAGCTCGTCGGTGCGATTCGGTTGTGCCATCTCAGTTTCTCCGCAAAATGCAAAGGCCCCGCAAGAAGCTCGCGGGGCCTACGAGTGATCCGTTCGATTTACTGCCGGCTCTTTAGCTTTTTTTATCCTGGTTGCAAGCGGCGCCCCAAATCAGTCCAGGTGACGCGAGAATATATCATGCACGCGCCATGACAGCCCCCGCTACGACCACGCCAACCGATACCCCGATCGCACATACCGACCCCGTCAATGCGCAGATTCTCGCGGTCTCCGAAGACCGCATTCAGGGATTCGTGCGCGATCCGTTCGGCGAGATCGCAAAGCAGTCGGGGCTCGATGTGGACGTCGTGATGGAGCGCATCCGGGCCATGCTCCGTGGCGGCACGATCCGCCGCGTGAGGCAGACGCTGATGGCGACCAACCTCGCCGAAGGGGCGCTGGTGGCGTGGCAGGTTCCGAACGAGAAGCTCGACGCCGCGTTCGACTTCATGTTCCAGCAGGATCCGTTTTCGGGACACGTCGTGATCCGCTCGACGGACGCGGCGACGCCGGGCTCTTCGTATCGTCTATGGACAACGGTCAAAGTGCCGCAGGGTTACTCGATCGAAGAGCATTGCGCGCTGCTCGCGAAGCTCACCGGCGCCGAACACTTTCGCGTGATGCCCGCCAAACGCATCTTCGCGCTGGGCGTCGGTCACGTGCGGCGTAAAGGGATGGAGCCTGGGAGCAAGTCCGACGAGCTCGCGGACGTGAAGGACACGGCGAAGGCGGAGCTCTCGGATCTCGAATGGCAGGTGTTGACGGCGGTCAAGCGCGAGCTCACGACGGATGAGGTGACGCGCGATCTGTGGGAGCGCCGCGCGCGCGAAGCGAACATCCCGCTCGAGCAGTTCTTCGAAGTCGCAGAAGCATTGAACCGGCGCGGCGTCGTTGGTCGCTTCTCGACGTTCCTCGAACATGTGAAAACGCTGAAGACCGGAGATCGCGTGACGCGCTTCAACGCGCTCTTTCACTGGGCCGTGCCGCCGGGACGCGAGCTCGAAGCAGGACGCGAGATCGGCCGCTTTCACATCCTCACGCACTGCTACTGGCGCGAAGGCGGGCCTGAGTTCCGCAACGTGAACATCATGGCCGTCGCGCACGGCACGGAGAAGGATCTCGTGCTGGCGCACAAGCGCGCGATCGACGAGTACCTGCAGGCGATCGGGATTCCGGTGAGCTACACGAACGTGTTCTGGGGCGGCCGCAGCGAGATCAAGCCGAGTGAGATCTCCCCGATGGCGTACAAAAACTGGAGGGACGGGCTCTCCGCCCATCCAGAGGCGCCGACGGGCTGAGAGCCGCGCATGGCGCCACTCGTGACCCGCTTCACGACGTCATCCGCTTTATCGGGGTATCAGGGTTTTGGAGTGCGGTAACGCGAGTTACCGCTTTCAGAAGCGGCAACGCCGGTTGGCGCGTGCGAGCGGCAGCTCGCGCTTCCGCGACGAAAGCGGCGGCTTGCCGCCGCACTCCAAACTAGGACGCGCTCATGAACTCCACGCCCGGGTTTTCTTTCTGCGCGAACTCGAGCTCCCAATCCGAGGTGAAGAGCACGACTGCGTGATCGTTGCTGTCGGTCGCGACGCGTGCGCGTGTCGGCAGCGTCATGCGCGCGACTTCATCGACATCGCGATCGACCCAGCGCGCGATCTTGTACGGCAGCACGCTCAGCGTGGTCTCGACGTTGTATTCGGTCTCGAGCCGCGACTGCAGCACTTCGAACTGCAGCTCGCCGACGACGGCGAGGATCGGCTCCGACTTGAGGCCCTCGTGCAGCACGAAGACCTGCATCGCGCCTTCTTCCTCGAGCTGCTCGAGTCCCTTCTGGAACTGCTTCTGACGCGTCGAGACTTTCGCTCGCAATGTCGCGAAGTGCTCCGGTGCGAAGCGCGGGATGCGGTCGAACTCCACGGGCGTGCCTGACGACACGGCGTCGCCAATCTGAAAGAGCCCGGGGTTGACGAAGCCGATGACGTCGCCCGGATAGGCGCGATCGATCGTCTCGCGCTCGCGCGCGAAGAGGCGATGCGGACGCGTCATACGCACCTCGCGCCGCAGCCGCGCGTGCTGCACGGACATGTCCTTTTCGAACACGCCGGAGGTGATGCGCATGAAGGCGAGGCGATCGCGATGGCGCTTGTCCATGTTCGCCTGGATCTTGAACACGAAGCCGGTGAACGTCTCCGAGATCGGCTCGAGCTCGAAGTCATCGCCGTTCTGCTTCGCGTGACGCGGCGACGGCGGCGGCGCGAGCTCGATCACCGCGCGCAGAAACGGCTCGACGCCGAAGTTGTTTACGGCGCTGCCGAAGAATACCGGGATGACGCGGCCGTACTCGAACTGCTTCCGATCGAACGCGTGGCCGGCACCTTCGAGCAGTTCGGCCGCGTCGCGCAGTTCCTGCCACGCCGTCGGTCCGATCGCGTCTTCGAGCGTCGGGTCGTCGAGACCGCTCACGATCACCGGCGCGACCGACGCGCCATGGCGCGTGCGCTCGAAGCGCAGCACCTGCTGATTGCGCAGATCGAACACGCCCTGGAACGTCGGCCCGTCGCCGATCGGCCAGTTCATCGGCACCGCGGACACGTTGAGCTCGCGCTCCAGCTCTCCGATCAGCTCGAACGGATCGCGCGCGGGCTGATCGAGCTTGTTGATGAAGCAGAGGATGGGGATGTGCCGCAGGCGGCAGACTTCGAACAGCTTGCGCGTCTGCGGCTCGATGCCTTTCGCGCCGTCGAGCACCATCACCGCGCTGTCGGTCGCGGCGAGCGTGCGGTACGTGTCTTCGCTGAAGTCCTGGTGGCCCGGCGTGTCGAGCAGGTTCAGCACCGCTCCTTCGTATTCGAACTGGAGCACGGTCGAGGTGATGGAGATGCCGCGGCTCTGCTCGATCGCCATCCAGTCGGACGTCGTGTGTCGCTGTGCCTTGCGCGCCCGGACCGAGCCGGCCTCTTCGATGGCGCCGCCGTACAGGAGGAGCTTTTCGGTGAGCGTGGTCTTGCCGGCATCGGGATGCGAAATGATCGCGAACGTGCGCCGGCGGGCGACCTCACGCGTCAGCTCATCGAGCGATGGTGTTTCGGGTACGGCTGTCATGCCCGCGGCACAACACGGGTTGGCGTCAGGGTCATCCCCGCCATCTGGAGGGACGGGCTCTCAGCCCGTCGCCGACAATATCTTAGTCTCTTGACAACAGAAATTTTCCGTTTAAGATCTTCTGTTCATAGGCACATGAGTCACTAGAACTCATATAACTACATAGGAGGCCACAAAAATGACTCGTATGACCCGTTTCAATCCCTTCGGTGATCTTCGCCGCCTCGAGACCGCGTTCTTCGAACCGTTCTTCCGCTATCCGTTCCTGCAGGAAGAGGCGCGGACGGCCGCCTGGAATCCGCCGGTCGATGTCCTCGAGGAGAACGAGAAGATCCTCGTGAAGGTCGAAGTGCCTGGAATCGACGAAAAGGACATCCGCGTGACGTTCGAGGACGGCCTGCTCACCGTGTCGGGCGAGCGCCAGTTCGAGCGGAAGGATGACCGCAACTATCACCGCATCGAGCGCGCGTACGGCAGCTTCACCCGCACGTTCACGCTGCCGCGCAGCGTCGACGCCAACGCGATCAAAGCCGACTACCGCCACGGCGTGCTCGAGATCGAGATCCCGAAGAAAGAGGAGTCTCGTCCGAAGCAGATCCAGGTCAACATCAACGCGGATCCGAAGCAGATCAACGCGTAAGAACGGTCCCTCGGGTCCCTCGGGGTTCCTCGGGGTTCCTCGGCGAAGCGCATCCCCTCCCGAGGAACCCGGGAACCCGAGGAACTATCTCCCGCGTTGCGCGAACAACTTCAGCTCGTTCGCGTAACGCGCTTCCCTCGGCGCGAGCTGCCGCGCCGCGTTGTAGTGCAGTTCGGCGGCGCGGCGGTCGCCCATCGCTTCGCTGAGCGCGCCGAGGTTGAACCGCACCGGCGCCGAGCGCGCGTCGTGCTGCATCGCTTTCAGCCAGATCGCGCGCGCTTCCGCGAGGCGGTCTTCTTCGATCAGCGCCATCCCTTCCGCAAATGCCGGCGCACTCTCGTCGAGCGCGATCGATTCGCGCACGCGCCGCGGCGTGATCCTTTCCGCCGCGTCGATGGCCGCGAACTTCGCCGCGTCCTGCAGCGTGTGATCGCGCTCGTCCTGCGTTACCGACTCGACCCGCTTCGACGTTCCCTGCCCGCGCGCGTAGAACGTCGACACCGGTTTCATGAAGTGCGACAGCACGTCGATGCGTGCATTGCATACGGCGTCGACCTGAAACGCGCGCACCTTCACCCGGTTGCCGTCGATGTCGCGCATCCCCGCCTCGGTCTCCCGCACCGCGCTTTCGCATCGGAAGGTCTTGATGTCGAGATGAGCGTCGCCCGGACCAGTGGCCGATCGCACATCGCGCAGCGTCAACACGCCCGAGCGATCGACGTGGCGGACGAGCTCGTCGATGAACTTCTCGACGATCGGCTCGTTCGTCGCGGCGTTGACGACGGCGATGTCCTTCGCGCCGCCGAGGTCGTGAGGGGCGGGGAGGAGGCGCTCGAAGGTGATGCGCGAGGCGGCGAACGCCGCGGGCGGAGAGAGGAGTCCGAACGCGAGAGTGGCGATTACGGCGATCGTCGCGCGCATCATCGGCGCGAAATCTTACGCCCACGTGCGATTGAGTAGAATCGCGCCCGCATGCGACTCAACGTATCCAGTGAAATCGGCCGGTTGAAGTCCGTCCTGGTCCATCTCCCCGGCCGGGAGATCGACCTGATGGTGCCGCCGATGATGGCGCAGCTGCTCTTCGACGACATCCTCTACGGGCAGGTCGCGCGCGAGGAGCACCGCCGCTTCCAGCAACTCATCCGCTTCATCGCGGACGACGTCTTCGATCTCCAGGACATGCTCGAGGAAGTCTTCGAAGACGAGGACATCAAAGACCGCATCGTGCGCGATCTCGGCAAGCGCAACCGTCTCAAGCGCCGGCTGGTTTCCGAGCTGCTCGAAGAGCGGCCGGCGGCGCTCGCGGAAACGCTCATCTCCGGCATCGCGTGCGAGACGGAATCCGGCGAGCTCCCGCAGTTCGATCTCTATCCGATCCCGAACCTCTTCTTCATGCGCGATCCGCAGATCGTGATCGGCGATCGCGTCGTCATCTCATCCATGGCCACGCAGGCACGCCGCCGCGAGTCGCTGTTGTCGAAATACGTCTTCCAGCATCACCCGCACTTCCGCTCGCAGAATCCGTTCTGGGTCGACTTCATGGCCACGGAGCCGGAGCGGCCCATGTCGCGCAAGACGCCGACGCTCGAAGGCGGCGACGTGCTGGTCCCGCGCCGCGACCTGCTGCTGGTCGGCATCACCGAGCGCACGAACAAAGGCGGCGTCGAAGAGCTCATGCGCTCGCTCAAAGCGGCGAACGCCGGCGTGAAGAGCGTGATCATCGTGGACATCCCGCGGCAGCGGTCGTTCATGCACCTCGATACGATCTTCACGTTCATCAATCGCCACGAGTGCCTGATCTATCCGCCCGTGATCCTGCCGAGCGGCAGTCAGGCGGCGAAGGTGACCACGGTCGACCTCACGAAGAAAACGCCTGTCTACTCCGAACAGAAGTCGCTCCTCGGTGCGCTGAAGAAGAAAGGCTTCGATCTCGAGCCGATCTACTGCGGCGGGAAGAGCGCGGTGGATCAGCAGCGCGAGCAGTGGACGGACGGCGCGAATGCGTTTGCGCTCGCGCCCGGCATCATCCTGCTGTACGAGCGCAACGTGCGCACTGCGGAAGCGCTGGCGCGGCAGGGCTATCACATCGTCTACGAAGACGATCTCCTCCTCGGCCGCACGGAGCTCGAAACGTGGACCGATAAAAAGTACGCGATCCAGATCGCGGGGAACGAGCTTTCGCGCGCGCGCGGCGGACCGCGCTGCATGACCATGCCGCTGGAGCGAGAGGAGCTCTGATGAAGCTCGCCGTCGTCGCCTTCGGCGGCAACGCGCTCCTTCGTCCCGAGGATCACGGCACGCAGGAAGAGCAGATCGCGCGTGCGAAGCAGGCGGCACGTTGGCTCGCCGAGATCGTGCGGCACGGCTACAAACTGATCGTCGTGCACGGCAACGGACCGCAGGTCGGAAACATCCTCGTGCAGGCGGAAGAAGCGTCGACGAAGATTCCGCCGCAGTCGCTCGATGTGTGCGTCGCGCAGACGGAGGGCTCGATCGGTTTCATGCTGCAGCAGGCCATTCGCAATCGGCTCGAATCGATCGGCCTCGGCGGCGAAGTCGCGACGATTTTGACCGAGGTCGAAGTCGATGCGAACGATCCCGCGTTCAAGCGTCCGACCAAACCGATCGGACCGTTCTTCACTCGCTATCGCGCGGAAGCGCTCGAGCGCGATCTCGGCTGGACGATGAAGGAAGACTCGGGACGCGGATGGCGACACGTCGTGCCGTCGCCGCGGCCGCTGCGCGTTCTGAACATCAACACGGTTGCGCGGATGCTCGACAGCGCGTCGGTCGTCATCGCCGCGGGCGGCGGTGGCATTCCGGTGGTGAAGAGTCGCGATGGACAGTGGCGCGGCATCGAAGCGGTGATCGACAAGGACTACGCATCGGCCAAGCTGGCGGCGGATCTCAACGCGGATCTGTTCGTGATCCTCACCGGCGTCCCGAAAGTGGCGCTCGACTTCGGCAAGCCAACGCAGCGATTCGTCGATCGGCTCACCGTCGCCGAAGCCGAGAAACATCTCGCCGACGGTCAGTTTCCCGCGGGCTCGATGGGTCCGAAGATCGACAGCGCCTTGCAGTTCGTGAAAGCGACGCAGAAAGAAGTGTTGATCACGGACGTCGATGTCTTGCGCGAGGCGTTGCAGGGGAAAGACGGCACGGTAATCGGCGCGTAATTACGGTGGCGTCGCGGACAGTTGCACGTCGAGCGTCACTTCGCTTCCTGTGAGCGTGACGTTGCGCGTCGTCTTCGCGTAACCGGAACGCGAGAACTGCACGCCTTCGTCTCCGCGCGTCAATCCCTCGAACGTGTACACGCCGTTCTTGTCCGTCACCGTAGTGAGGTTTGTGTTCGGCACGCGCGCCGGCGCAGGCTTCCAATTCGGACCTCCGAGCATGCCTCCGATTACGCCTCCCTCCATCTGCGGCGGGCTGATGATGATGAAGACGCCGCTCAGAGGTGCGCCATTCGCGTCGGTGACTTTGCCGGTGAGCCGGACGCCGCGCTCGAGCTCGAGCACGACATCGTTCACGATCTCGCCAGCGACGACGGTGACGTCTCGGTTCGCGCCTTCGTAGCCGAACGCGTTCGCAGCGACGGTCGTTGCGCCGGCGGGTACGTGCTCGAACGTGAATGAGCCGTCGTCGCCCGTGACGCGCGACAGATTGCCCAGCCCCAGCATCACACCGGCGCGGAAGGAGCGGATGGGTTTCATGGTCCCCTTTTCCACCACGCGGCCGCGAATCGTGCCGCCTGGCTGGAGGTCGATCGCGACGTCGCGCGCGGGCGCGGTGAAGATGCGCTTCTCGTTGATCCACTCCGGCCGTTTGATGACTTCGATCGTTGTCGGTCCGGGTTTTAGGCCGCCGAGGGTGAACGAGCCGTCGGCGGCGGTTTTGACGCCGAGCAGGACACCGCCATCCGGACGAACTTCGACGTCCGCGACGCCCGCGCCGCCGCGCGTCACGCGGCCGCTGATCTCGACGGCGGGATCGAGCCGCGCTTCGACGACGTTCTCGCCGTTGTCGGCGATGCGTTGCGCCGCCATTCGCTTGTTCAGGTAACCGTCGCGCCTGAACCAGAAGTTGTACGTCCCTTCCTTCAGCCGCATCGCGAACTTACCGTCGGCGTCGGTGCGCACCGGATCCTTCGACAGCGGCTCCATGATCGTGTCCAGCGTTTCGCCGAAGGAGCCGGCGCTCGGACCGGCCACGACCGAAACATCGGACAACGGCTTGCCGTGTATATCGAGCGCGCGTCCGGTGACCACGATGCCCGCGGGAATGGTCAACACGACGTCACTTTTGCGCTCGCCCACGTCCAGCTTCATGACCTCACTCTTCACTTGCGGGAGTGCCTTCTTCGCGACGAGCAGATAGAAGTTCGTTCCGGGCAACACGCGAGCGTCGAACTTTCCGTCCGGTCCCGAGCTCACGGGCATGGCGCCGTTGGCCGCCATGTCCGGCATGCCGCGGTCGAGCGCATCTCGCGGAGTGATCGTCGCCGCGGCAATCGGTTGATTGGCCTCGTCGACGACGACGCCGCTCACGCGCGCGAGCGGCTTCAGCGCGAAATTCACCGCCCGCTTCTGCTCCGGCATAATGCGGATCGAGTCGCCGGATGTCATGTAGTCGCGATGTTTGATCGAGAGATTGAGTGTGCCTTCAGGAACGTCGAGTGAATACATTCCGTCGGCGCCGGTGGTCGCCGTCGGCCCTTGCCACACCGCGACCGTCGCGCCGGCGATCGGCGCGTTCGTTTTCGCGTCGCGAATGCGGCCCGAGAGCACGGCTGCAAAGAGAGGAAGAGAGATCGAGAGGAGGAATGCAGCGAGGAGTCGTCGCATGTCCCAAGCTTAGCCGAGCTCTCTCAGCCGTTCGAACGTCCAGATCCCGTAGGTGTGCCCGTCCGCCCAGTTCGGCTGCAGCGCGTAGTTGCCGATCGGCTCGACGCTCTGCAGCACGAACGACTCGGGCCGATAGCGCTGCGGCAATCCGCCGGCCATGCGGCCGAAGAGGTCGGGCTCACCGGAACACACCGCGCAGGGGCAGGCGCGGCGGAGCTGTTCGAGCGGATAGTATGATTCGTGGCCGTCATCCCAGACGACGACGAAAAAATCTCCGAGAACCTGATATGACTGCGGGCGCATGCCGACTTACAGACTGACGATCGAGTACGAAGGCACTCGCTACTCCGGTTGGCAGGCGCAGGGTAACACGCAGAAGACGGTCCAGGGTCACCTCCTCCGCGCGGCCTCCGACATCCTCGGCGAAGTCGACATCGGCGGCGCCGGACGCACCGATGCCGGGGTGCACGCGACAGCGCAGGTCGCGCATCTGCGATCGCGAAAACCGCACGATCCGCTGCAGCTCACGCGCAAGCTCAACGACCTCTTGCCGCACGACATCAGCGTGCTCGACATCACTCGCGCGCGCGATGACTTTCACGCGCGTCACGATGCGACGTCCCGCATCTATCTCTACCAGATCGCAACACGACGGACCGCCTTCGGGAAGTCATTCGTCTGGTGGATCAAAGACCGTCTCGACTTCGACGCCATGCAGCGTGCGTCGCAAGCGCTCGCCGGACGCCACGACTTCAGCGCGTTCACCGACAAGCGGCTGAAGGAAGAGGACTCGCGCATCGTCGTGGTCGAGCGATGCGAGCTCGCGCACGCCGGCGATCTGATTCTCTTCCGCATCGCCGCGTCGCACTTTCTCTGGAAGATGGTGCGCAAGCTCACGTCGTTCCTCGTCGAAGTCGGCCGAGGCAACGAGCGGGACATTACGCGCCGGTTGGGCGCGAAAGGCGAGCCGTGGCAGCCGACCGCGCCGCCGTCCGGTCTCTTTCTCGAGGCGATCACGTACGAAAGCGAAACGTTCGATCGCCCGCTTGGGGCCATCGTGCCAGTGCATGCGTTCGTGCGGAGCAGGCGGTGAACGAAGCGCAGCTCGTTGCGCGCGTGCGCGAGCTCTTCTCGCCGCGCATCGGCGACGACGCCGCCGTGATCGACAACCAGGTGCTGACGACCGATCTGTTGATCGAGGACGTCGACTTCACGCGAGCGATTCCGATCCGCTTCATCGCGCGTAAGAGCCTGGCGGTGAACCTGTCCGATCTTGCGGCGATGGGTGCTGCACCCGCGTACGCGTTGCTTTCGCTCGGTCTGCCGCCGTGGGCGCTCGAACAGGCGGATGAGATGTTGGTCGCGTACGCGGAAGCGGCGCGCGAGTACGGCATCGAGATCGTCGGCGGCGATTTCTCGCGCGCCGAGAAGCTCACGATCTCGGTCACCGCGATCGGGCGCATCGTCACGCGCGCACTGTTGCGCAGTGGCGGGCGTCCCGGCGATCGCGTGTACGTGTCGCGTCCGCTCGGCGGCAGCGCGACGGGCCTGTTGCTATCTGGAGCGACGGGCTCTCAGCCCGTCGGCGGCTTCGAGGGGCTGAGCGCCCGTCGCTCCAGTGACGGCTACGCGCATCGCGAGTTCGTCGAGTCCGCGATTCGCCGTCACATCGATCCCGAGCCGGAGCTTGCGCTCGGCCTCGCGCTCGCGCGCATCGAAGAAGTCACGTCGTGCATCGATGTTTCCGACGGACTCTCATCCGACCTTCACCATCTCTGCGACGCGTCGCGATGCGGCGCGGAGATCGAGAAGGAACGCATCCCCATTTTCCCCGATCTGCTCTCGTACGGCGCACGCTTCGGCATCAACGTGAAGGATGCTGTCCTGCATGGCGGCGAGGAGTACGCGCTGCTGTTCACTTCATCGTTGCGCGAATCGGAACTGAGCACGCGCCTCGGACGCCCTGTCTACGCGATTGGCCGCATGACCAAAGCGCGCCAGGTGATTCTCAAGGAAGATGGGTTGGCGCGGCCGCTCGAGCCACGCGGATGGGATCACTTCGGCTGACGCGAGAAGTTCGACGCGGCGACGGCGCAGACGAATGCTCCGATGCCGAGGGATGTGCGCACGGCGTGAGCGCGGCCCCAGTTCTTCACGAGCGACTGCGAGCGATCGCTCGGATAGTCGGTCGCGGGCTGTGCCTCGAGCTCCTTGTTGATCGGGACGGTGACCATGACCGTCGCCGCGAGCACGCCCGCGAGTGCGACCGCGGAAGCCGAGTCGAGCAAACGTCGCGCGGGAAGACCACGAGGCGCAGCGATCGCGAGAGTCACCGCCGTGCCGAGGGCCACCGGACCGATCGCATCGAACCACGACGCGATCTTGAGAGGATCGGGATGCCCGTCATCGCGCGGCAGTTCGTCTTTCCAGCCGGGGACGAGTGCCGCTTCGCCGAATCCCAATGAGCCCGCGAGCAAGCCTGCCGAGGTGAGGTTCAGGAAGCGGAGCGCGGATTCGATGGAGCGGTTCACGGAGATCAGTATACGAAAAACATCCCCTCACCCAACCCTCTCCCCTTGAAGGGGAAGAGGGCAGGGTGAGGGGGAACTACTTCTGCAGTTTCTTTTCCAGGTCCTTGAGGCGCGACTCGAGCTCTTTGATGCGCGACTGCAGGCCCTGGCAATCGCCGATGGACTGGATGCGCGCGCGCCATTCCGGCGAGTCGAGCTCGCGCAGCCCTTCAATGCCGCGCAGCCCTTCGATGTTGCGCGGCAGCACGAACCGCGTGGGCTCGCGCTCGACGACAGTGGCGACCAGCGTCTGCCGTGCGCGATTGCGCAGGACTTCGATGCGAACCGAGTCGCCGTCTTTCTTGTCGCGCAGTCCGCGGCGGAGCTCCACGGCGGAGTCGACATCCTGGCCGTCGATGGACAGCACGATGTCGCCGACGCGGATGCCGGCCTTCTCGGCGGGGCTGCCGTTCTCGACCGAGGCGACGAGCAAGCCGGCGTCTTTTGGCGCGCCATAGTGCTCGCGAAGCTCCGCGCTGAGGTCGGTCAGACGCACGCCGAGGTGTGCGCGCTTGCCGAGCAGCGATTGGAAGTCGTCGAGCTCCATGACCTCGATGCCGTTGACTTGATTCGACACGACCTTGCCGTCTTTGATGACCACGGTGCGTTTCTTCGGACCATCGGCGAACGCCGCAGCCGTGGAGATGAGCAGAATGAGGATGAGCAAACGATGTTTCATTTCGGGGGTTCCTCCGGATCAGTCGTAATGCAGCGATGCGGGTTGCACGGCGGAATCGAGGTCCATGATGACGCGGGTGCCGCGGTCGTTCTCGAGCACGACCATCGGTTCCGCCTCTTCGGCGATCTCCTTCACCGCGTTCAGTTCCGCTTCGATCTTCTGCTGTTCCATGCGCAGCTCGGCCAGTTGCTCGCGACGCTGCTGCTGCAGCATGGCGACGTGCACGACCGCCACGATGCAGACCGCCATCGCGAAGCCGGCCGCCAGGCGGAAGACGAACGGGGCGCGCCGCGTCGCCTCCTCGCGCCGGATCCTGCGCATCACTTCAGAAGTGAATGCGGGCGATGCCTTCGCGCGCGGCAGGACTCGCATCCAGCCGCGCAGCTCTGTTTCGTTCATGACTGTTTTCTCCAATCCACCAGGGGGCAAGCTGCTTTCGCATCAGCTCCCGCGCGCGCGAGATGCGCGACTTCACGGTTCCCGACGGGAGCTCCAACGTGCGGGCGATCTCTTCGTACGACCACTCCTCGATCTCGAACAACACCAGCGGCGCGCGGTACTTGATCGGCAGACGCTCCAGCGCCGCGTGGACCTGCCGATGGATCTCGTCGGTCAGCAGCGGCACATCGGCCGGCGGTGCACTCGTGCGCAAACTCGATTGCAACCGCGGCAACAGCAGCGACCAACGTTTCTGCCGCCGCATCTCCGTGACCACCAGATTTGTGGCGATGCGGAAGAGATACGGCCCCAGTCGCTCCTGCTCTTTGTATTTCGCGGCGTTGCGATACAGCCGCACGAACGCGTCCTGCGCCACTTCCTCCGCCCGCTCGCGAGAGCGAACGAGGTGCGTGAGGTAGTTCGTGAGCGAGTCCTTGTAGCGATCGACGATCTCGGTGAAGGCGTCGTCATCGCCTTCGCGGACTCGGGCCATCAGCGCGTCGTCGGTGTGCATCCAACTCATGAACGCACGGCCGTGGAAAAGGTTCCGGAGCGCCGGGCCAGCCGGCGAGGACGCCGGCGTTCCACTACCGCTTCGCGTCCTCCAACTGCTTGATCCGGCTCACGATGTCCCGGTAGTTGGAGTTCATCCCGTACACCTCCATGAACGCCTTCTGCGCGTTGTCGGTGTCGCCCACTTCCTGATACGCGGACGCGAGGTCGTACAGGAGGCCGACGTGCTCCTCCTCGGTGATCTCCGGCATCTCCAACCCTTTGCGGTACCACTTGATGGCCAGCTGGGGCATGCCCTTTTCGAGGAAGCAGAGGCCGAGCATCGAGGCGCATTCGACCGATCGCTTCGGATCCTTCGAGGCGAGCTGGAACTCGCCGATGGCTTCGTCGATGAGACCCATTTCCTTGTACGCGATGCCGAGGTTGTAGTGGGTGTCGTAATCCTCGGAGTCGAGTTGCTGTTCGACGCCCTTCTTGAACTCGCGGAAGATCTCTTCGAGGGACTGCTCCTCTTCGGAGAGCGAGATCGACTCTTCCTCGTCGGCCAGCTCAGACTCGAGCTCCGCGGCGAGATCGAAGAAGTTGTCCTCGTCGGCGAAGAGGTTTTCCTCCTGCACGAGCGCCGCGCTCATCGCAGGCGGCGGCGCAACCGGCTCCTCGGCCGGCGGCGGAACGGAGAAGTCATCGTCATCGTCCGGAATCGCGGAGAGCAGCTCGCTCTCGATTTCATCGCGCGAGAAAACAGGTGGCCGCGGTGCCGCGGCGGCTGCTGCCGCGGAAGCGGTGGCGGACGCGATTCGCTCGCTGCGTGCGACGAGATCGGGGTTGTCGGGGAAGCGCGCCTGCAGCGCGTCGAGCTTGCGGCGCGCCTCGTCGAACAGCTCCTGCTCGATGTAGAAATCGACCTCGCCGATTTCCTCGAGCGGGACGTTCACGACCTCGTCGGCGGCCAAACCTTCGACGCCGAAGAACGGTTCTTCGGCTGCGACGACCGGCTCCTCCTGCGGAACGAACAAATCCTCGGCCGGCACAGGCTCTTCGAGCGTCAGTTCCTCGACGGCGGAAAGTTCCTCGAGCACCGGCTCGGGTGCAGCCGCAACTTCTTCGAATTCCTCGGCAAGCGAAAGCTCTTCGAACTGCGGCTCCGGCTCGTCGAGGGTGAATTCCTGTTCGTACACGGCCGGCTCTTCGGCAACCGGCGCCGGTTCGGGTTCCGGCTCGACCACCGGTTCAGCGACCAGGGGTTCCGGCTCAGCGACCACTGGTTCCGGTTCGACAATCGGCTCCGGCTCCGGCTCGATTGCCGGCGGCGGCTCGAGCTCGAACTCCATCTCTGCGGGCGCGTCGAGATCGAAGCTGATCTCTTCCTCTTCCGTGACGCCCAGCTCTTCGAGCGACACCGACGAATCCGACGTGAACGAGATCTCGCCGGCGACAGGCGGTGCGGACTCGAACGCCTCGCCGCGCGAGAGGAACTCGTTCTTCACCGTGCCGACGGCGACAGGATCGCCGCGATCCTCGAGCACGGACACATAGGCCTGCGCCGCGCTGCGCGCGCCTTCGATATCGCCTTCCTCGAGCAGAATGCGGAACAGGCGATCGTGCGCCTGGAGGTTCGACGGCGCGCGCTCGAGAACCGCGCGCAGATGCTCCGCTGCTTTCTCCGCGAGACCGTACTTCGCGAAGACTTCCGCCTCAGTGAGATGTTCGGTGATGAAGTCGAGATCGTCGCTCGCTTCGCCGAGATCCGCGGCCGCGATCTCCACGGCCGGCATCAGATGCGACGACGGGCTACTGGAGGGACGGGCTCTTAGCCCGTCGGCTTCGGCGGACTGAGAGCCCGCCGCTCCAGGCAGCTCGAGCTCGAGCGCGGGTCCGCTGTCGAGATCGAGCGAAAAGGACGTGTCGACTTCCTCGCCCGCATCGAACGCGGGGGCCGGCTCTTCGATCTCCATCGGCGGCAGCTCGACGGCCGGCCGCGGTCCGGAGCCACGCGCGGGCATCGTGTCGATGCCGCCCATCTGCGAGCGGACGAACTGCAGTTTGTTGCGATGCTGCGCGTTCTGCGGCTCGCGCTGGATGAGCTTCTCGAGGACCTTCGCCGCCTCTTCGAACTGCATCTTCGTGACGTGCGCCTCGGCCAGGCTGCTCATCGACGCGAGGATGTTCGTTTCTTCGTTGAGACGCGTGTACACGGCCACGAGCCGCTCGAGCGTCGGCGTGTGTCCCGGCTCCACGCGCAGGATGCGATTCAGCATCTCGATGGCCGCGGCGCGTTCGCCTTTCGCGAGCGCTTTCTCGGCGAGCGGGCCGATCATCTCCAGCGCGCGATTCGAATCGTTCTGCTTGAGGTACAGCTCGGCCATCGTCTCGCGCGATGCGGTGTCGTTCGGATCGGCCGCGACGGCGCGTTCGAGCGTCGCGCGCGCGCCGGCCGTATCGCCGCGCCCGAGCTGGATCTTTCCGAGCATCCCGAGCAGGCGCGGATTGTTCGCGTTCGATTCGAGTGCGACGTCGACGATCTGCCGCGCGTTGTCGAAATCCTTCGCTTCGAGGAGCGCGGTGACGAGCGAGTCGACGAGATCGGTGTTCTTCGGATCGATCTTCAGCGCCTTGCGGAAGACCTGCACGGCTTCATCGAGCATGCCGCGCTTGAGCAGCAGGCGTCCAACGCGGTCGTACTCTTTCAGCGCCTCGGCGGTCTGATTGTTCTGCGAATAGAGATCGGCGAGCTTGACGTGGACGTTGATCGACTGCGGGTCGAGCTCCGAGATCTTGCGATAGATGCCGAGGGCGTTGGCGGGCTCGCCGTGCTTGAGGTAGTAGTCGGCGAGGACCTGGTACTGGCTCTTCGCCTCCATCGCCAGGCCCTGCTTCGCGTAGAGATCGGCGAGCTTCGCGTAGATGTCGAGCTTCGACGGATCGAGCTTGTTGATCTTCTTGAAGATGGCGATGGCTTTGAGGAAGAAGCCATCCTTCGAATAGTGATCGGCGATCTTGGAGAAGACCTTGACCGCTTCATCGTTGCGGTTGACGCGGACCCAGAGATCGCCGATGCGATTCAGCGTATTGACGTCGTTCGGGCTGTCTTCGAGGAGCCGCTCGTACTCCTTGATCGCCGGTTCGATCTTGCCCTTGGCGACGAGCTTCTCCGCGTTGGCGATGACTTTATCGCGTTGAACCGCCATCTTCCTCGTTCATGCCGAACAACAGCCTCGGCTCCTCCACCCCTTCGAACGACATGCGATGAATCGGACTCGGGCCGTAAATCTTCAGCGCGGCCTGATGACTTTCCGTCGCGTATCCCCGATTGTTTTTAAAGTCATACACGGGGTAGCGGTCATGATACGCGTCCATCAACTGATCGCGATAGACCTTCGCCACGATGGACGCGGCGGCGATGGAGACGCTGCGGCGGTCGCCTTTGATGAGCGGGATCTGCGGCA
>Ga0196978_1000246_pt1 | contig 29001 bp, 42 predicted proteins | sample S3v_2013CmetaG_FD_155491 | JGI IMG/M metagenome (GOLD analysis project Ga0196978, IMG submission 155491) | Soil microbial communities from Anza Borrego desert, Southern California, United States - S3+v_20-13C | ecosystem: Environmental > Terrestrial > Soil > Desert | place: USA: California... | reverse complement strand
GCAGCTCACCGACGAGCATCAAATAAAAAATCCCTTCGGGCAGCGGCTCGGTGCCTTTGTTCGGCGACTTGGGCAGCTTCTCGCGCAGCTCGGGAATGGAATAGCCGCGGAAACGGATGCCTTCTTCCGGGTCGAGCTTGGAGGTTTCGGTGACCAGGCCGGTGATGCCTTTCATGCCTTGATACACTTGCGCGACGGTGTATTCGCCGAGCTTCTTGTCGCCGTGCTCTTTGATGATCGCTTTCACCTCGGCCGCCATGGGCGTGGCTTTGGCGATGAATTTATCTTTCAGGGAGTCCATAGGAGTGAACGTAGGTGCTGCTTAATAAACAAGTGAGTCCGCAGGAGGTTCTGCGCTTCTAAAATTAGGGAAGTTTCAGTGTGTTTTTACAAGTTCAGGGAACAAATTTGAACCCGTTCCCGAGGTAAACCGCCGAATCGCCCAGTTGCTCTTCGATGCGCAGGAGCTGGTTGTATTTCGCCACTCTGTCGGAGCGGGAGGGCGCGCCGGTTTTGATCTGCCCGGTGCGCAGGGCGACGGCCAGGTCGGCGATGGTCGTGTCTTCCGTTTCGCCCGAGCGGTGGCTCATCACCGCCGTGTAGCTGTTCGACATGGCCAGCTGCACCGCCTCGATCGTTTCCGTCAGCGTGCCGATCTGGTTCACTTTGACGAGAATGGAATTCGCCACGCCGTTCGTGATGCCTTCGGCGAGACGGTTCACGTTCGTCACGAAAATATCATCACCGACCAGCTGCACGCTTTCACCGAGCTCCGCGGTAAGCTTCGCCCAGCCGTCCCAATCGTCTTCGGCAAGGCCGTCCTCGATGGAAGCGATAGGATATTTTTTCGTCCAGTCCGTCCAGTAGCTCACCATATCCCCGGAGCTCAGCTTGTCGCCGGTGGATTTTTTGAAAATGTATTGCTTCGTTTTCGCGTCGTAGAATTCAGAAGCCGCCGCATCCATCGCGATGAAAATATCTTCGCCGGGACGATAGCCCGCTTTCTCGATCGCCTTCATCACGTACTCGATGGCTTCCTGGTTGTTCTTGATGTTCGGCGCAAACCCGCCCTCGTCGCCGACGTTGGTGGAAAGGCCTTTGTCTTTCAGCACTTTTTTCAGGTTGTGAAATATTTCCGTGCCCATGCGCAGCGCGTCGCTGAACGTTTCCGCGTTCACGGGCATCACCATGAACTCCTGGAAGTCGATGCCGTTGTCGGCGTGCGCGCCGCCGTTGAGGATGTTCATCATCGGGATGGGCAGCAGCGTGGCGTTCACGCCGCCCACGTACTTGTACAGCGCGATGCCCGATTCTTCCGACGCGGCTTTGGCCACGGCGAGCGAAACGCCGAGGATGGCATTCGCGCCCAGGCTGGCCTTGTTGTCGGTGCCGTCGAGCTCCAGCATCTTTTTGTCGATGCGCGCCTGGTCGAAAATGTACGCCCCGTTCAGCTCCTGGTTGAGAATGGTGTTCACGTTGTTCACCGCTTTCAGCACGCCTTTGCCGAGGTAATTTTTTTTGTCGCCGTCGCGCAGCTCCACCGCTTCATGCGTTCCCGTCGACGCGCCCGAAGGAACAGCCGCGCGCCCCAGCGTACCGGTATTCGTGATCACGTCGACTTCGACAGTGGGGTTTCCGCGGGAATCAAGAATCTGGCGTGCCTGGATCTGGGCGATGAAGCTCATAGTAGTATCTGGTTAAAATTTAGTTCGTACTTATTTCGGATGGACGATTTCGGATTTCGGATTTATCTGCGCGCAATCCGTGTGTGAGGTTGTGCGCATATCCGAAATCGTAAATCCAAAATCCGAAATTTCTTCAAGCGGGAATTCCTTTTTTCACCTTGGCGATCGCTTCCACGAAATCGTCGAAGAGGTAGCGGGCGTCTTCGGGGCCGGGCGAGGCTTCGGGATGATACTGCACGGAGAACACGGGCTTGGTGACGTGGCGCAAGCCTTCCACCGTGTGATCGTTCAGGTTCACGTGCGTGATCTCCAGCTCGTCGCTCTTGCGCACGTCGTCCTCGCGCACGCTGAAGCCGTGGTTCTGCGAAGTGACCTCGCATTTGCCGGTGATGAGATTTTTCACAGGATGGTTGATGCCGCGGTGGCCGTTGTGCATTTTGTAGGTCGTGAGCCCGAAGGAAAGCGCGATGAGCTGCTGGCCGAGGCAGATGCCGAAGGCCGGGAGCCCGCTGTCGATGAGCTTTTTCACGGTCTGGATCTCTTTTTTCAGCGGCGCAGGATCGCCGGGACCGTTGCTGATCATCAGCCCGTCCGCGCCCCAGGCGAGAATTTCTTCCGCGGGCGTCTGCATCGGGAACACTTTCACGAAGCAGTTGCGCGCGTTCAGGCAGCGGATGATGTTTTTCTTCACGCCGAAGTCGAGCACGGCCACGCGGAAAGGCGCGGAAGGATCGCCGGATTCGTACGCTTTTTTCGTGGTGACCTTCGAGGCCAGCTCCAGCCCCTCCATGGAGGGCACGCCGGCGAGGATGGCTTTTAGCTTTTCAATGTCGAGCTCGGCGCTGGAAATGACGGCGTTCATGGCGCCTTTGCTGCGCACGTGCCGCACGATGGCCCGCGTATCGACCTCGCAGATGCCGACGATGTTCTGCTCGATGAAATAATCCCTGATCGATTTGTGCGCGGAAGGGCGGGAATAATCCTCGCTGAACTTTTTGCAGACGAGCCCGGCGATCTTGATCGATTCGGACTCGACCTCTTCTTCCTTGATGCCGTAGTTGCCGATGTGCACGTTGGCGGCGGTGAGGATCTGGCCGTAATACGAGGGATCGGTAAAAATTTCCTGGTAGCCGGTCATGCCGGTGTTGAAGCAAATCTCACCGGTGGTGGTGCCGATGGCGCCGGCGGCTTTGCCGTGGAATACGGTGCCGTCCTCCAGCAGGAGCACGGCGGGCGGCAGGGCCGTGTACTTGAGTCTCGTGGTCTTCTCTTTTTCCAATGTCTGTCTCGGTTTTTTCCTAAAGAAAAAGGGATAAAGCAAAATTACTTTATCCCTTTTTCGTGCTGAAATGTATTTGTTGACAAATTATTCACTTGCGGCGTTCTCGTCTTTTTCGTTCGACTCCGCTTTGGCTTTGGGCTCTGCGCCGTCCGCCTTTTTCTTGCTGCGGCCGCGGCGCGTGGTCTTGGCCTTCTTGCCTTCTTTCTTGCCGCCGAGCAGGAGCTCGTTGAAGTCTACCAGCTCGATCATGGCCATCTCGGCGTTGTCGCCGGGGCGGGCGCCGATGCGGATGATGCGGGTGTATCCTCCGGGGCGGTCGGCCACTTTTGCGGCTACTTCACCGAAGAGGGTTTTCACGGCTTCCTTGTTGCGCAGGTAGCTGAACACCGTGCGGCGGGAGTGCGTGGAGTCGTCCTTCGACTTGGTGATCAGGGGCTCGACGAATCCGCGCAGGGCTTTCGCCTTGGCGATGGTCGTGTTGATCCGCTTGTGCAGGATCAGCGAGCTCGCCATGTTCGCCATCATCGATTTGCGATGCGCGGTGGTGCGGCTCAGGTGGTTGACTTTATTTCCGTGTCTCATTGTACTTGGTGATGCGGGTTTTCGCCCGGATTAGTCTTTGTCGAGTTTGTACTTCGCTACGTTCATGCCGAAGTGCAGGCCTTTGTTCTGCACGAGCTCCTCGAGCTCCGTCAGCGACTTCTTGCCGAAGTTGCGGAACTTCAGAAGGTCGTTCTTGTTGAAAGCCACCAGGTCGCCCAGCGTTTCCACGTCGGCCGCCTTGAGGCAGTTGAGGGCACGGACGCTGAGGTCCATGTCCACGAGCTTGGTCTTGAGCAGCTGGCGCACGCGCATGGTGTCCTCGTCGAATTCCTCCACGCTCGATTTGTTCTCGGTCTCCAGCGTGATCTTCTCGTCGCTGAACAGCATGAAGTGGTGGATGAGGATTTTCGCCGCTTCTTTCAGCGCGTTCTTCGGGTGGATCGAGCCGTCGGTGACGATGTCGAGCACGAGCTTTTCATAGTCGGTCTTCTGCTCCACGCGGTAGTTCTCCACGGTGTATTTCACGTTGCGGATGGGCGTGAAGATCGAGTCGATCGGGATGATGCCGATGGGCGCGTTGACGGGCTTGTTCTCTTCTGCAGGAACGTAGCCGCGGCCTTTGTCGATGGTGAGCTCCATCTTCAGCTTCACGCTGGCTTCCATGTTGCAGATGACGAAGTCGGGGTTGAGCACCTGGAAGCCCGAGGTGAACTTGCCGATGTCGCCTGCGGTGAGCTGCGTTTTGCCGGTGATATTGACCACGACCTTCTCGGTGTCGGTCGTCTCGATCTGGCGCTTGAAGCGGACCTGCTTCAGGTTGAGCACCACCTCGGTGATGTCTTCCATCACGCCTTTGATGGTCGAGAACTCATGCTCCACGCCTTCGATGCGGATGGTAGTGATGGCGTAGCCTTCGAGCGACGACAGCAGGATGCGGCGCAATGCGTTGCCGACAGTGATGCCGTAGCCCGGTTCAAGCGGACGGAATTCAAAAAGACCTTCCGTGTCGCTCGACTGTATCATGACAACCTTGTCAGGTTTCTGGAAATCGAGAATGGCCATGGTTCGTATTGTGGTTTTTGTTTAATTGAAAAAGTTAACTCCCGTTGCGCCCGCTTACTTCGAATACAATTCGACGATGAGCTGTTCCTTGATGTTCTCAGGGATCTGGGTGCGCTCGGGATAGTTCAGGAACTTGCCCGACATGGTATTCGGATTGAATTCGATCCAGGGGAAGTTGCTGGTTCCGGAGATCGAGTTGGTGATCGCTTCGAGCGTTTTCGAGCGTTCGCGAACAGCGATCTCTTCGCCGGGCTTCACGGTATACGAAGGGATGTTGACCACTTTTCCGCCGACGGTGATGTGCCGGTGCGACACGAGCTGGCGGGCAGCTGCGCGCGAGGGGGCGATGCCCATGCGGTACACGACGTTATCGAGGCGGGCTTCGATGAGCTGCAGCAGCACTTCGCCGGTGATGCCCTTGGCGCGGGAAGCGCGGTCGAACACGAGCGCGAACTGGCGCTCGAGCAGGCCGTAGGTGTATTTCACCTTCTGCTTTTCCTGGAGCTGCACGGCGTATTCCGATTTCTTGGCGCGCTTGGCGTTGGGGCCGTGGATTCCGGGAGGATAGTTCTTTTTCTCCAGCGCCTTGTCGGGGCCGAAGATGGGCTCTTTGAATTTCCGGGCGATCTTGGTCTTAGGACCTGTATATCTTGCCATTTCTGTTGACTTGTTGCTTTTTTTCGAACTGCAAAATTAGTTGTTTATGCCTTACACGCGGCGGCGTTTGGGCGGGCGGCAGCCGTTGTGCGGCAGCGGCGTGATGTCGACGATCTCCGTCACCTCGATCCCGCTGGTGTGCAGGGTGCGGATGGCGGATTCGCGGCCGGCGCCGGGCCCTTTGATGTAGACCTTCACCTTGCGCAGGCCGGCGTCGTAGGCCGTCTTGGCGCAGTCGGCGGCGGCCATCTGGGCGGCATAGGGCGTGTTCTTCTTGGAGCCCTTGAAACCCATTTTGCCGGCGCTTGCCCAGGCGATCACCTGGCCGGCGTTGTTCGTCAGCGAGATGATGATGTTGTTGAATGAAGCGTTGATGTGCGCCTCGCCCACCGCGTCCACTTTCACCACGCGCTTTTTAGCGGCGGCTTTGGCCGAGGTAGCGGCTGCGCCGCCTTTTCCAGCTTGCTGTTGCTTAGCCATTTTTCTGATTTACCTTTTTTAGGCCGCCTCACGGATCAAGGCATAGACGGCCGGTTTAAGCTTACTTGGTTGCTTTCTTCTTGTTGGCGATCGTCTTGCGCTTGCCCTTGCGGGTGCGCGCATTCGTTTTCGTGCGCTGGCCGCGGACGGGAAGGCCGTTCCGGTGGCGGATGCCGCGGAAGCTGCCGATGTCCTGCAGTCGCTTGATGCTGAGCTGAACTTCCGAGCGAAGCGCCCCCTCAACCTTGATCTTATCGTTGATGAAGGTCCGGATCTTGTTCAGTTCGTCGTCGTTCCATTCCTGCACTTTCTTGCTCAGGCTGATGCCCGATTCTTCAAGAATCCTGCGGGCGGTGCTGGGACCGATGCCGTAGATGTAGGTCAGGCCGATGACGCCTCTTTTGTTTTTCGGTAAATCAATACCGGCAATACGTGCCATTTATCTCTGGTTGTTATTTACGTTTTTACTCTTTTTCATGATCGCTCCCGGTTGCCGCGGCAGTTCGGGCGAAGTCGAGAGCAGCGGAGCGAACCGGGCCCAAGACCGAGCCGGCTTAGCCTTTCTGGCGCTGCTTGAACTTCGGGTTCTTCTTGTTGATCACGTACACGCGGCCTTTGCGGCGCACAACGATGCACTCGGGGCTGCGTTTCTTGACGGAGGTTCTGACTTTCATGTTTCCTCTTTTTTATCGGTTGCGGCTCCTTCACGGAACCTGTACTTTTTCTACTTGTAGCGGTACGATATCCTTCCTTTGGTCAGGTCGTACGGCGAAATTTCCACTTTCACCTTGTCACCGGGCAGGATCTTGATGTAGTTCATCCGCATCTTGCCCGAGATGTGCGCAACAACGATATGCCCGTTCTCCAATTCCACCCTGAACATCGCGTTCGAGAGGGCTTCGATGATGGTTCCGTCTTGCTCAATGGCCGGTGTTTTTGCCATATTTTATATTTCGATCTTTTGTTTTTTTAGTACTTCTTCAATTTCCGCGAAGGACGACAGGATGTCCGCTTTTCCCTGACGCACCGCAACGGTGTGCTCGTAATGCGCCGAAGGTTTCCCGTCAGCGGTAGTGATCGTCCAGCCGTCGCGCTCCTGGCGGATGTTCCGTTTTCCCAGGTTGATCATCGGCTCGATCGCGATGACCAGGCCTTCGGCCAGCTTCGGCCCTGCGCCCTTCTTGCCGTAGTTCGGCACTTCAGGACTTTCATGCAGGTACTTTCCTACGCCATGCCCTACCAGCTCGCGCACCACCGAGTAGCCGTTGCTTTCGGCATGCGACTGGACCGCTTCGCTCACGTCGCCGATGCGATTGCCGGCGACAGCTTGCTCGATCCCTTTGTAGAGGCATTCTTTCGTGACCCTGAGCAGGCGCATCGTCTCTGCGTCCACTTCCCCGATCGGGAAGGTGAAGGCCGAGTCGCCGTAGTAGCCGTTGAGCACCACGCCGCAATCCACCGAGATCACGTCGCCTTCTTTCATCACGAACTTGCCGGGGATGCCGTGCACCACCTGCGCGTTCGGACTGACGCAAAGCGTCGCGGGAAATCCGCGGTAGCCTTTGAAAGCGGGCTTTCCGCCGTGGGAGAGGATGAACTCCTCGGCCACTTTGTCGATCTCCGCCGTCGTGATCCCGGGGCGCAGCACTGCTGCTACTGCCGCCAGGGTCTTTCCAACAAGTAAAGAACTCAGTCTAATTAATTCGATCTCCTCGTTCGTCTTGTAGTAGATCATGCTACTTCGTCAATAGGCCGCGTTCGCGGTCATGCCGACTGACGAGCGGCCCTTGATGCGGCCCGATTTCATCAGGCCGTCGTAATGACGCATAAGAAGATAGCTTTCGATCTGCTGCAGCGTGTCGAGCACCACACCCACGAGGATGAGGATCGACGTGCCGCCGTAGAACTGGGCGAATTCGTTGTTCACTCCGAAGTTGATCACGATGGCGGGCAGCGCGGCGATGAAGGCCAGCATGAGCGAGCCGGGCAGCGTAATGCGCGACATGATCTGGTCGATGTACTCGGCCGTCTTCTTGCCGGGTTTCACGCCGGGGATGAAGCCTTCATTGCGTTTGAGCTCGTCGGCCATCATCGTCGGGTTGATGGTGATAGCGGTGTAGAAGTACGTGAACACTACGATCAGCAAGCCTTCCACGATGTTGTAGGTCAGGCCGTAGTTGTTACTGAACTCACGCATGAACCAGGAGCTCTGGTCGGTGGTGAAACCTACGAGCGTGATCGGGATGAGCATGATGGCCTGCGCGAAGATGATGGGCATAACGCCGGCCGCGTTCACTTTCAGCGGGATGAAGTTGCGGTTGCCACCGTACTGCTTGTTGCCCACGATGCGCTTGGCAAAATGCACCGGGATGCGGCGCGTGCCTTGCACCATGAGGATACAGAAGATGACCACTGCGAGCAGCACCGCCATTTCGACGAGGAACATGATGAGTCCGCCGTTGTCCTGGTTGTAGCGGGAATCGAGCTCGGCGCCGAAGGCGAAAGGCAGGCGGGCGATGATGCCGATCATGATGATGAGCGAGATGCCGTTGCCGATGCCTTTGTCGGTGATCTTCTCCCCGATCCACATCACGAAGACGGTGCCGGAAACAAGAACGAGCACGGACTGGATCCACCACATCGTATCGATGCCGGGCACGACGCCGGGCTTGGTAACGACCTGGGAGCTGAGGTACGCGGTGGCCTGCATCGCGGTAATGACCACGGTGAGGTAACGCGTGTACTGGTTGATCTTTTTTCGGCCGCTTTCCCCGTCGCGCTGCAGGCGCTGGAAGTACGGCAGGGCCATGGTGAGCAGCTGCAGGATGATCGAAGCCGAGATGTACGGCATGATGCCCAGCGCAAATACCGATGCGCGCGAGAAAGCGCCGCCGGCGAAAATGTCGATCAGGCCGAGCAGGCCTTCCTGGGCGCCTGTGCTGGCCTTATCGAGCTCCTCCGGATCAACGCCGGGAAGCACCACGTAGGTGCCCAGGCGGAAGATCAGCAGGAAGCCGAGCGTGAGCAGGATGCGCTGCCGCAGCTCTTCGATCTTCCAGATATTCGATATGGTCTCTATGAACTTCTTCATATCAGAGTGTTGTAGCGGTGCCGCCCTGCTTTTCGATGGCAGCTTTGGCCGAAGCCGAGAAGGCATGCGCTTTGACGTCGATCTTCGCTTTAAGCTCGCCGCGGCCGAGGATCTTCACCAGGTCTTTCTTGGCGACCAGCCCGTTCTGCACGAGAGCGGCGTGATCGATGGCGCTGAGCTTATGCTTTTCCACCAGCGACTGGAGCACGTCGAGGTTGATGCCTTTGTACTCCACGCGGTTGTTATTCTTGAAGCCGAACTTGGGCAGGCGGCGCTGCAGGGGCATCTGGCCGCCTTCGAAGCCGCGCTTGCGCGAGTAGCCCGAACGCGACTGTGCGCCTTTGTGACCGCGTGCGGAGGTTCCGCCTTTACCGGATCCTTGTCCGCGACCGACGCGCTTGCCTTGGTTCTTGACCGACCCTTTGGCCGGATTTAAGCTGTGCAGGTTCATTGCTTTGCTTTCTAAAAATTCGTTAGACGTTCTCGACGGTCACCAGGTGCTGCACTTTGGCGACCATGCCAAGTACCTGCTGGGTGGCTTCTTTTTCCACCACCTGATTCATCTTCTTCAGGCCGAGGGCTTCGAGAGTGCGCTTCTGGCGCAGGGTGTGGTCGATGCCGCTCTTCACTTGCTTGATCCGGATCTTAGCCATGTCGCTTCGTTATTAGCCGTTGAACACTTTTTCCATTGTCACGCCGCGCTGCTGGGCCACGGTGATGGCGTCGCGCATGCTCATGAGGGCCTCCATCGTGGCCTTGACCACGTTGTGGGGGTTGGACGAGCCTTTGCTTTTCGCCAGCACGTCGGTGATGCCGACGCTTTCGAGGACTGCGCGCATGGCGCCGCCTGCGATCACGCCGGTACCGTGGGAAGCGGGCTTCAGGAAGACCTGGGAGCCGCCGAACTTGCCGGTTTGCGCGTGGGGCACGGTGCCGTTCACGATGCAGACTTTCACCAGGTTCTTCTTGGCGTCGTCGATCGCCTTGGTGATGGCGTCGGTCACTTCTTTGGCTTTGCCGAGGCCGTAGCCGACAACACCTTTTTCATTGCCTACCACTACGATAGCCGAGAAGGTGAAGGTGCGGCCGCCTTTGGTTACCTTGGTTACACGCTGCACGCCGACGAGCCTGTCTTTGAGCTCGATGTCGCTTGATTTGACGCGTTTTACGTTTCCGTTTGCCATTTTAAGTTGATCGTCGTTTCGTTGCTGAATTAAAATTGGAGACCGGCTTCACGGGCGGCGTCGGCGAGAGCCTTGACGCGGCCGTGGTAGAGATAACCGCCGCGATCGAACACCACTGCCGTGAGTCCTGCCGCGAGGGCCTTTTGAGCGATGGAAGCGCCTACCTGCTTGGCCTGCTCGGTCTTGTTCGTTTTCTGTCCTTTGCCGGAGAAATCCTTGTCACGCGACGAGGCGGAGACGAGGGTCTTGCCGTTCAGGTCGTCGACCAGCTGGACGTAGATGTCCTTGTTGCTGCGGAACACGGCCAGGCGCGGGCGCTGGGGGGTGCCGGAGATCTCGCGGCGGATGCGCATCCGGATGCGGTCTCTGCGGTATGTTTTCGTTACTTTCATTTTTCGATCCTCCTGTTAGTTCACGGGTTTGGCCGTGATGCGGATGATTGTTTCTGTTTTTATTTGCCGGCCGATTTGCCTGCCTTGCGGCGCAGCTGTTCACCGGAGAATTTGATACCCTTGCCTTTGTACGGCTCGGGCTTGCGCAGCGAGCGGATCTTGGCAGCCACCATGCCGAGCAGCTCGTTGTCGGCGCACTCCATGATGATGGTCGGGTTCTTGCCTTTTTCGGCCGTGGTCGTGACCTTGATCTCTTTGGGCAGCTCGAACATGATGTTGTGCGAGTAGCCGAGTGTGAGCTCCAGCACCTGGCCTTTGGCGGTAGCGCGGTAACCTACGCCGACGAGTTCCTGCTCGGTCTTGTAGCCTTGCGAAACGCCGTTCACCATGTTGTTGAGCAGCGAGCGGTAAAGGCCGTGCAGGGCCTTGTGGCGCTTCTGTTCGGTGTGGCGCTCGAGCACGATCTGCCCTTCGGCGTTCTTCACGCTGATGACGGGATCGATGGTGCGGATGAGCTCACCCTTGGGGCCTTTGACGGTGACAACGTTTTTGTCGCTGATCTTCACCTCGACGCCCTTGGGAATGCTGATGGGAAGTTTACCTATACGTGACATGGCTTCTGTTCCTCTCGCGATTAATAGACGTAACACAACACTTCTCCGCCCACATTCTCCTTGGTCGCCTCTTTGTCGGTCATGATGCCTTTGGAGGTGGAGATGATGGCGATGCCCAGTCCGTTGAGCACGCGCGGCAGCTTTTCCACGCCGGCGTATTTGCGCAGGCCGGGTTTGCTGATGCGGTGCAGGCCGCGGATGGCGGGCTGCTTGGTGACGGGATGATACTTGAGGGCGATCTTGATGACGCCCTGGCTGCTCGCCGCGTCGTCGAACTTGTAGTTCAGGATATAGCCCTTTTCGAAGAGGATCTTGGTGATCTCTTTTTTCAAGCGGGAAGCGGGCACTTCCACGACACGATGGTTCGCCTTGATGGCGTTCCTCACTCGGGTGAGGTAATCGGAGACTGTGTCGGTCATTTTACTTGCGTTTATATGTTATCCCGCACGCAGGATAATTATACAAACACGCTTCTTTTTACTGGCGGTGTTCGTGTTTACCAGCTGGCTTTTGTTATGCCGGGGATCTTTCCGTTCAGGGCCATTTCGCGGAACTGGTTCCTCGAGATGCCGAACAGGCGGATGTAGCCGCGGGGGCGGCCGGTCAGCTTGCAGCGGTTACGCATGCGCACTTTCGAGGAGTTGCGGGGCAGCTTTGAAAGCGCGGCGAAGTCGCCGTCCTTCTTGAGCTGCGCACGCTTCTCTGCGTACCGGGCCACCAGCTTCGCGCGCTTCACTTCACGCGCTTTCATTGATTCCTTAGCCATGTTGCCTTTTTAGGTTTTATCTTGATTACTGTTGTTTCTTTTCTTTTCCGCGGAAGGGCAGGCCGAACTCGGAGAGCAGGGCGAGCGCTTCTTCATCGCTGTCGGCGGTGGTCACGAAGGTGATGTCCATGCCCATGATCTTGCTCACCTTGTCGATGTCGATCTCCGGGAAGATGATCTGCTCCGTGACGCCGAGCGTGTAGTTGCCGCGTCCGTCGAAGCCCTTGTCGTTGATGCCGCGGAAGTCGCGGATGCGGGGCAGGGCGGCGGAGATGAGGCGGTCGAGGAACTCGTACATTTTATCGCCGCGCAGGGTGACTTTCACGCCGATGGCGACGCCTTTGCGGAGCTTGAAGTTCGAGATGTCCTTGCGGGAGATCGTGGCGACGGCCTTCTGGCCGGTGATCATCGACATTTCCTTGACGGCGCCTTCGATGAGCTTTTTGTCGGCCACGGCTTCGCCCACGCCCTGGTTGATGCAGATCTTTTCCAGGCGGGGCACCTGCATCGGGCTGCTGTAGTCGAACTTCTTCTGCAGGGCAGGAACGACTTTGTCTTTGTAGAAGTTCTTAAGCCGCGGAGTGTATGTTGCCGTTTTCATTTTACTTGATCACTTCGAGTTTGTTCGTACCCTTTTTATCGCCTTCCACTTTGGCCACGCGCATCATCTTGCCGGATTTTTCGTCGCGGCTGCGGCCCACGCGCACGGCCTTGCCGTTGAACACGAGCTTGAGGTTCGAGATGTGGATGGGCGCTTCTTTCTCAACGCGGCCGCCGTTCGGGTGCTTGGCGCTGGGCTTGGTGTGGCGCTTGACGATGTTGACGCCTTCCACGAGCGCGCGGTTGGCGGAGGGATCGACCGAGATGACCTTTCCGCGCTCCCCTTTGTGGTCGCCGGAGATCACCTCAACGAGGTCGTCCTTTTTTATTTTCAGCTTGGCCATTTTCTTCTTTATCATTTAGAGCACCTCGGGTGCCAGTGAGATGATCTTGGTATACGTCGTTTCACGCAGTTCGCGGGCCACGGGGCCGAAGATGCGGGTGCCGCGGAGCTCGTCCTGGGCATTGAGCAGCACGCAGGCGTTGTCGTCGAAGCGGATGTAGGAGCCATCCTGGCGGCGGATCTCTTTGCGGGTGCGCACCACCACGGCTTTCGACACGGTGCCTTTTTTCACGTTGCCCGAAGGCAGCGCATTCTTGACGGTAACGACGATCTTGTCGCCCACGCCGGCGTAGCGCTTCTTGGTGCCGCCGAGCACACGGATGACGAGCACTTCTTTTGCTCCGCTGTTATCGGCTACGTTGAGCCTGGATTCCTGCTGTACCATTGTTCAGACAATCTTTATTCGTTCAATCCTTACTTCGCACGCTCGACGATCTCGACCAGGCGCCAGCACTTGCTTTTGCTCAGGGGGCGGGTTTCGGTGATGCGGACGGTGTCGCCGATGTTGCACTCGTTCTTCTCGTCGTGCGCCATGAAGGTGGAGGTCTTCTTGACGAACTTGCCGTACTTCGGGTGCTTCACCTTGCGCTCGACTGCAACCACGATGGACTTGGCCATTTTGTTGCTGGTCACGACGCCGATCTTTTCCTTGCGGTCTTTTCTGGTGATGGTGTTTTCCATTTTATTGCTTCGATTCGCCCTAAGGCATTATGCGTTGGCGCTTTCTTTTTTCTTGAGCTCGGTGAGCAGGCGCGCGATGGTGCGGCGCGTGTTGCGCAGCTTGGCCGGGCTGTCGATGGGCGATACGGCGTGGCTGAGCGAGAGGCGGGTGAGCATGTTCTGCTCCTCTTTCAGGCGCTCCTTGATGTCGCTGGCCGACAGTGCGTTGATGTCTTTCTTTTTCATCGCTTCGGTTATTATAATCGCGGTTATGCTGTTTTTTCTTCGGAGTAATCGTGGCGCACGATGAACTTCGTGGGCACGGGCAGCTTCTGTGCGGCGAGGCGGAGAGCCTCCTTGGCGGTGGCCAAGGGAACGCCGTCGGCTTCGAAGATGATGCGTCCGGGCTTCACGACGGCCACCCAGAATTCGGGGGCGCCTTTGCCTTTACCCATACGCACTTCAGCGGGCTTGCGGGTGATGGGCTTGTCGGGGAACACGCGGATCCAGATCTGGCCTTCACGTTTCATGAAGCGCGTCACGGCCACACGAGCCGCTTCGATCTGCTTGGCGGTCATCCAGCAGCCTTCTTCAGCTTTGATGGCGAAAGAGCCGAAGGCGATCTGGTCACCGCGCTTGGCGTTGCCCTTCATCTTCATCTTGTGCATCTTCCGGTACTTGGTGCGTTTCGGCTGTAACATGTTCTATGGTACTAGATGTTCTGACTTTCGTTTCTTACTGTTGCTTGTCGCCCTGGCGTTTGCCGCCGTGGCCGGGGCCGCCCGGCTTGCGGGGGCGGCGGTTGCCGCCGCGCTCGCCCTGGTTGGAGGGCTGGCGCTTTTCGCGGGCGGCAGCCTGCGCGTTGGGCGACAGGTCACGCTTGCCGTAGAGCTCGCCTTTGCAGATCCACACTTTCACGCCGATGCGGCCGTAGGAGGTGTGAGCTTCCGAAAGAGCGTAGTCGATATCGGCGCGGAGGGTGTGCAGGGGCACGCGGCCTTCCATGTAGCCTTCCACACGGGCGATCTCAGCGCCGGCGAGGCGGCCGGAGCATTTCACTTTGATGCCTTCGGCTCCCATGCGCATGGTGGAGGCGATGGACATTTTGATGGCGCGGCGGAACGAGATGCGGCCTTCGATCTGGCGGGCGATGCTGTCGGCTACCAGGCGGGCGTCGAGCTCAGGGCGCTTGATCTCAAAGATGTTGATCTGCACCTCTTTCTTGGTGAGCTTCTTCACCTCTTCCTTCAGCTTGTCGACCTCTTTGCCGCCTTTGCCGATGATGATGCCCGGACGAGCCGTGTGGATCGTGACGGTGATCAGCTTCATCGTGCGCTCGATGACGACTTTCGAGATGCTGCCTTTGGACAGGCGGGCACGAATGTACGTGCGGATCTTTTCGTCTTCGACGATCTTGTCAGCGAAGTTCTTGCCGCCGAACCAGTTCGAGTCCCAGCCTTTTACGATGCCGAGACGCTGCCCGATCGGATTTGCTTTTTGTCCCATTCCTTAGTGCTGCTTTATGCTTTAGCTGTTATTCTTCGTTCTGTTTTTCGCCGAGCACGAGAGTGACGTGGTTCGAGCGTTTTTTCATGCGGTAAGCGCGGCCTTGCGGGGCGGGCTTGATCCGCTTGAGAGCGGCGGCGCCGTCGACGAAGATCTCTTTCACGAAGAGGTTGTTCTCATCGGGGCGGTTGCCGGATTTTTTCTCGTAATTATCGATGGCCGAGAGCAGGAGCTTTTCGAGGCGGCCGGCGGCTTCCTTGCTGGAGAAGCGCAGGATGTTGAGGGCCTTGAAGACTTCCTGTCCGCGGATGATGTCGGCGACGAGGCGCATCTTGCGGGGCGAAGTGGGCACGTTGCGCATGCGGGCCATGTAGGTGGTCTTCATGGCTTCCTTGCGCTGGTTCGCTTTCTCTTCTTTTCTGCGTGGCATGGTGATGGTGTCCCTTTAGATCAGTGATTATTTACCGCCGGATTTGTCCGTTTTGTTGTTGCCCGTATGGCCGCGGAAGTTGCGCGTGGGCGCGAATTCGCCGAGGCGGTGGCCGACCATGTTCTCAGTGACGTAAACCGGGATGAACTTGTTCCCGTTGTGCACTGCGAAGGTGTGACCGACGAAATCGGGCGTGATCATCGAACGGCGCGACCAGGTCTTGACGGCAGTCTTCTTGCCCGCGGTGTTCAGGTTGATGATCTTCTTTTCCAGACTGGGGTCCACAAACGGACCTTTTTTCAGCGAACGTGCCATTCTATCTTATTTCTTCTTGCGTTCAATGATGTACTTATTCGAAGCCTTCTTCGGGTAGCGGGTTTTGTAGCCTTTCGAAGGGATGCTGGTGCGGGAGCGCGGGTGTCCGCCCGAAGCGCGTCCTTCGCCGCCGCCCATCGGGTGATCGACCGGGTTCATGGCCACGCCACGGTTGCGGGGGCGGCGACCCAGCCAGCGGTTGCGGCCGGCTTTACCGGAGGTCTGCAGGTTGTGGTCGGAGTTCGATACGGAACCGATCACGGCCATGCAGGCGGTCAGGATCATGCGAAGCTCACCGGAGGGCATGCGCAGCACGGCGAAGCGGCCTTCACGGGCCGTGAGCTGTGCATACGAGCCGGCGCTGCGGGCCAGCTTGGCGCCCTGTCCCGGACGCATTTCAATGTTATGAACGATGGTGCCAAGGGGCACTTCAGACAGCAGGAGGGCGTTGCCTACGTCGGGCGATGCGCCTTTTCCGCTGACCACTTTCTGGCCTACTTTGAGTCCGTGCGGGGCGATGATGTAACGCTTTTCGCCGTCGGCGTAAACGAGCAGCGCGATACGGGCCGTGCGGTTGGGATCGTACTCGATCGTCTTCACCGTGGCGGGGATCTCGTGCTTGTCGCGCTTGAAATCAATGACGCGGAACATCTGCTTGTGGCCGCCGCCGATGTAGCGCATGGTCATCTTGCCGGAGCTGTTGCGGCCGCCGGATTTCTTGATCGGCTCCAGCAGGCTTTTCTCGGGCGTGGAGGACGTGATGTCCGCGCTCGTGACGAGCTCGCGGAAGCGCTGGGCGGGCGTAAGCGGGCGGAATTTCTTGATAGCCATTGTTGACGTGTTCTTTTATGATCAGATGCTGCTGTAGAAGTCGATGGCATCGCCCTGCTTGAGGGTAACGACCGCTTTCTTGTGACGGTTGGCGACACCCACCTGGATGCCGGTGCGCGTCATGCGCATTTTCGTTTTGCCGATGTATTTCATCGTGTTCACCGTTTCCACGGTCACGCTGTACATGGCTTCGACCGCTTTCTTGATCTGCACCTTGTTGGCGTTGCTGGCCACGACGAAGCCGTAGCGGTTCAGCTTCTCCTGTCCCGCGGTCATTTTCTCGGTGATGATCGGCCTGATGAGGATGTTATTCATCGCTCTGGTTCTTTTTTATCGTTATCAGTTCTGCAGGAGCTTTTCCAGCGTCGGTACCGAGCTTTCGAGAAGCAGGAGGTTCGTGGCGTTCAGAATATCATAAGTATTTAATTCTGAAGCAGTTACAACCTTCGTGCCGGCCAAATTTCGGGACGACAAATATATGTTTTTGTTGTTCTCGCCCAACACGAGCAGCGTTTTTTTGCCGGTCAGGTTGAGGTTCTTTAACAAATCGGCGTAGCTGCTCGTTTTCGGGGCTTCGAAGTTGAAGTTTTCGAGCACGATGACCGCGTTGTCTTTCGCCTTGTAGGTGAGGGCGGATTTGCGGGCGAGCTTCTTCACTTTTTTGTTCAGGCGCAGATCGTAGTCGTGGGGCTTGGGGCCGAACACGCGTCCGCCGCCGCGGAACAGGGGCGATTTCATGCTGCCTGCACGGGCGCCGCCGGTGCCTTTCTGGCGCTTAAGCTTCTTGGTGGTGCGGTGGATCTCGGCGCGCTCCTTGGCTTTGTGGGTGCCCTGGCGCTGCGCGGCGAGGTACTGCTTCACGTCCAGGTAAATGGCGTGATCGTTCGGCTCGATAGCGAACACTTCGGCGTTCAGCTTCACCTTTTTCGAAGTGGCCTGGCCACTGATGTTGTATACTGCGAGTTCCATGTTACTTCTCGATCAGAACGTATGAACCTTTTGAGCCGGCGACGGAACCTTTCACGATGATGAGGTTCTTGTCGGCCATGACCTTGACCACTTCGAGGTTTTGGGATTTCACCTTGTTTCCTCCCGTGCGGCCCGCCATGCGCATGCCTTTCATGACACGCGAAGCGAACGAGGAGTTACCCAGCGAGCCGGGAGCGCGGAGACGGTCGTGCTGGCCGTGCGTGGCACCGCCGACGCCGCCGAATCCGTGACGCTTCATGACGCCCTGGAAACCTTTGCCTTTCGATACGCCGCTGACGTCGACGAACTCGCCTTCCTGGAAGAGCTCGGCGGTGAGCACGTCGCCTACGTTCTTCGCTTCTTCGAAGCTGCGGAACTCGACGATCTTGCGCTTGGGCGTGCTGCCGGACTTCTTGAAGTGTCCCTGCATCGCGCTCGAGGTGTGCTTTTCCTTCTTGTCGTCAAAAGCCAGCTGGAGGGCGTCGTAGCCATCCGTATCCTTGGTTTTTACTTGCGTCACGACGCAAGGACCTACTTCCAAAACCGTGCATGGCACGTACTTGCCATTGGCACCAAAGAAGCTGGTCATTCCGAGTTTTTTACCAATTAAGCCTGACATTTTCTTATGTACGTTTTAACAGTTTACGTTTTCAGGGCTCCCGCGACTAGGGAACTTTGATCTCCACTTCCACGCCGCTGGGCAGCTCGAGCTTCATGAGCGCGTCCACCGTTTTGGAGGTCGAGCTGTAGATGTCGAGCAGGCGCTTGTAGCTGCAGAGCTGGAACTGCTCACGGGCCTTCTTGTTCACGTGAGGGGAACGCAGCACGGTGAAGATCTTCTTGTGCGTGGGCAGGGGAATGGGTCCGCTGACCACGGCACCGGTCGACTTCACGGTCTTCACGATCTTCTCGGCCGACTTGTCAACGAGGTTGTAGTCGTACGATTTGAGTTTGATCCTGATCTTCTGGCTCATGTTGTTGCTTTATCGCGGTTGCTGTGATTATACTTTTTCGGTTTTCTTTCCATTCGATTTGGCGATCACTTCGTCCGCCATGTTGCGCGGCACTTCGGCGTAGTGCGAAAACTCCATCGTGGAGGACGCGCGGCCGGAAGTGATGGTGCGCAGCTGGGTGACGTAGCCGAACATTTCGGACAGGGGCACCTTGGCCTTGATGACCTGCGCGCCTGCGCGGGTGTCCATGCCTTCGACGACGCCGCGGCGGCGGTTGAGGTCGCCCACCACGTCGCCCATGTACTGTTCGGGCGTGAGGACTTCCATTTTCATGATCGGCTCGAGCAGGATCGGCTTGGCTTTCGGAGCGGCCTCGCGGTAGCCCGACTTGGCGCAGATCTCGAAGGAGAGCGCATCGGAGTCGACCGCGTGGAACGAACCGTCGATCACGCGCACCTTCATCGTCTGGATCGGGTAGCCGGCCAGCACGCCGTTCACCATCGAAGCTTTGAAGCCTTTTTCAATGGCGGGGATGAATTCGCGCGGGATGTTGCCGCCGGTGATCTCGTTGACGAACTGCAGGCCCGCATTCTTGTCGGTCACCTCGAAGTCGCTGTCAACAGGAGAGAGAACGAACTTGATATCGGCGAACTTACCGCGACCGCCGGTCTGCTTCTTGTAGACTTCGCGGTGCTCGATGGTGCCGGTGATGGCTTCTTTGTAGTTCACCTGGGGCGCGCCCTGGTTGACTTCCACTTTGAATTCGCGGCGGAGGCGGTCGACGATGATCTCGAGGTGAAGCTCGCCCATGCCGCTGATGATGGTCTGGCCGGTTTCTTCGTCCGACTTCACGCGGAATGTGGGATCTTCTTCGGAGAGTTTCGCGAGGGCGGTGCCCAGTTTGTCGAGGTCGGCCTGCGTTTTGGGCTCGACGGCGAGACCGATGACGGGCTCGGGGAAGTTCATCGCTTCAAGCACGATCGGCGCGTTCTCGTCGCAGAGGGTGTCGCCGGTCTTGATGTCTTTAAAGCCTACGGCAGCGCCGATGTCACCTGCTTCGATGAAGGGGATCTGGTTCTGCTTGTTGGCATGCATCTGGAAGATGCGGGAGATGCGTTCTTTGTTGCCCGAGCGCGTGTTCAGCACATAAGAGCCCGATTCGAGGCGGCCGGCGTAGCAGCGGAAATAAGCGAGACGGCCAACGAAAGGATCGGTAGCGATCTTGAACGCGAGAGCGGTGAAAGGCTCGGTAACGGCGGGCTTGCGGGAAACTTCTTCGCCCGTGTCGGGATTGGTGCCGTGGATGTTGTCTTTATCAAGGGGCGAAGGCATGAGTTCCATGACGTAGTCGAGCATGGTCTGCACGCCTTTGTTCTTGAAGGCCGATCCGCAGAGCATGGGCACCACTTTGTTGGCGACGCAGGCTTTGCGCAGGGCGGTGAGAATTTCAGCTTCGGTGATGGAGTTGGGATCTTCGAAGAACTTCTCCATGATCTTGTCGTCGAATTCCGAAACGGCTTCGAGCAGCTTTTCGCGGTACTCGGCCACTTCTTCCTTCATGTCTTCGGGAATGTCGATGACCTGGAAGGTCATGCCCTGGTCGGCTTCATTCCACACGATGCCGCGGTTGTTCACCAGGTCGACAACGCCTTTGAAATGCTCCTCAGCGCCGATGGGCAGCTGCAGGGGAACGGGGTTGCCGCCGAGCACTTCTTTCACTTGCTTGACGACGTTGAGGAAATCGGCGCCGGATCGGTCCATCTTGTTGACGAAGCCGATGCGGGTAACGTTATAGTTGTTGGCAAGGCGCCAGTTCGTTTCCGACTGGGGCTCTACGCCGTCAACGGACGAGAAGAGGAATACGAGACCATCGAGCACGCGCAGGGAGCGGTTCACCTCCACGGTGAAGTCCACGTGGCCGGGGGTGTCGATGATGTTCATTTTGTATTTGTTGCCGCGGTAGTTCCAGAAGCAAGTCGTTGCAGCGGAAGTGATGGTAATGCCACGCTCCTGTTCCTGCACCATCCAGTCCATGGTCGCAGCGCCGTCATGCACTTCGCCGATCTTGTGATTCACACCGGCATAATAAAGGATACGCTCGGTCGTGGTGGTCTTGCCGGCGTCGATGTGGGCGGCGATTCCAATGTTGCGTGTATACTTAAGGTCGCTCATGACTTGTTCCTCTTCTTCTCTACTATATATTACAGGCGGAAATGTGAGTATGCTTTGTTGGCTTCAGCCATGCGGTGGGTATCTTCTTTCTTCTTGAAAGCGGAACCTTCTTCTTTTGCTGCGGCGATGATCTCGCCGGCGAGCTTGCCGGCCATGGATTTTTCGTTGCGTTCGCGGGCGTAGCCGATGAGCCACTTGATGCCGAGGGCCACTTTACGCTCGGGGCGGATCTCCTGCGGGATCTGGAAGGTGGCGCCACCGACGCGGCGGGAGCGAACTTCCACGTTGGGCATTACGTTGCTCAACGCTTTCTTCCAGGTTTCAAGGCCGTCCTGCTCGGTGCGCTTGTTGACGATCTCGAGAGCGTCGTAGAAAATGCCGTAAGCTTTCTGCTTGCCGCCGGAGTACATCATGCTGTTCACAAAGCGGGTCACCATCTGATCACCGAACTTGGGATCGGGAAGCAGGGGACGTTTTTTGGCTCTGGTCTTTCTCATGGCTTGATTCGGATGCGATGCGTTTTATGATCGTTTATTTCTTCTTAGCTGCTGCTGCGCCGGCTTTGGCTTTCTTGGTGCCGTACTTCGAGCGGCGCTGGTTGCGGCCTTCGACGCCGGCGGTATCGAGCGCGCCGCGAACGATGTGGTAGCGAACGCCGGGGAGATCTTTCACGCGGCCGCCGCGCACGAGCACGATGGAGTGTTCCTGCAAGTTGTGGCCTTCACCCGGAATGTAGGCGATGATCTCCATCTTGTTCGTCAGGCGAACCTTTGCCACTTTGCGGAGCGCCGAGTTCGGCTTCTTGGGCGTAGTGGTGTAAACGCGGGTACAAATCCCACGTTTTTGCGGGCAGGAATCCAGTGCGGCCGATTTGCTCCGGTTGGAGCTGGTGTAACGGCCTTTACGCACGAGCTGCTGAATCGTCGGCATTTTGCTCTTTTTAGTTGATCCTCAATTAATTGTCAAAATAATTTCACCCCAATGTCCGGTTTTTGGGGACGGCAAAGGTACAAATTATTTGATATAAACAACGTGGTCTAAAAATATTTTTTGAGGGATTTCAAGGGTTTTGGCGGGGGTGAAGCGGAGTTGAGCCTGGACGGATTTTGGATGGGATCGGGGGTGAAAAAATGCACGTTCATCGGGTTGGACGGAGCCGGGGACCGTCCGGAGCGGACGGCCCCCGGAAGCGGGGCGAGCACTAAAGCTCCACGACCAAAATGCAGACGTCATCGACCTGCTCTTTTTCGCCTTTCCAGTCGTCGAAGGCGCTCGCTAACGCTCGCTTTTGCTGCTCGAGGGTTTGCGTCGCCGTGCTCCGCAAAAGTTCCTGCAGGCGTTTGACCATGAACTTCTTCCCTTTTTCGCCGCCGAACTGGTCGGCGTAACCGTCACTGCTGAGAACGAGGCGGGCGGGGGTTTGCAGGACGAGCGTGTGCGTTTCGAAAATTTGCTCGTCGGGGGTGAACCCGGCGATGGCGGCGTTGGTGCCTTTGATGCTTTCGAGCGCGCCGTCGCGCAGGAGCCAGAGAGGACGGTTGGCGCCGGCGCAGCGCAGGGTGCGGGTGGCGGGATTCCAGCTGCAGAGAATAATATCCATGCCATCTTTCACATGCGTTACGGATGACACCCCATCCCGCAACTCGTCATCACCTTCCTGGTGCAGGGCGCGGCGGATGGAGCGATTGAGCGCTGAAAGTATTTCGCCGGGATCGGAGCTGTGCGCGGCGGCTTCGCGAAGCTGCTGCAGGCCGATCATGCTCACGAATGCGCCGGGCACGCCATGGCCTGTGCAATCCGCCACGGCGAAGAGCAACTCCTCTCCCGCCCTGGCGGCGAAATAAAAATCGCCGCTGACCACGTCGCGGGGGCGGTAGAGCATGGCGCTGCCGGGGAGCAGGCGCCGCATTTCGTGCGGGGAGGGCAGCGTGGCCTGCTGGATGTTGCGCGCGTAGCCGATGCTGTCGGTGATCTCTTTTTTCTGCAGGCCGATGAGCTTGTTCTTCTCCTGCAGCTCGTGATTTTTCTGCAGCACTTCGCGGCGCTGCGTGTCGAGCAATTTGTTGACGCGGCGGATGGCGCGGTAGGCGCGCAGCACGATGAAGGAGAAAACGAGCACCACGGCGAGAATGCCGACCGTGAACCAGCGGACGATCTTTTCCTGGCGCAATTTTTCGCGGCCGAGCTCGCTTTCTTTTTTGAACTTTTCCGTGTCGAAGCGCACCTGCATTTCGCTGACGCGCTGCTCGCTTTCCTCGGTGTAGAGCGAATCTTTCAGCGCGTCGCGCTGCTTCATCAGATCGAAGGCGGTTTCAAAATTCCCTTTCTGCGCGTGCGCGCCGGCGAGGTAGGCGAAAATATCTTTGCGGCGCTGTTTCCATTCGAGGCGCGAGGCGATCTCCAGGCCTTTTTCATAATAGAAGATCGCGCTGTCCAATTGATCGCGCTTTTCGAAGACGTAACCGATGTTCACCAGCGGGCCGATGGTTTTTACTTCGTTCAATTCAGCGGAGGCCAGGGCGTACGCGCGGCGCAGGTAAGTTTCGGCTTCGGCGTAGCGGCCGAGCGTGATGAAGACTTCACCGATGTTGTTGAGCGCTGTGGCCTCGATGTCCGCGGCTTCCAGCTCTGCGGCGATGCGCAGCACCTCGCGGTAATTCGCCAGCGCTTTCTCGGGCTGCTTTAAAAAATCGTACACGACGGCGATGTTGTTCAGCGCGAGGATGGCGCCGTGCCGGTTGCCCATTTTCAAATAGATCTCCTGCGAGCGGCGGTAATATTCCAGGGCTTTCTGCGGATCTTTTTTGTGGTTGTAATACATGTTGCCGAGGCTGTTGTACACGATGGCCAGCCCGCGGTCGTATTTTGTCTCTTCGAAAAACTGCTGCGCTTTCAAATAATGATCGAGCGCCTGCGCTACGTCGCCGAGCTCTTCCAAAATGTTGCCGATGTTGTTGTACGATCCGCCGAGTCCCTGCTTGTCGCCGATGCGCTCGCGGATCTCCATGGCCTGGCGGTGATACAGCAGCGCGCTGTCGTAGTTGCTGGCGAAGTAATAGGTGCTGCCGAGGTTGTTGAACGCCTGCGCTTTCTGCTTTTCATCGCCCACCTGGTCGGCCAGCTCCAGCGCTTCGAAACCCAGCAGCAGCGCGGTGTCCGGCTTGTCGGCGCTGTAGGCTTTGGAGAGCGTGAGCAGAACGCTGAGACGCTGCGTATCCTGTTTCGTGGTCTTTAAAAGCGCCTCGAGGCTGTCGGTTTGCGAAAACAGCGGGACGCAAAAAGAAAAAATAAAAACAAAAACAAGAAAGCGGCGCATGAAAAGCGATGAGGGCGCAAAGGTATGCGATTGACAGTTTCGCACACCGAACTCATAGCTCCTGCTAGTCGGACAATCCTACGATCTTCGGCTCCCCGCTCACCTGCACGGCGAAAAGCGCGTTTTCCGTCTTTGTTTTCCCGCTGCGCGTTATTTTCAGCCTGAGCACTACGTAGTACACGTCGACCGGTATCACTTTGTCGAGAATCTCGTGCCGCGTCGCCTTGACGTAAACCGAGTCGATGGCGGATACGCGGTTGCGGCCTTTCTCTTTGATGATCCTTAATTGCGTTTGCCTGAATTCCTCCGCGCCCGGAATAATTTCCTTCCTGTCCCAGGCAAAAGGGAAAGCGCATAGAGCCACGAGGCTGTCCACGGACTGCGTATCTCCCCTGAGCCATATCCGGGTGTAGTCGTACACCAGCTTTTTGGCTTTTTCAGCTTTCACCGGGTCGAGATTTTTCAGCGTCGTGTCTTTGCCGGACATCGGGTTTTCCTGGCCGAATGCGGATGATGCGAGGAGCAGCAGCAGCACGCAAAATGCGATCGTTTTCATAGGGTTATTTTTATCGGGGGTTATTTGATCAGCGCGCGCCGTTCCAGTTCGATGTTCTCTTCTTTCCCGTCGCGCAAAATTCTCAAGCGCATTTTATTCATCGTCTTAATGTAATCGTTCGCGCCCGCAGCCCACGCGCAATAATCCATCGCGCTCACCGCCTTCCCGTCGATCGCCTTCACTTCCTCGCCCACATTCACCGGTACTTCGCTGCGCTTTCCCTCGGGATACGTAATGTTCGCCACGAACCATTTTCCTTCGGCGGCGCTGATGCCGGCGCCTTGCGTTTGGAAGGTTTGCGCGGGAATTTCGTTTTTGAGATCGAGGTGCAGCAAATTATTTTTCCAGTCGAGCACGAAGCTGTTGCACGTGCGGCTGAGGAAACCGCTGCCGAGCAGCGGGCGGGATTTTTCAGACGTCATGTACACGATGTCGCCCAATTCCCAGGGCCCGCTTTTCACCTCTTTCGCGCGGCGAAAATACGTCGTGTCGTTGCGCGCGCCGAAGGCGCCCACCGAGGCGCGACCTTCTTTCACGATGGAAAGACCGGTGAAGGGCGGCTCCTTTTTCTTCGAGAAGGAAATGTATTCGCTGTTCTTGCCGGTGTCGATCGCCAGATCGCCTTTCACCTCGCCGGCGGTGTAGGTGATGAACGGCGTGCCCTGCGTATCGGGCGTAAAAGGAACGCGCACGGCGCCTGCGGGAATGCTGAGCTTTTGCAGCTCGTCGGTGAAGGTGATGCGCTTGCGCGCGTAGTCGATCCGCCAGTGCGCCTTGCGCATGAGGTTGGCGCCGATGATGCCGTCGGCCCCGAAGCAGGCGATCTCGGGCTGCTTGTTGATGTCGGAGATGAACGCCAGTGTTTTTGCGAACGTAATGCCGGCGATGCTTACCGAATCGAGCATGACGTTGCCGAGGTTTTCTTTTTTCTCTCCCGAATCGCTCACCTTGATCTCGCCGCCGCTGATGAGGCCGAGCTCTTTCGCCAGGGCGGGCGTGATGACGTTGGGCGCGCCGGTATCGAAGATGAAGCGGTAGGGTTTTGCGGAGCCGTTGACGCGGGCTTCGAAGATGATGATGTTATCGATTTCCGTGAACGGAATTTCTTTTACGAAGCTTTTTTGTGCGACCTCGCCGGATTTCAACCGGCTGATGGTTTTTATCAGGGAGCAGGCGGAGAGAAAAAGCGCGACGAGAACAGCCAGGAATAAACGATAACGCATATTATTTTTTTCGCAAGATACATTGGGAAAAATGCCCCTGCAAAATGCGTTTGCCAAACGTTGCCCGCACACGCTGCGTTCGCTGAAAAATTGTTCATTGCCCGCGCGACATCGTTCATTCAAAGCGTCAACAAAAAAAAGAGAGCTGCCTTACGGGGCAGCTCTCTCTCACTTTCAGCTTAGCAATGGTTTACAACCACTGAAGCGTAATCGTGATGGTGATTTTGGGGCACTTTGCCCTTGCGGCGGGAGAATCACCTTCCACGGGTTCCGCAGTCACGGTGTGACCGTTGCGGATCGCGTTGGCGATCTCTGCGCCGTAAAACAGCCATTCACCGGTGGGGAAACCGTCCAGCACGCGGCGCTGGAAACGGTTCGCGATGAAATGCTGATCCACGTAACCGCGCAGGTTGTTCTGGATCTCATTCAGTTCAGCTTCCAGTTCAGCACCTTCAAGGCGCTGGACCTCACGGAGTTTTTCATTTACTCCGGCAACATCAAGCATAGCCATCTTTGTAGCCTTTCTTTTTAAAAACGTTAAATTTTTGTTGAGTACCAGTAATGCGCATTACTTGATGTAAATATAGCTCATCCGGGGTGGCGAAGTCAAGTTTTCGGATGAGTATTTTATAGGAAAAATGCATTTTATTTGACTCATTTACAAACAATTAACTCAACACCAAGCTCAACAATAGCGCGGGTTTTGGCGGGTCATTTTCGGCGTAAAAAAAGGGCTCCAGGGCTATTAATAAAAAATTGATACTACGGGGTCGGAAAACGGGTCCGGAAAACCGGGAAAAACGCTTCCGAGGCTTCGCCTCGCGAGTACGGAACGATCTTCCTACTTTTAGGACCTATGCCTGCCGCCATCTCCGCCATCAGCTATTACCTGCCTGAAAAAGTTCTCAGCAACGAGGATTTTTTCCGCGAATTCCCCGAAGCGCGCGAGACCAGCCTCGAGAAAGTCGGCGTGCGCGAACGGCACATCGCGGCGGAAAATGAAAGCGGCTCCGACATGGCCTGCGCGGCGGCGGAGCAATTGTTCAGCGAGCACGGCATCGACCGCTCGACGATCGAGTTCGTCATTTTCTGCAGCGCCGACCTCGATCATTACACGCCCGCCACAGCCGGCATCGTGCAGCACCGGCTGGGGCTTCCGCAAAGCTGCGGCTCCTTCGACATGTTTACGGGATGCAGCGCCTATCCTTACGCGCTGGGCGTTTCCGCCGGGCTGATCGATGCGATGGGGCTGGGCAACCTGCTGCTCATCACCAGCTCCGCCCTCACGCGCAAGATCCACCCGCGCGACCGCGCCTCCCGCTTCATGTTCGGCGATGCCGCCGCCGCCACGCTGCTGACGCGCAGCGAAACCGGGCAGATCGGCCCTTTCGTTTTCGGCACCGACGGCGGGCGCGCCGATAAGCTGATCGTACCGCACGGCGGCTCGCGCCAGCCCCTGGGGCCAGGGTCGTACGAAGAGATCGCGGACGAGTTCGGGAACGTCACCAGCCCTGCGCATTTCCAGATGGAAGGCGTAGGCGTATTTATTTTTTCGATGAAGACGGTGCCGCCGATGGTGCGCGGGCTGCTGGAAAAAGCCAAGCTGGGCATGGAGGACATCGATCTATTCGTCTTTCACCAGGCCAACGTGTTCATGAACGAAACGCTGCGGCAGAAGCTTGGCATTCCCCCGGAAAAATTCGTGCATTGCATGGAGCGGTTCGGCAATACGGTGCAGTCCTCCATTCCCATCGCGCTGCGCGAAGCGCAGAAGGAAGGCCGCCTGAAGCCCGGCATGCGCGTGCTGCTGGCGGGTTTCGGAACGGGGCTCTCGTGGTCGGCGACGATCGTGCGATCCTGATGCGCGCTTTTTCCCTAATTTTACTCCACGCAAACACATTTTCCCTTTATGTCCATCGAGGAGTTCATCCTGAAAATCGAGGCCGAGATCGAAGAGCTGCCGAAAGGACGCCTGCAGCCGGAAACGAATTACCGGCAGATCCCCGAGTGGAGCTCCATGCACGCGCTCATCCTCATCGCGCTGGCGGAGACGGAATACAACGTGACGCTGACGGGCGAAGACCTGCGCAGCTGCCAGACGGTGGGCGACCTGTTCCAGGTGATCAAAAGCCGAACGTAAGGCATGGCGCTGTTCACGGTAAATAACGTGAAGCTGAAAGGTATCGCCAGCTGCGTGCCTTCGAAAAAAGAATTCAACCGCGATTACGATTGGATCGAAGAAGACGAGCGCCGCATGCTCATCAAGACCACGGGCATCGACGAGCGCCGCGTAGCGGAAAAAGGCGTTTCCACTTCCGACCTTTGCTTCGCCGCGGCGAATAAATTGATGGACACGCTGGGCTGGGAACGCGGGGAAATCGATCTGCTGATCTTCGTTTCGCAATCGCGCGATTACATTCTCCCGGCGACGGCGGTTATTTTGCAGGATCGCCTGGGCCTGCCGAAAAGCTGCGCGGCTTTCGACATCGGTCTAGGCTGCAGCGGATACGTGTACGGGCTTTCCGCAGCGGGCGCGATGCTGGCGACGGGCGGATTCAAGAAAGCCTTGCTGATGGCGGGCGACATTTCCACCGTTTCGCTCACGTACAAAGACAAAAGCACGTACCCATTGTTCGGCGACGCGGCTACGGTGACGGCGCTGGAATACGCGCCGGGCGCAGCGCCCATGCATTTCAACCTGCAAAGCGACGGCTCCGGCTACGAAGCCATCATCATCCCCGACGGCGGCGTGCGCACCATGCCGAACCCGGGCACATTCATCGCCGAAGAAAAAGAAAAAGGCATTGTGCGCAGCCGCGGCAATTTGTGGCTGAACGGGCTCGACGTTTTTAATTTCTCCGTGCGCGAAGCCCCGCCGAACATCAGCGAGCTGATGCGTTTTTGCGGAACCGCGCCGGAGGAGTACGATTTTTTCGTGCTGCACCAGGCCAACAAGCTGATGAACGAAACCATCCGCAAAAAGCTGAAGCTGCCGCCTGAAAAAGTGCCGTACTCGCTGGACAAATACGGCAACACGAGCTCCGCGTCGATCCCCGTCACCATTTCCACTTTGCCTGCGGAAAGCGCGCAAGGCCGCAAGCGCTGGCTGCTCTCCGGCTTCGGGGTGGGCCTTTCCTGGGGAAGCGTAAGTTTGGAAACGGAAGACCTGGTGCTGCCGGAAATCCTGGAAGTATGAACGCGCTCAACAAAACGAATAACGAATAACCGATAACGACAGCAACGTGCCCACTCCTTTTCACCTCAGCGGAAAAACCATTCTCGTCACCGGCGCTTCTTCCGGCATCGGGCGGCAGATCGCGATCTCGTGCAGCCGCATGGGCGCGAAGCTGGTGCTGAGCGGGCGCGACGGC
>Ga0196978_1000243_pt1 | contig 29114 bp, 20 predicted proteins | sample S3v_2013CmetaG_FD_155491 | JGI IMG/M metagenome (GOLD analysis project Ga0196978, IMG submission 155491) | Soil microbial communities from Anza Borrego desert, Southern California, United States - S3+v_20-13C | ecosystem: Environmental > Terrestrial > Soil > Desert | place: USA: California... | reverse complement strand
ACAGGTGATGGATCTTCGAATCGGTGCCGATGTAGAACAGCCCGTCGCTCGCGCGGTAGCGGATGCAGCCCGCCACGTTCGTGTTGCTGCTCAGCGGGCCGACGTACCAGTTCGCGCCGGAGCGGTAGAGGTTGTACACTTTATCGTCCATGCCTTTGAAATAGATCTGGTCGTAATTGTAATCCGCCGCGAGCCAGCCGTCCACCTGCACCGAGCCCCAGCCGCCGATCGGCGTGATCGTTTGATACTGCCAGCCGAGGAACGGATCCCAATACTGCCGCGCGATCTTGAAATCATCGGTGACGTAATACATGCCTGAATTGATCACCACGAATTCATCTTTTGCATCGTTGCGGCAGAACACGGTCAGCGTGAACGTGCAGTAATGATAATAGCCGCCGCCGTTGTATTTATAAAGATTGATGGTGATCGTTTCCACGCCGCAAAGCGGAGCGCTCGACGAAGCCGTCGCGTTCAGCTTGATGTCGTTGCCGTTGAAATAAAAAGGCGTGCCCGGGCTGGAGGTCGTGTAGCTCATGCCGCTGCTCGTGGCCGAAACAGTTACCGAATTGGTTACCGACGCGCCCGAGTTGGACGCAAGGAAATAGTACGTTCCGCTCTGCGAAGTAGGTAGCGGAACGAAACAAGTAAGCGTCACCGAACCCGACTGGCCCGGCATCAGGTTCATCGAGCCTTTGGTCGGATCGTAGCTGCCGATCTGCGCCTGCGCCGGGCGATCCGCCGCCAGCAGCAGGATCAGCAGGAGGAGAGCGCCGAGGGGGTTTTTAAGGAAGAGTGTTTTCATAAAAAGTAAGATTAAGTGATACCTGTGCCGCAGGGTTGATGAATGCGGCTGTCGGGAATAAAAGTAGATCGTGCGCCGCCGGGGCTTAAGCGAACTGCGTATCCTGCGCAGCCGACCGCATATCCGGCGCGTATCGGGCAATGAATGCCATTTCCCTTTTCATGGAAAACACGGAGGCGGACGCTGAAAAAAGCAGATGCGAAATACGCCGTACCTTTGCCCCATGGCGTACGTCAAATCGCTCCACCTTATTTTCATCGTGACCTGGTTCGCGGCCCTGTTCTATTTTCCGCGCCTGCTCGTGTATCACATCGAGGCGGGAAAGAAGGGCGACCCGGAGCGCGGCATTTTGCAAAATCAATACCGCATCATGCAGCGCCGGCTTTGGTACGGCATCGCCTGGCCGAGCATGATCCTCACGCTCATCTTCGGAAGCTGGCTGCTGGTGGGCTTCGGACGATTCTCCTTTCTCATGCGCGAAGCCTGGTTCATTTTGAAAATTTGCTTCGTGCTCGGGCTGCTGCTTTATCATTTCCGCACGCATTTGCTCTTCCGCGATTTTCAGAACAACATCGTGCGCTGGTCCTCGTTCCGCATGCGCCTCTGGAATGAAGTGCCTACCGTTTTTCTCGTCGCGATCATTTTTCTCGTGGTGCCGCAGCAGAACAGCGGCTGGGTCTGGGCCCTGCTTGCGCTGATCTTCCTCTCGGCGGCGATCTTCGCGGGCATTTATTTTTACAGGAAGCAGCGTGAAGCGGAGGAGAAAGAAAAAACAGCCGCCGCATCTGCAACCGAGCGGCAGCAGGAAACACCGCCGCCGCCACCGCCTCCCACGATCCCGCCCGCTTCGCAAACCTGAGCGATCCTGTTGTACTCGCCCGTGAGAATTTTTACGCCTGTCCGGTTCGATTGAACGGCATGCCGGGCGAATGAATGGGCTGCTTGAGCTGCGCATAACTTTTTCATCACCTGTTTTTAAAGCTGCATTCGCGTTCAGTTCATATGCGCAGGATAGTTTCGTGCGAAGCTTATTCCTGTATTCCATGAGCCATTCCGAAGCTGCCCGCGTACTCATCATCGACGATGAACCGGATATCCGCGAGTTCATCAGCTACAACCTCTCGCGCAAAGGTTACCTCGTGTTCACCGCCGCCGACGGCAAAAGCGGCTACGACTGCGCCGTGGAGCACCGCCCGCACCTCATCATCCTCGACATCCTCATGCCGGTGATGAACGGTTACGAAACCTGCATGCGCCTGCGCAAAAACCCGCTCTTCGATCACACGCGCATCCTCTTCCTTTCCGCGCTCAACGAATCCTACACGCGCTCCCTCGGCATGCAGCTCGCCGCCGACGGCTACATCCCCAAGCCCATCCGCATCGCCGCGCTGCTGAAGCGGGTGGAGGAGTGGATCGCGAAAGCAGGTTGAGAAAAAATTCCAGCCCGGGAATTCCGAATCCCAAACGATCCGGAGGGAACAATGGCTTTTCTAAAAAAGAAGCGCCTGGGATTTGCGGCTTGAGCGTTAGTTTCTACGAAGCCTTGCGACTTTCCCTTCTGCGTCAATTCGGTAAAATCGAGAAGCGGAGACAGCAGTGAAGTCAATTCGAGCGGGGTCGGGAAGTCGGCTACTTCTTCAATATCCACGCTCCCGGGTGCTCCGCAGAGATGCGCGACAGCATGCTTTCCGCTTCGCTCCTGCTGAGGAAGCTGCCGAAGCTCACGTGCAGCAGGTTGCTCTTCTTGGGGTTGACGAGCAGCTCGGCTTCGTACCCTTTCTCTTCGAGCCTGCGCAGGAAATTGTCCGCGTTGGCGGGAACGCTGAAACAGCCGCCGATCACGTAGTACGTGCCGGCATTCGGCGAGGAGCCTTTGGAGCGCTTCGTGGTTTTCGCAACGGCCGTGCTCTCCGCCTCGGCCACCTGCACGACCAGCGGCAGGCCGGCATCCGTCAGCTGCACCTGCGCCAGGCCGTTGCTGTCGGCTTCGAATTTTTCCGGCGCGATGACGAAAGCCTTGTGATCGCTCGTGGAGATCGTGACGGGACGTGCGCTGTAGAGCGCAGGCATTTTTTTGCGGAAAGGGTTCAGATCGGCCAGCTGCCCGCTTTTCAGGAAATCGGTTTTCACCGGGATCCAGATCGCGGCGAGCAGGAAAGGTGCGGCGATGGCCATCGCGACCATTCTTCTCCTGCGGCGGCGGATGCGGGCGGTTTCTTCGGCGTTCGGCTTGGCGCGTTCGCGACGGTCTTCCGTGCGCACTTCGCGGCGTTCGGTATACGTTTCACGCTTCACCGGCATCGACTGGAAAGCCGAAAGTCCGAACGCGTCAACGAGGTAATTCACCGAAGTGTCCGGCTCGAACTGCAGGTTGCGCTCCACGTCGTAGTACAGCGTACCGACGTTTTTCAATTCCACCTTGCGCCCGACTTTTAATTGCTGCGCGCATTCCTCCGCGAACGTCCTGATCAGCGCCGCCGCTTCATCGAAAGAGCAGGCGAGGGCCGTGGCTATTTCCTGCGCGAGCAAGCCGTCGTTGTGCTGCAGGTTGCGGTTAAAGACCAACAGTTTCGAAGGCGGGGAGAACGTGTGCTGCGTGGGATGGATGCGCGCGGGCGCGTAATTGCCGACGAATCCGCCCAGGCCGGGAACGATCACGCAATCGTGCCGGAACAGCAGCTCGCTGACGAAATGATCGATGTTCGGATGAGGTTCCATCAACAGGGTAAAAATAGCGAAAAGCCATCCCCGGGGTCGCGGAACTTACCCTGCGGTTATTAACAGTTTTGAACAGAGGGGATTAGAAAATGTGCAAAACACGCTTGCAGGAATCCGGGCAATTACAAGGGCAATCGCTTCAGGTCTTCCGGCGTATCCACCGACACCGTTTCCAGCTCGGTGAAAGCCGTGCGGATCCTGTAGCCGTTCTCCAGCCAGCGCAGCTGCTCCAGCGACTCGGCTTTTTCCAGCAGGCCTTCGGGCAGTTTCGTCAGCTCCTGCAGCACCGCCGCGCGGTAGCCGTAGATGCCGATGTGCTTGTAGAAAAGATGGTGCTCCAGCCAGGTGTCCCCGGGGAAATTCCGCAGGAAAGGAATGGGCGCGCGGCTGAAATAAAGCCCGTTGCCCTGGCCGTCGAGCACGACCTTGATCGTGTTCGGATTAAAAACCTCCTCGGGCCGGTGCGCCTTCTTCACCAGCGTGCCGATCTGCGTTCCGTCTTCGGAAAAAAGAGCGCACAGCAGGTCGATCTGCTCCGGCTGGATGAAAGGCTCATCGCCCTGGATATTGATCACCACGTCCCAATCCCCCTGCACTAGTTTCACCGCCTCCGCGCAACGGTCCGTACCGCTGCGGTGCTGATCCGAGGTCATCACCACCTCCCCGCCGAATCTGCGCACTTCGCCCGCGATCCGCTCATCGTCCGTCGCCACCGCTACGCGCTGCAGCAGCTTCGCCTGCGCCGCCTGCTCGTACACGCGGCGGATCATTGTTTTTCCAGCAATGTCCACCAGCGGTTTTCCGGGAAAGCGCGAGGAAGCGTAGCGTGCGGGAATGAGGCCGAGGATGTTCATGGAGTAAAGATAAAAAGCCCGCGCACGCCGCGCACCTTCAGCGCGGAAATCCAAGGCACGATCGGCGCACGGCCCGCGCGCTTTTTGGAATAGGATCCTGCAAAAAAAAGCGGCGGGGAGCGAAGCTCCCCGCCGCAGCAGCAGGCAATAGCGCAATCACTTCACCCATCTCACCGGCTTCCGCTTTTACGCTTCCGGGCGGACCGGGCCTGCTGCAAGGATCAGCTTGCTTTTTTCCCGGAGAATTTTTTTATCAGTTCGAAAACGATGTAGATCACGATCGCGCTCAGCACCGCGGCCAGGAAGCCGAACAGGGGCACCATTGCTGCGGTGTAGATCATCAGCAGGAGGTGGAACCAGCTGTTCATCGCCAGCACTTCGCGGATCTCTTTCACTTTCACCATGCCCGTAGCCACGTACAGCAGGATGCCGCCGATGCAGGCCATCGGCACTTGCTCCAGGTACGTCGCCAGGAATGCGGCGAGCAACAGCTTGAACGTGAATTTCGCGATGCCTGCCAGGGGCGAAACGGCGCCGAGACGGATGTTCACCGCCGTGCGGGCCAGCGCGCCGGTGTGCGGGAAGCCGTTGAACAGCGGCGTGAAAATATTCACCATGCCTTGTCCCCAGAATTCTTTGTTCGGGTTGAACGGCTGTCCCTGGTTGTTCGCCAGGCGATCGGCCATGCGCGAGCAGAGCAGGCTTTCTACGGCGGCGACGAAATAAATGGCGACGACGAAATACACGAGGTCGTACACGATCTTCCACGTCCAGGTTTCCGGCAGCACCGGCCCGGTGATCACCCAGAAATCCGTGGGGATCGCGCCGTACTTGTCTTTGATCAGCACCAGCCCGGCATCCGACCAGAACGTGGCTGCGGCGATGTAGCCGAAAGCGAGCGCGATGAGCGGGCCGGGAATGAAGGTGGAAACTTTGATGAGCGTTTTGCAGATCACGAAAGTGATCAGGGCGAGGATCAGCGCATAGAAGTTCACGTCGGCGCTGTACGCGATCGCGTTTTTGACCTGCTCGATCACGCCGTAGCCGAGCTTCTTCTGCAGCCCGAGCACTTCGCCCAGCTGCGAGGTGGCGATCACGATCGCGATGCCGATCGTAAAGCCGACGACGATCGAGTGCGGCACTTTCGCGATGACGCGGCCCAGCTTTAAGATGCCGCTGACGGCCAGCAGCGTGCCCGCGATGATCGAGGTGAACACCAGGAAGCCGTGGCTGTACGTGGCCATCAGGCCGCCGATGATCGGAATATAAGCGGCCGTCGGACCGTACACCTGGTATTTCGATCCGCCGAAGAGCGCGCCCAGCAGCCCGGCCACTGCGCCGCCCACGATGCCCTGCTCGGGCCGCAGCCCGGAAGCCATCGCGAAGCCCATCGCCAATGGAATCGCCACCATCGCCACGATCAGGCCCGCGGTGAGATCTTTGAAAACGTTCAGCTTCAGATTGCCCTTGCGCAGGTCTTCGTAACGACCGTCGATGGGGTTGAGAAAATATTTCATCGTCTCACCCAGGGATTCTTTTTTGGTGGTTTTGTCGGGCATAAAAAAATTAAGCTGGTTGCTGGATTGGAAATTTTTCGAAAATGATGGAGATCACCGCGGCGCTCAGCCGTTCTCCCGTGCGTGATAGTTCTGCAGCAGCTGGTGCGTCAGCCGCTCCACGTCGAACAGCTCGGTGTCTTCGTAGAATGTGACCTTCCCGGTTTGCAGATCATACAGTCCGCCGGTAATGCCCACTTCTTTCCGCTCGATCATGCCGCGCAGATCGGGGCTCAGGTCGAGAATGTTGCGAAGCTGCTGGCTGACGTTGAGGTGCGTGACGTTCTTTTTGAATTGCTCCTGGTCCACGCTCAGGCCCGAGAGCTTTTCCGCATCGACGGCAGGCTGGATGTAGCTGAGCAGCTCGGCGATGTTGCCTTTCGCGCCGCCCGCGCAGGCCGCGCTGATGGCGCCGCAGCCGGTGTGCCCGAGCACGACGATCAGCTTCGTGCCTAAATATTTGCACGCGTATTCCATGCTCGCGATCGCGTTCACGCTGGCGATGTTGCCTGCGAGACGGATGCTGAAGACGTCGCCCAGCCCCTGGTCGAACACCAGCTCGGTGGACGTGCGCGAATCGCTGCAGCTGAGAATGGCGGCGAAGGGAAATTGCTGCTCGGCGGTTTCGTTCACCAGCTGCAGCAGGTCGCGGTTCTTCTGCAGGTTGTTGATGAAGCGTTCATTGCCTTCTTTGAGATATTGCAAGGCTTTCTGAGGCGTCATCGTCTGACGCGTCTCACGATAGTGATTTTTCATGGAGAGGAGATTTATTAATTGAACAATGCTGGATAGCCCCGCGCGGTTCGACCGGCGGGGAGGCGTTCAATTAAAGCTCCGGAGGCGGGCAGTGGATCTCTCCCACGCTCCCGGCAGGAGTGCCGCGAAAAGCGTCGTGGAGAACTAATGCGGTGTAATGATCGTGAGCGGCGAGCAGGCCGAGAACGAGCATTTCTTCCTTGCCGTCCTTTTCTTTCTCCTTCTCTTTGCTCTCTTCTTTGCCGCCTTCTTCGTCGTTGCGCTCCTCGTCGATCGTCAGCATGGTGATGCAGCAGGCTTGATCGCAGAAGAATTTGCAAACCTCTGTGATGCCGCTGAGCTGAACGACGAAAGCAAAAGACAATATGAGATACAACGACTTAAGCATGCGGATCAAAAGTAGCAAAAAACATTCCCGCAACTACCGCATGATCGTCAGGCGCGCCGAGCGTTCACCCGTGCTGCTGTACAAACGCAGGAAATACAAGCCTTCCGGCGCATCGTGAAGAGAAATTTGTTTTTGCATTCGTCCTGCGGGCGGCAATTGCTCTTCATAAACGCGCCGTCCTGTCGCGTCGAAGATTTGCAGCAAGGCTTTTTCTCCTGCCAGGTCGGCTGACAGAGTGAACGCGCCGTTGCCCGGGTTGGGGAAAAGCAGCAGCGATCCCGCAGCGAAATTTTCGTGCATGCCTACGTCGTTCAGCACGAAGGTGCCCGAGAACGTGGAGCAATTGTTCGTGTCGGTAACCACCACGTAATAATTGCCGTTCTGCGTCGGGACGTAGATCGAATCCGTTGCGCCGCCGATAGGATTGCCGTTGAAATACCACTGGTACGAATTATAACCCGGCGTCGCGTGCAGCTCGTCCACGTTCATCATCGATACCGAAGGCACGGGCGGAGGCGGCAGCAAGTTCACCATCACCGTATCCGAATCCACGCAGCCGTTCGTGTCGGTGCCGTTCACGATGTACGTCGTGCTCGAAGTGGGGCCGAACGTGGGGCAGGCGATCGTCGTATCGCTCACGCCGAAAGAAGGCGCCCAGCTGAACGTTTGCGCCCCGCTCGCGCAGATCTGCACCTGCGTGCTTGTGCACAGGTTCACATCGTTGCCCGCGATCACCGTGGGCGGCTGGTTCACGGTCACCGTGATCTGGCTCTGGCTCGAGCACGTGTTGGTATCGGAAACGGTCACGCTGTACGTAGCGCCCATGCTCACCACGACGCTCTGCGAAGTTTGTCCGCCCGGCGACCATAAATAAGTCGAAGGCCCGCCCGTGTTCGCCGTCAGCATCACCGAATCGCCGAGGCAGAACGTGGTCGGGCCGCCGGCCGTGATGCTGGGGCCGGGCAGGGGATTGACCGTCACCGTCACCGTGTCGAGATCGATGCAGCCGTTGGCGTTGCGCAGATGCAGCACGTAGCTCGTCGTGCTGTTGGGCGAAGCCGTCGGGTTGGCGATGTTCGGATTGCTGAGCCCTGTCTGCGGCAGCCACCACACGCTGTCGATCGTGCCGCTGTCCAGCGCCGCCTGCAGGTTTACCGCGTCGCCGAGGCAGATCGCCGTATCGCTGCCGGCCATGGCCGTGAGCTGGCAATACTTGATGGTGTAATAATCTTCGTTCGTCCCCGTGCCCCTGCTGAGCCCGGTCACATACACGTTGCCGATCACGTCCACGTCCATGGAGAACGCCTGGTCGCTGCCGTTGGAAACGGGGCCTACGTATTTCGTCAGCCAGAGCCGGTTGCCGGCCGCGTCGAATTTCATCGTGAGGTAATTGTTGTTCGTGCCCGTGCTGTAGCTGTAGCCGGTGACATAAATATTCCCGGCTACGTCGAGCATTACGTCGCGTCCTTCGTCGTAATTCACCACCCCGCCGTCGTAGCGGTTCTCCCAGGTCTGCGCGCCACTCGTGCCATTGTACAGCAGCGTGACGCAATCTTCCGCCGTCTGCGAAGTGCCGATGCTGCGCCCGGTAACGACCACGTCGCCCCCGGGAGTGATCACGAGCGCATTGCCGCGGTCATCCTCGTTTCCGGCGCCGGCATAAGGCGTCGCCCACTGCTGCGCGCCTGCGCTGTTGTATTTGATGGTGACGATGTCATAGTTCGTGATCCCTGTCAGCGCGCGGTGGTAGCCGGTGACGTACACGTTGCCGCCGCCGTCCACGGCAATGTCGTTCGGGCTGTCGAGGCGGCTGCCGGGGCCGTTGTAGCGCGTGACCCACTGCTGCGCGCCGGCATTGTTGTACTTGATCGTAGCGATGTCGTAGTCAGGCGTGTTGCCGCCCCAGCTGGAGCCGGTCACGTATACGTTGCCGCTGCCGTCGAGCGCGATGGAGTACGCGGCTTCGGAATTGCTGTTGTTGTTGCTGTAGCGCGTGGCCCACTGCTGCACGCCCGCGTTGTTGTATTTGATCGTGGCGTAATCCAGGCTGCTCGTGCTGCCGGTGCTGCTGCCGGTAACGTAAGAATTCCCGCCCGCATCCACCGCGATGTCGTATGCCTCGTCGAAGCCCGCGGCGGGACCGTCGTACGGCGTGGCCCACTGCTGCACGCCGCCCGCAGCGTCATACTGTATCGTGATGTAATTGTAATTGCTCGAAGCGCCCTGCGTGTACCCGCACACGTAAACGAACCCGTTCACATCCACTGCGATGCCGCGCCCTTCATCGTAGCCGTTGCCCGCGCCGTTGTAGGAAGCCATCCATTGCTGCGCGCCGTTCGGATCGTACTTCACGGTAACGATGTCGAAGTTGCTGCCGTTCCAGCTCGTGCCGGTCACGTACACGTTGCCCGCCAGGTCACGCGCCAGCTCGGCCGCGCGGTCCACGTTGTTGCCGCCGCTCGTGTAGCGGCTCGCCCACTGGATGTTGATCTGGGAAAAGGCAATAGAAGAGAGGAGAAGAGCTGCGAGCGTATAGGTATGTCTCATGAAAAGCTGGTTGGGTCGTAAGCCAAATTTAAGACAAAATAAAGAAATGGATTTTTGCAAGCGGCGATCCTGCTTCATGCGCGAGGTCTGCAATCAATGAATCACGTGCGCAGTTCGGCATGCGACGGGTGCTGCGTTCATTTCCTGCTTTTCCTCCGGGTCCTTATTTGCAGCGCAGGCCCGCGCGCGATGCTTTTTTGCCTAACTTTCTTTCCTGTGAAGAAACTCATCATCGTTCTTCTTTCCCTGATGGTCTGCGGCGTGGCCGGGTTCAGCGGTTGGCTGCTGCTGCATGAAGACCGGCATACCATCGTCGCGGAAGTGCCGGCCGATTACCTGGAGACGGCGGACACGTCCCGCTTCAGCACTTATCCGGTCGACCTGGCGCGTTTCTCGGCGAAGGACAGCGTGCTGCTGATCTTTCCTTCCGGAGAGAACGGCGGGAACGTTTCAGTGCTTGTCTACGACTCGCTGCAATATGCGCTGCTGATGGACGGCGAGCGTTCGGCGAAGCCGATGGAAAAAGCAACCCTGCTCGGCAAGCTGCGGCAGGAACCGTTAGTGAATTTCTCCGGCATCCCCGACGGCAGCTATTACGCGCGCCTGAGCTCCTGCAATTACGGCGGCTTCATCCACGTCAAGCTGCGCACGGTGGCGCGTGCGGCGGCGGTGTCCGGCAATTGATCCCGGCCGCTGCGAATTTCTTTTCTCCTCACGCGTTTAGCAGTTCGCATTTTTCTTTTGCACGTTGCAGTTTTCGACGCGAAACATGTAAACGAAAACGCTAAACCGGAAGTGGTGCACGGCGAAGCCCGCGTTTCCTTCGATCAAGTTTGGCGGTCGTGCTTTTTTTGTATTTTAGCTTTTTGTAACCAGTACCGGACCCACAAACGCCTTTTGATAGATGAAGAAAGCTTTACGCCTTCTCGCATTCTTGTGTTTATTGCCGCTGTTCAGCCAGGCCACCCACATCGTAGGCGGATCGTTGACGTATGAACATTTGGGCGGCGGCACGTACCGCATCACGCTGAAGCTTTACCGCGACTGCCGCCCCGGCAACGCCGCATTTCCCAGCCCCGTCGTCGTCGAGATTTACGACTCTGCAGGAACTGCCGTTCAGAACGTCAGCATTCCTTTTCCCGGCGCTACCGCTGTTCAACCTTACATCGACACCTGCGCAGCCAACCCCGGCCTTTGCCTCGAAGAAGCCATCTACACGCGCATCGTTACCGGCCTGCCCCCGCGGCCCGGCGGCTATCATATGTATTACCAGTACTGCTGCCGCAACAACACGCTCTCCAACGTCGTCAACCCGCTGAATGCCGGCGAGACCTGGTACACGTACATTCCCGATAACGCTTTGCTCATCACCAACAGCAGCCCCGTATGGGTGAACCCGCCCCCGGTGTTCGTCTGCCAGGGCCGCTCCATCGATTTCGATCACTCCGCTACGGACGCCGACGGCGACTCGCTCGTCTATTCGTTCTACACGCCTTACAACGGCGACACCGGTCCGGGCCCGCTCGATCCGACGATCAACAACGGCGTGTTCTCCTGCCAGCCTATTCAGTGGGTCGGCGGCTATGGCCCGAACAATCCTTGCGGAGGTCCGAACCTGAACCTCAGCGCCAACGGTTTTCTCACCGGCAGCCCGCCGAGCATCGGGCAGTTCGTGGCCGGCGTGCGCTGCGAGGAATGGCGCAACGGCGTTAAGATCGGCGAGATCCTGCGCGACTTCCAGTTCAACGTCGTGTTCTGCCCCCCCCTCGCTCAGGCCCTCATCGGCCAGACGCAGGGCGCCTGCGGCGGTTTCAATGTACAGTTCGACAACCAGAGCGATTCGGCCAACGCTTACCTCTGGTACTTCGGCGATCCCACCGTGACGAACGATTCCTCGATGGCGCAGACGCCGAACTACACCTATCCCGGCCTCGGGCCGTACCTGGTGACGCTCATCATCAACCCGTACACTGCTTGCGCCGATACCGACACTGCCTATGTCGCGCCTTCCTTTGCGCAAGCGCAGGTTTACAATTCCGGCGACTCGGTCTGCGTAAATCAATCGATACAATTCACCGATTCTTCGACCTCATCGCCGAACGCTACGATCACGAGCTGGTACTGGGATTTCGGCGACAGCTTCACTTCCAATGCGCAGAATCCCACGCACAGCTACGCCGCCAGCGGTACGTACGTAGTGACGACGATCGTCGGCAATTCGCTCGGTTGTCTCGATACGGCAATGACGACGGTTTTCGTGCGACCACCGCCTATTGCGCTGGCCGGCAACGATACGCTGGCGTGCACGAATAACCCTACCGTTCCATTGGGCGGCAACGCGCTGAACGCAAGCGGCGGCCAATGGTTCGGGCCGGGCTCGTTCACGCCGAACGACACTACGCTGAACGCAACGTACACGCCGACGGCCGCGGAAATTTCGCAGGGCTACACCGACCTCATCCTGGTCACCACCGGCCCCACGCTCTGCAGCCACGACACCGACACGATCCACGTGCTGTTCTATCCCGGCCCCACCGTCCAGGGCGGCCCCGACATCAACGTGTGCCGCGACACCACGAGCGTTCCGATCACCGGCAGCGTGACAGTGGCCAGCGGCGGACAATGGAGCACGCTCGGCTCAGGCACTTTCCAGAACCCGAACGACACGAGCACGCTGTATTTCCCCAGCGCCAGCGATACTGCAGCAGGACAAGTCACGCTCGTGCTCACGAGCACCGGCAACGGGAACTGCCTGGCATCGACGGACACCATCATCATTTTCTTCGCGCCGCCGCCCGCTGTTTCCGCTACTGCCGCCGACACGGCCTGCAACGGCGTGCCGTTCCAGATCTCGGCGAGCACGGCCACAGGCGCAGGAGTTTGGACCACGCTCGGCGACGGTTCCTTCCCCGGCGGCTCGACGAATTTGAACACGACGTACCTCGCGGGTCCGAACGACATCATCACCGGCAGCGTCGACCTCGTGTTCACGAGCACGAACAACGGCGGCTGCCTCCCGCAAACCGACACGCTGCACATCACGCTCATTCCTTCGCCCAGCCCCGCCTTCAGCACGAACATCGTTTGTCCCGGCGTGGCGATGAATTTCACCGATCAATCCACCTCCGCGACGAGCATCGTTTCCTGGAACTGGGACTTCGGCGACAGCGGCACTTCTACGCAGCAGAACCCGACGCACACTTATGCGAACGGCGGCACGTACAATGTCACGCTCATCGTCACTTCGGCGAACGGCTGCGTCGATACTTTGCAGCAGGCAGCTACTGTTTATCCGTTCCCCGTGCCGGCCTTCGACACGACGGGACACTGCCTGAACGAAGGCGTGGTCTTCACCGACCTGTCCACGGTTCCTGCACCGGATTCCGTAGTGGCCTGGAGCTGGAACTTCGGTGACAACAGCACTTCTTCGCAGCAGAACCCGCAGCACAACTACACGGCATCCGGCACGTACACGGTCACGCTGATCGCCACGTCGAATCACGGCTGCCAGGATACGATCTCGCAGGCTGTGCTCGTCGATCCCTCGCCCACCGCGCAATTCACCAGCACACCCACTTCCGCCAACATCCTGCAGCCAGTTAATTTCACCGACCAGTCTTTCACGAGCATCGTGACCTGGAGCTGGGATTTCGGCGACGGCAGCACGGGATCGAACGTGCAGAACCCCAGCCACAGCTATGTTGATCCCGGCACGTACCCGGTGATGCTGGCGGTGACGGACGTAAACGGATGCGTCGATACAGCTTATTACGACATCATCATCAGCATTCCGCCTGTCGTGCCCACGGCCTTCTCGCCCAACGGTGACGGTGCGAACGATATTTTCTACGTGCGCGGCGGGCCTTTCACGGAGCTCGAGCTGCGCATCTACAACAACTGGGGCGAGCAGCTCTTCCTGTCGCGCAGCCAGCAGGACGGCTGGGACGGCACGCGCGACGGGGTGATGCAGCCGATCGGCGTGTACGTGTACACCGTGTACGCAGTGACCGGCGACGGAAAAGAATACCGCCTCTCGGGCGATGTCACACTTTTGCGCTGATGCACATGAGACGAGAAACGATCAAGAGAACAGTTGTCGCATGCCTGTCGGGACTAGGTCTCCTCGGTATGCCCGAGCTGCGTGCGCAGGATTTTCACCTCACGCATTACGACGCTGCGAAAATTTACCTGAACCCGGCGATGACGGGCATGTTCGACGGTTTTTACCGTTTGCATGCGAACTACCGCACGCAGTGGAAAGCGGTTGCGAGCAAGCCTTTCACTACCGGCGCGCTGGCTTTCGATATGCCGCTGAAGCGCTTCGGGATCGGCGTGCAGGTGATGAACAACCGCGCGGGCATCGGCAATTTCAACGTGCTGAGCGCGATGCTTTCCGCTGCGTACGACCTGCGCATGGACAAGGACAATAATCATCACCTGGCTTTCGGCATCAGCGGCGGCGCTATCCAGAAAAGCGTCGACGTGAGCCGCCTGACCTGGGATGCGCAATACACGCAATCGAACGGCGGCAGCTTCGACAATACCTTGCCGAGCAATGAATTCTTCGGCAGCGAAAGCACCTGGATCCCCGATGCGCATGCAGGCATGATGTATTACTTCGCGAAAGAGAAAGCGCGCGTGAACCCGTTCATCGGCGTTTCCGCTTTCCACGTCAACCAGCCTACGGAATCGTTCTTCGGCAGCAACAACAAGTTGCCGATCCGCTACGTGACGCACATCGGCGGGCGCATCAACCTGAGCGAGACCTGGCAGCTGCAGCCGCGTTTGCTGCGCATGTGGCAGACGAACGATCGCGAAACGGTGTTCGGCATTCTCGCCAGCTACTACCTGCAGGAATCGGATGCCTTCCTGATCTTCGGCCCCACGATGCGTCTCAGCGGCCCGATGTTCGATAAGGCGAAGCAGTCGGCGCTCGGCCCGCTGGAAGACGATGCGTACGCCGTGGAGCTCGGCCTGAAGATGGGCCGCTTCACGTACCGCGTGAGCTATGATTTCAACATGTCTACGCTGCAGCCCGTTTCCGACGGACGCGGCGGCGTCGAATTCTCCCTGATCTACGTGGCGCGCAGAAGCCAGCCCGTGGTCGCTCCCAACTGCCCGAGGTTATGATGATGAAGCGCGCACTTTCCCTGTTGACGATCCTGCTGGGCACGAGCTTGCTGCTGAGCGGGCAGAGCCGCCGCGAATGGCTGGACTTCGGCGACCAGGCTTACGAGCAGAAGAACTATATGCTGGCGCTCGTGTGCTACAAGCACGTGGCCGACATGGCCCCCGGCAGCGACCGCGATGCCATGCTCCCTTACGAGTACAAACCCTGGGAAGCTCCGCCGAAGAAAAAGAACGATTCGCTCAACGGCGCGGACACCGCGAAGATCAAGGTCGATCCGCGCACGCAGTACGTTACGCACCGCATCGCCGATTGCTACCGCCTGCTGAACGATTACGACAACGCCGAAGCCTGGTACGCGAAAGCCGTGCAGATGCCTTCGGATCAGTTCCCCGATTCGCGCTACTGGTACGGCACGATCCTGATGTACAATGCGAAATACCAGGCGGCCGCCACGCAGTTCGAAACGTACCTGGGCACCGTCGAACTGTCGAGCCCGCTGATGAAAATGGCTTCGCGCAACATCGCGGGCTGCCTTTTCGCGCAGGATACGAGCAGCACCAAATCGGAAGTGATCGTGACGGAGCTCGATACGAACATCAACCGCGGCGTCTCGAATTTTGCTGCAGGATATTACGGCGATCCCGATGCGCTGCTGTTCACCTCCGCGCGTCCCGGCAACACGATGCTGAAAGATCGCAAGACCGATCCCGTGATGGCCGCGTTCACGACCGACCTGTACACTGCGCAGCGCATCAACGGCATGTGGCAGAAACCGCAGCCGCTGATGGGCCAGTTCAACACGCCGCAGAACGAAGGCGCAGCCACCGTCTCTTTCGGCATGGCGCAGCTGTTCTTCACGCGCTGGACGGAAGACAAGAAAGAGTGCGCGATCTACATGTGCAAGAACGTGAACGATAAATGGCTGGCCCCGCTTCGCCTGAACGCGAACGTGAACATGCCCGGCACGCGCAACCTGCAAGCCTATCTCTCGAACGACGGCAGCACCCTGTTCTTCGTCAGCGACCGCCCCGGCGGACAAGGCGGATACGATCTCTGGACGACGCAACTCGACGAGAACGGCGAAGCTTCGGAGCCGGTGAACATGGGCCCGACGATCAACTCGCCCGAGGACGACGTCACGCCGTTCTATCATTTCACCACGCGCACGCTGTTCTACAGCTCGAAAGGTTTCGGCGGTTTCGGCGGGCTGGACATCGTGAAGAGCGCATTCAACCCGGATGATTCGACCTGGTCGTCGCCGAAGAATCTGGAAGCGCCGTTCAACTCTTCCCGCGATGACGCGTACTTCTCGATGGATCGCATCCAGCAGCACGGCTACTTCTCTTCGGATCGCCGCCGCTGCGAGAACTGCGGAGGCGAAGGCAGCAACTACTGCTACAAGGTGTACCAGTTCACCAACGAGCCCCTCGTGTTCTCCATCCACGGCAAAGTCTACAACATCGAGACGAACGAAGTGATCCCGAACGCGCTGGTCACGTTCAAAGACATCCGCGGCGACAGCGAGCCGCTCTTCCTGATCACCGATTCATTGGGCGGCTACGCCACGCCGCTGCAGATCAACCAGGAGTGGTACCTGAAAGCGCAGAAAAATAAATTCTTCGGCGACGCGACGAACATTTCCACCGTCGGGCTGACGGACTCGAAAGTGTTCGAGCACGATTTTTACCTCACGCCGATCCCGATGGGCGAGATCGTGATCCCCGGCATCGAGTACGATTACAACAAGGCCACGCTGCGTCCCGAGTCGAAGAAAATTCTCGACGACCTGTATGATTTCCTTGTGCTGAACGATAACCTGAGCGTGGAGATCAGCGCGCACACCGACACGCGCGGCAGCGATTCGTACAACCTCCGTCTTTCGAAAGAGCGTGCGAAGAGCGTGATGGATTACCTGCTCGCGAAAGGCATCCCGCAGGATCGTCTGCAGGCAGAAGGCTTCGGCGAAACCAAGCCGCTGATCCCGGATAAGGAACTGTACGCGCTGCCCGCCGATCAGCAGGAGCCCGCGCACCAGAAAAACCGCCGCACCACCTTCCGCCCGATCCGCGAAGGCGTGATCATGGACAAGTGGGAAGGGAAGATCAAGAACAAGTAATCACGATCCATAAAAAGAAAAGACCCGGTGAATTTTCACCGGGTCTTTTCTTTGAGAACAGACCACTAAAGTTTCGTGGCAGGAAATAAATTTCTTATCGCGAAGCGACGTTCGCGTTCACCGCGCTGCCGTTCTTGTGCGTTTGTTTTTCCGGCGTATCGTAGGCCCACTTCGCGTAAAGTCCGCCCCAGGTGAAGCCGGCGCCGAAAGTGGTGAGAATGATGTTGTCGCCTTTTTTCAATTTCGTTTCCCACTCGGTCAGGCAGATGGGCAGCGTGCCGGTGGTGGTGTTGCCGTAGTTCGCGATGTTGAGCATCACTTTGTCCATGCCGATCTTCATGCGTTCGGCGGTGGTTTCGATGATGCGTTTGTTCGCCTGGTGCGGCACGAGCCAGGCCACGTCTTCCGACTGCAGTCCGTTGCGCATCATCATCTCCTCGGCCACGTCGGCCATCTTCACGACGGCGAGCTTGAACACGGCCTGCCCGTTCATCGAGATGAAGTGCTGGCGGTTGCGCACCGTTTCTTCCGAAGCGGGATTGAGGCTGCCGCCCGCGACCTGGTAGAGGTGCGGCTGCCCGCTGCCGTCGCTGTACATGCGGCTGTCGACGATGCCGTAGCCTTCGGTGTTGGGCTCGAGCAGCGCAGCGCCTGCGCCGTCGCCGAAGAGGATGCAGGTGCGGCGATCGGTCCAGTCGACGATGGTGGACATTTTATCGGAGCCGATGACCAGCACTTTTTTGTGCGTGCCGGTCTCGATGAACTTGCTGCCCACCGTGAGCGCGTAGATGAAGCCGGAGCAGGCGCCCATGAGGTCGAAGCTCCAGGCGCGGGTGGCGCCGATGAGGTGGCCGACCACGTTGGCGGTGGCGGGAAACTGGTATTCCGGCGTGGCGGTGCTGACGATGATGAGGTCGATCTCGGTAGGATCGAGGTTCTTTTTCTTCAGCAGGTTCTTCGCGGCTTCTGCAGCCATGAAGGCCGTGGCCTTGTCCTTGTCTTTCAGGATGCGGCGCTCGTGCACGCCGCTGCGCTCGATGATCCATTCATTGGTCGTGTCGACCATCGTCTCGATCTCCGCATTCGTCATGACGTAATCGGGAAGGTAGGAGGCCACCCCGGTGATCGCAGCTTGTATGCGCATATGAGAAGGAATTTGTAGCGTTCAGATGACACAAAGGTAAAGGCGGTCACAGGCCCGCGGGGCATCAAAATCGAAATTCGCTACGGTGCCTGAAAGTGTGGAAAAGTGTGGAATTTGCCCTAAATTCGGTCTTTACAGCAGAAAATAAATACGATGCCCAAGGAACGTTCCGATGCGCTTTTTCACCTCGTTCATTCGCTCAGTCCCAGCGAAAAACGCTATTTCCGGCTTTACGCTTCGCGCATGGGCGGAGGAGAAGACAAAAAATTCATCCGCCTGTTCGACCGCATCGCCGCGCAAAAAGTATATGACGAGGACGCGCTGCTGCGCAAAGAACGCACGCTGCGCCCCGCGCAATTGCCCAACATGAAGGCGCACCTCTACGGCAGCATTCTGAAAACACTGCGCCTGGGCAATTCCTCGAACATGGTCGACATTTCCATCGCCGACCTGCTCGACTACGCGCGCATCCTGTACAACAAATGCCTCTACAAAGATTGCCTGCGGCTGATCGACAAGGCCAAGCGCGCCGCGGAAGGTTACAACCGCACGATGATCATGCTCGAGCTGCTGGAGCTGGAGAAACGTGCGATCCGGAAAACCATCGCCGAAAAAAACGAGGACCGCGTGAATGACGTAGTGGAGCGCACGCAGGCCGCCGCGCGCCGCATCGCGAACATCAACACGTTCAGCAACCTCGCCATCCGGCTCAATACGTTTTACGTGCGCACCGGCTTCATCCGCGACAAGAACGACCTGCAGCGCGTGAACGAGTTCTTCCGCCGCAGCCTGCCCGCGTACGAGGAGAAAAAGCTTTCGTTCAACGAAAAAATTTATCTCTACGACTGCTTCGTCGGCTACTGCTTTTTCGTGCAGGATTTTCGCAAAGGCTACGAGTACGCGAAAAAATGGGAGCAGCTTTTCGAGGCGCGGCCGGAGATGATCAAGAACGAGCTGGAGCATTACATCCGCATGCTGAACGCGCTGCTCGTGGCGCAGAACAAGCTGAACCTCTATGAAGAGTTCTCCGTCACGCACCGTCAGCTCGTCGCGCTCAAAAGAAGAAAAGATCTCGAGCTCACGCAGAACATCAACCTCACGCTGTTCAAAGCGATCTACATCCACGAGATCAACCGCCATTTCCTCATGGGCGAATTCCGCTCCGGCACGCGCATCGTCAGCCGCCTGGAGAACGAGCTCGACAAATTCATCCCGCTGCTCGATCACAACTCGGTGCTTATTTTTTATTACAAGATCGCCTGCCTGTATTTCGGCGCGGATCAGTACAAGACCGCGCTGCACTGGCTGAACCGCATCATCAATACGAAGGACGTGGAGCTGCGCGAGGACCTGCACGCCTTCGCGCGCATCCTCGCGCTCATCTCGCATTATGAATTGGGCAATGACCAGCTTGTCGAGTATCACTTAAAATCGCTCTACCGTTTCCTGCTGAAGAAAGGACAGATCTCCGCGTACTACCGACTGATCATGGGCTTCCTGAAACAGCTTTCGAAGAACACGACGGGCAAACGCCTCATCCGCCTGTTCACCGGGCTGAAGCGCGACATGCAGGCGCTGCGGAAAAAACGTTTCGAGAAACGCGCATTCTATTATTTCGACATCACCACCTGGCTGGAGAGCAAGATCGTGAGCAGGTCGATGGAGGAGCTGGTGAAAAACAAGCGTGTTGCGGCTTCTTAGCCGGAGCTGTTTTGTACGCTTGCTTAACACATTTTCAGTATCTTAGATCGAACCTTCCTGCCATGCGAAGCTTCCTCCTCTCGTTACTTTTACTGCTCGGCCTTACGCTCCACGCGCAGCTCCAGGAATGCGGCGCCGTCGCGCCTGCCGGCTATGCGCAGCAGCTGCAGCAGCGCCTTGCGAATCTCCCGGCGCAGGTTTTCGAGCGCAGCGGTTTGATCATGGTGCCGGTGCACGTGCACCTGTTCCGGCAGTCGGACGGCACGAGCAATCTTACTTTGCAGGATGTGCAGAACGAGCTGGATTCGGTGAATGATTTTTACGCGAACGCCGGCCTGCGCTTTTACGAATGCCAGCCCGCGGAGATGATCGACGACGACAGCCTGTACGATTTCGAATCGTCGACGGAACAGGCGATCGTGTTCGCGAATCATTACACGATGGACGTCATCAACCTTTATTTCGCGAATTCGGTCAGCCTGAGCAATTCCGCGGTGTGCGGCTACGCGTATTTTCCCGGCGGGGCGGATGCGGCGTTCATTGCCGCCGCCTGCGCGACGAACGGCAGCACCACGGCGCACGAGCTGGGCCATTATTTCGGATTGTACCATACGCACGGCGGCTCGCCCGATGAATTGGTGGACGGCAGCAACTGCAGCTGGGAAGGCGATTACATCTGCGACACGCCCGCCGACCCGGGACTTTCCGGTCTCGTCGATTCGAACTGCGTGTACACCGGCACGTACATCGACCTGAACAGCATGTTCTACACGCCCGACGTGCACAACATCATGTCGTACTCGCGCAAGGTTTGCCGCAATGTTTTTTCGCCCACGCAGTACAACGTGATCTACAACACCTGGCTGATCGACCGGCAATACCTGAATTGCGTGATCACGGCTGCGCCTTCGGTGCCGTCGAATAAAATGTTCTCGCTCTTTCCGAATCCCAGCCCGGGAATGCTGACGCTGCAGGCGGAGTTCGCCGCTGAAATTCTTGCGCAGGCGGAATTGCGTATCGCTTCGCCGGAAGGAAAAATTGTGAAGACGCTCGCGCGCGGCACGCTTGAAAACGGTGCTGCGATCTTCGTCGACGATCTTGCGCCGGGCATATATTTCTATTCGCTGCTTTCAGGGGAGGAAGTTTTGACGACGGGAAAAGTGGCGCTGGTTCGATAGCATCTTCCTTCGGGAACGTATTGCATAAATCGAGTGTAGCCATGAAACACCGCGTTCCCGTCTTGCTGCTCGCGCTGCTTTGTCTCGCAGCGCCGCTGCGCGCGCAATTTTTTTTCGAGCTGGACTGGCGCGATCTTCGCCAAGATGCCGGCCACGACGTGCTGGAGCTGCCGGGCGCGAACGGCGGCTTCATGCTGCTGAGCGCGCACGATACGATCAGCACCAGCGCATACGATGCAGGACTGATCGTGACGGACGACCAGGGGCAGCGGCTCTGGTCGAAGCGCTACAATTTCGGGCCGGGCAGCTACGTCGTGAATACCGGGTACCTGCGGCCCACGCCCGACGGCAATTACGCCGTCTTCGTCAACGTGGTGGATCAGTCGAACGATCACGGCCTGGTCCTGATGAAAGTGGATTCGAGCGGCGCCGTGCTCTGGGCCAAGCGCTACCAGGGCCAGGGTTTCGAAGAAGGCGGATCGTTCACGACGACTTCCGACAGCGGCTTTATTCTCTGCTCGACCACTTCAGCAGTCAGCACCGGCCCGGGCGGCAACCTGCTGCTGATCAAAACGGATGCTTCGGGTGTGCCGCAATGGGCCTATGCCTATCCCGAGCCGCAGCCGCAAGCGATGACCACGCATTTTTTTCACGTCGTCGAAAGCCCGCTGGGCGGTTATCTTGTCGGCGGGCGCATCGGGGGGCTGCTGATGATGGCGCGGATCTCGGCCAGCGGCGGGCTGATGTGGCGTTACAGCTACTACAAAATTTTTCCAGGCCCGATCATCGCGCTGCCCGACGGATTCGCGGCGGCGGGTTCGGTCGGTGATCGTTATACGCTGATGCGGACCGATACGGCGGGAATTCCGTTATGGAAACGGCGCTACATGCTTCCCACAGGCCACGCGGCTGTGGATGCGAGCGAGCTGCTTCAATTGAGCGACGGCTCATTCGTGTTTTCCGGAACTGTCGAGCTGTTCAATACGCAGCAGCCGCAGGCCAACCAGATGCAAGCCGCCCTGCTCAAAACCGATAGCGCCGGCACGCTTCAATGGGCGAGGAGGTATGCGCCTTCCGCGCATTCCTACTCATGCGCCGGGCTGGCGCTTTGCGGCGACGGCGGTTTCGCGATGGCCGGCTCCGCAAGCGATACGGGATCTTTCAAAGACGTGTATTTTGCGCGCAGCGATTCGGCGGGCAAAACGTATTGTTCCGAAACGATGATCAGCATCACCACTTTTACGGACAGCGTCGATACCATCCCCGGAACCGCCACGCAAACAGAAGCAGCTAATTTTCAACCGCTGCCGGTGATCGTCACCGGCCTGATCCTTAGCGATACGTTGTACTGTCACAACGCTTTGGGCCTTGCGGAGAATTCACAGCGGGGAAATTTTTTACTGTATCCGAATCCTTCAGCCGGAACCTTCACGCTGAGCTGTGATCTCCCGCCGGAAATTCTTGCGACAGCGGAATTGAAAATTCTTTCGCTCGAAGGCAAATCAGTGAAGACGCTCGCGCGCGGCACCATAGAGAATGGCGCGACGATCTCATTGAGCGATCTCGCGCCGGGCATGTATTTCTATTTGCTGCGCAGCGAAAATGAAACGCTATTCTCCGGGAAGCTGATCATAGCTCGCTGAGCCGGCGCAATTTTTTAAAATCTTCCGCGTTTACAAATGGCAGGACAGGCATTCGTGAAGTTGAGAACGCTACACTAAATTCTTCACGATGAAACAGCTCCTTCTTCTCTCCGCCGCAATCATCGCGCTGGGCGCTTGCGGGCCTTCCCCGGATGATCTTGCCGAGCGGTTTCAGCAGCACAAAGCGGCATACGAAAAAGTGATCGAGGCGGCGGCTGCGCAGAAACCGGAAACGGTCGTAAGCTACGGCTACAAGGAATCATACTTTTATTTGTTCGGCAATTCGCACGAGCACGACCCGCCGGAGGTGAACATGATCGCGCGCAACAGCAAGCAGGATCGCATCATTTTCGTGCACGGCTCCTACACGAGCCGCGGCGAATCGCGCGAGGTGGGCATCATGTACCAGGACAACAGCGGCGCGATCACGTATAAATACTCCGAGCTGGAGCCGATGACGTTTGCGCTCGAGCTGGGCAATTCCAGCGAGCGGCTCGAGGAGGAATGGAACCTCAGCCAGATCGAGGGGAATTGGTACACGTACGAGCACGTGCTGCGCGAGAAGAAATAGCGCACATATCCCAAAAGAAAAATCCCAAGCTCCAACCCGGTTGGAATTTGGGATTTTTCTTTTGGGATTTTCCTTGCTACAATCCCAGCACGATCTCTTCCGGATCTTTCCCTCCGAACAAAATGCGCGTCGGGTTCTCCAGCATTTTTTTCACCGCCACCAGGAAGCTCACGCTCTCGCGGCCGTCGATGATGCGGTGATCGTAGGAAAGCGCCACGTACATCATCGGGCGGATGACGACTTGTCCGTTCACCGCAACCGGCCGCTCGACCACGTTGTGCATGCCGAGAATAGCGCTTTGCGGGGGATTGATGATGGGCGTGCTCATCAGCGAGCCGAACACGCCGCCGTTGGTGATCGTGAACGTGCCGCCGGTCATCTCGTCGATGGTGATCTTGCTGTCGCGCGCGCGCACGGCCAGGCGCTTGATCTCCGCTTCGATCTCCGCCAGGCTCATCGTTTCCGCGTTGCGGATGATCGGAACCATCAGTCCCTTCGGGGCGCTGACGGCGATGCCGATGTCGCAGTAATCGTGGTAAACGATCTCATCGCCGTCGATCATCGCGTTCACGGCGGGGAACTGGTGCAGGGCTTCGCAGACGGCTTTGGTGAAGAAGGACATGAAGCCCACGTTCACGCCGAATTTTTCTTTGAATGCGTCTTTGTATTTCGCGCGCAGGTTCATGATGCCGCTCATGTCCACTTCGTTGAAGGTGGTGAGCATGGCCGTTTCCTGCTTCACGCTGACGAGGCGCTGCGCGAGCTTTTTGCGGAGCGACGACATCTTGTCGCGTTTCTGCTCGCGCGTGCCGCCCCAGCCGCCGCTGAGCGGGGAGGCGTCGAAGCCGTTGGCGATGGCGTTGAGCACGTCGCCTTTGGTGACGCGGCCGTCGCGGCCGCTGCCTTTTACTTTGCCGGCGGGGATGCCGTTCTCGTCCATCAGCTTTTTCGCGGAAGGCGAGGGCAGGCCGTTGGCGTAGGATTCTTTTTTCGTCTCGGTGGCGGTGACGGTGCTCACGGCGGATTCTTTTTTGCCTTCGGCTTTTTTCTCCGCGACCGGCTCCGCTTTTTTCGATTCTTCTTTTTTCGGCTCTTCCTTTTTCTTCGGTGCGCCTTTCGCGTCGGTGTCGATCTTCGCCACCACGTCGCCCACCTTCACGGTCGTGCCGTCGGCGACGAGGATCTTCACCGCGCCGCTTTCCGTCGCGTTGAGCGTGAGCGTGGCTTTATCGGATTCGATCTCGGCGAGCTCTTCGTCTTTTTCCACGTAGTCGCCGTCCTGTTTCAGCCAGCGCGCGATGGTCACTTCCGTGATCGATTCGCCGGGGCTGGGCACTTTGAGTTCGAGAATAGCCATGTAAAAAGTTACTGGTTAAAATGAAGTTCCTTTATTCGATGCGCTGATATGCACATCTACTTTGTTGCTTTTTCAGCTACGTTCTTCTTCAATCCCGCAAAGCTCTTCTTCACGATCTCGTCCTGCTCTTTCACATGCGTTTTCGCGAAGCCGGTGGCGGGGCTGGCGGCTTCTTCGCGGCCGACGTACTGCAGCTGCACTTCGCGGAACGCGCGCAGGATGAAGCTCCAGGCGCCCATGTTCTCGGGCTCTTCCTGCACCCAGAAAAATTCTTCCGCGTTCCTGTATTTCTTCAGCAGCGCTTTCAGCTGGCTCACGGGCAAAGGATAGATCTGCTCCAGGCGCACGATCGCGGCCTCTTCCGTCTTCAGCTTGTCGCGCTCTTCGTCGAGATCGTAAAACACTTTCCCGCTGCAGAACAGGACGCGCTTCACCTTATCGGCCTTCGCTTTCTCATCGTCGATCACTTCGCGGAACCCGCCGGTGGTGAAATCTTTCAGCCTCGAGATGCAGCTCGGGTAGCGCAGCAGCTTTTTCGGCGTGAAGCAGATGAGTGGCTTGCGGAAATCGCGCTTGAGCTGGCGGCGCAGCGCGTGGAACTGGTTGGCGGGCGTGGTGGAGTTGACCACCTGCATGTTGTTCTCCGCGCAGAGCTGCAGGAAACGTTCCATGCGCGCGCTGGAGTGCTCGGGGCCTTGCCCTTCGTAGCCGTGCGGCAGCAGCAGCACCAGGCCGTTCATGCGGCGCCACTTGTATTCCGCGCTGCTGATGAACTGGTCGATGATGATCTGCGCGCCGTTGAAGAAGTCGCCGAACTGCGCTTCCCAGATGGTGAGCGTGGAAGGCGCGGCCAGCGCGTAGCCGTACTCGAAGCCGAGCACGCCGTATTCCGAAAGATGCGAATTGTAAATGTCGAGGCGCGCCTGCTTCGGGTTGAAGTTGTTCAGCGGAACGTATTCCTCTTCGGAATCTTCCACCTTCACCACGGCGTGGCGGTGCGAAAAAGTTCCGCGCTCCACGTCCTGCCCTGAAAAGCGCACGTTGTGGCCTTCGCTCATCAGCGTGGCGTAGGCCATCAGCTCGCCCATGGCCCAGTCGTAGCTGTCCTTCTCGATCATCTCGCGGCGGTCGCCGAAGGTCTTCTCCGTCTTGTTGAAGAATTTTTTATCCGAAGGCAGCTGCGTGGTCTTTCGCGCGATCTCGAGAAACGTTTTTTCGCTGACGGCCGTGTCGGGCGATTTTTCGAAATCTTCCGAGCCGGCCATCTTCAGGCCTTCCCACTGGCCTTTCAGGAACGAGGTCACTTTCGCCTTCTCGATCTGCCGCGCTTCGTCGAGCATGGACTGCAGCAGGTTTTTGAACTCCTTCTCCATCTCTTTCGCCATCGAGGCTTCGATGTCGCCCTGCGCGGTGAGCTTCTCCACGTAGATCTGCCGCGGGTTGGGATGCGTGGCGATCTTCTTGTAGAGCAGCGGCTGCGTGAAGCGGGGCTCGTCGCCTTCGTTGTGGCCGTATTTGCGGTAGCCGAGAATGTCGATGAACACGTCGCGGTGGAACTTCTGGCGGAACTCCATCGCCAGGCGGCACACGAACGCGATCGCTTCCACGTCGTCACCGTTCACGTGGAAGACCGGCGAGAGCACGACCTTCGCCACGTCCGTGCAGTACGTCGAGGAGCGGCCGTCGAGGTAGTTCGTCGTAAAGCCGACCTGGTTGTTCGTGACGAAATGAATGGTGCCGCCCGTTTTGTAGCCGTCGAGCTGGCTCATCTGGATCACTTCGTACACGATGCCCTGTCCCGCGATGGCCGCGTCGCCGTGCACGAGGATGGGGCAGGCTTTCGAGTTGTCGCCTTTGTGCAGGTTGTCGATCTTGGCGCGCGTGATGCCCTGCACCACCGGGTCGACCGCTTCGAGGTGCGAGGGATTCGGCGTGAGGCTGATGTGCACGCTCTTCCCGCTGTTGCTCTTCACGTCGCTGCTGTAGCCCATGTGGTATTTCACGTCGCCGTCGAACAGCGAGTCTTCCGAAGGCGTGCCCTCGAATTCCGTGAAGATGTCCTTGTAGGTCTTATTGAGAATGTTCGCCAGCACGTTGAGGCGCCCGCGGTGCGCCATGCCGATCACGTAGTCTTTGATGCCGAGATCGATGCCGCGCTCCATCAATGCGTCGAGGCCGGGGATGAAGGTTTCGCAGCCTTCCAGCGAGAAACGTTTCTGCCCGACGAATTTCGTGTGCAGGAAATTTTCGAAAACAACTGCCTGGTTGAGCTTGTTGAGCAGCGTCTTTTTTTCTTCGAGCGAAAAATCAGGCGTGTTCTTCGTGCTTTCCATGTACTGCTGCAGCCAGGTGACGATCTCCGGGTTGCGGATGTACATGTATTCCGCGCCGATGCTGCGGCAGTAGGTTTGCTCGAGGTGCGCCACGATGTCGCGCAGCTTCGCGGAACCGATGCCGATCTGCGTGCCGGCCTGGAACACGTTGTCGAGGTCGGCCTGCGCGAGGCCGAAATTCTCTAAGTCGAGCGTGGGGGAATATTTGCGGCGTTCGCGCACCGGGTTCGTCTGCGTGAACAGGTGCCCGCGGCTGCGGTAATTGTTGATCAGGTTGACGACGGCGAATTCCTTGCGCACCTGCTCGGGGATCTCGCCCGAGTCCTCATAATTTTTCCGGGCGAATTCGAACCCTTCGAAGAACGATCTCCAGCTCTCATCCACCGCGTTCTTGTCGGCCAGGAATTGCTGGTACAGGGTCTCCACAGCCACGACGTCGCTGTTGCCCAGGTACGAGAATTTATCCATGCAGGTGCTTTCTGGTAAAACCAAACAAAGGTAGGTTTTTTTGCGTGTTTCAGTACTCGCTGCGGAGCGGCTGTGATCGGTTCCGGGGCGCAGATTTCAGATATGCGGATAGGCAGATTAAATCGGTTCCATCGCCATCAATCCCTGCTTCCGCGCAGCGGCCGACAGGATCACGGAGAGAACCGTTTCCTGATCACGATCTTCTGCAATTCGCGCAGCACGATCAGCCGTGTGATGAGCGTGGGAAAATCGATCTCCGGGGTTTTTGCGCCGGCTTTTTTGATCTGCGTTTCGCTGAGGTCGATGCGGTACAGCAGCTGCGCGAAGGTTTCGGTGCGCCGGCTGAGCAGCAGCGTGATCACGGGCAGCAGCGCTTCGCAGAGGGCGGGGAAGCCTTGGGCGGCGCGCAGGGCGGGCGGGAGGTCGAGGCCGCTGGTCTGGAAATCTTTTTCGAGCTGGGCGAGGAGCAGCTCCTGCCATTCCGTTTGATCGAGCAGGGCGGGCAACTGTTCGTCTTTAGGCAAAAGCGGATCGCTCATCGAAGTAAAGTTCGGGAGAAATCGCATCGATTTCACAGGTGAAACGCGCGGAAATGTCGACGAACAAAGGAGGTGCAGGCGAAGCGATTTCGTATTTTTGAGAACCCCGCTCTCTCTCGATGAAACGTCTCTTCTTCATTCTCTTTTTCCTGCCGCTCGCGCTGCCTGCGCAACCCTGCCGGCAGATCGAAAAGCTGAACGCCACGATGGCGCGCTGGCATTACCGGCAGCTCGACCCGGGCACGACGATCTCGGGAGAAGTGTTCGACCTGTTCCTGGAAGAGCTCGATCCTGCCGCGCTGTTCTTCACGAAAAAAGAGATCGAAGAATTGGCAACATACAAAGAGCTGCTGTTCGACGAGAGCTCCGCCTGCAAATTTCTCGCGCGCACCGAAATCCTCTACCGCAACTCCCTGCGCCGCGCCGATTCCCTCGTGCAGCTCATCGCTGCGAAACCCTTCGATCTGAACGCAAAAGATTCGCTGCAGCTGCTGGAAAAAAATCAGCGGCCTGAGCGGCCCGCCGACGTCGACGCGCTGAAGAAACGCTGGTCGCGGCGCATGAAATACCAGGTGCTGAAACAAGTGGCGCTAGGCCCTTCGGCCAATGCTGCGGAGCTGAAAAAGAACCTCGGAAAACTGGAACCCGCCGCGCGCGATAAGATCCGCCGCCGCGAAAAAGCGCGCATCGCCCGTCTTTCGAACCCGCGCAAAGGCCTCGGGCAGGAGGTCGGCTACGTTTTTCTCAACGCGATGGCGAAGCGCTACGATCCGCACAGCGACGTCTATTCCAAAGCCGATCTCGACGCTTTCCGCGATGCGCTTTCCCCCGAGAGCGCTTCGTACGGCCTGGCCTTCGATGAAGACGAGGACGGGCAACTGGTGGTCGCTGCGCTTTCGCCGGGCGGGGCGGCCTGGCGCTCGGGCCAGGTGCACAAGGGCGACGTGCTGCAGGAGATCCGCACTGAAACGGGGCCCGGCCCCGATCTCGTGGAATACGGCGCGGAAGAGCTGGAAGAATTTTTGCTGGCGGAAGCGCTGGCGAAACGCATGCTGATGTTCACGCTGCGCAAAACGGACGGGCAAACCGTTACCGTGCCGCTGCAGGCGGAAAAGTCGCGCGACGACAACGTCGTGAAAAGCTACGTGCTGAAAGGCGACAAGAAGATCGGCTACATCTCGCTGCCCAGCTTTTACATGAGCGAGGAGAACACCGAGAGCCTGGGCTGCGCGAACGACGTGGCCCGCGAGATCGTCAAGCTGCAGGAAGAGAACATCGACGGGCTGGTGCTCGACCTGCGTTTCAACGG
>Ga0196978_1000238_pt1 | contig 29299 bp, 28 predicted proteins | sample S3v_2013CmetaG_FD_155491 | JGI IMG/M metagenome (GOLD analysis project Ga0196978, IMG submission 155491) | Soil microbial communities from Anza Borrego desert, Southern California, United States - S3+v_20-13C | ecosystem: Environmental > Terrestrial > Soil > Desert | place: USA: California... | reverse complement strand
AAAGAGCTGATGTCGGAGACGATCTTCTCCAAGCGGATGGCTTCGGGGTCGGCGAGTAGCGTCGCGGCGTCCATCGCCGGAGTCTAAAGCCGACCCACGTAAAAGCACCAAAATCGTGGGTGAGCCGATTACATAAGATGCTTATCGGACCCGCCGCCCTCCTCACTCATGTCTACTACCCGCACGCTCACACCCAGACACTTCATCGGCGTGCTGAACAGCAGCAGGTCGATGTTCTCCGTGAACATCTCGTCCCCCTCCACCTCCCTGTAGTACTCCGCCACCTCCCCGCCCAGCGCCTCCATCAGCGGCCTCAGCGCCTCTTCGTTGCCCCCACATTCAGCCACCTCCGCAACAGGTCTCCACCGCCCGCCGCCACCTCCTCGATCACCGCGCAGGCGATGAACTGCCGCAGCGCCTCCTCGTCTTCGAGCAGCGCCCGCAGCAGCCTGCCCTGCCTCTCGACCTCCCCCATCCGCGCCGCGTCCCCCAGCGCATCCTCGAGGGCGCGCGATGGGTTCATCTCCACGGCCGTCTCGGGCGTGATCTCGCGGAATGAGATCCTGAACTCTACCGTCAGGCTCACGCGCTTCTCGGCTATGGTCGCCTGCCTGCCCCCGCCGGCGTACTCGCCCTCCCTATCTTTCTGCCCCCGTCGTCCTGACTCATCATTGAATCCGTCTGTACCGGCGCTCCAGGAGGCCGCAGCCGCTACCCGACCCATCCGCCTCTAGCCGCTAAGTCTCATCAACCCTCGCACGAGCGCGAGCATCCCGCGGTCAACTTCTTAGCCAGACTCGTGCAGCGCCGCCCCGCAGAACGGGCAGAGGTGCATCACCCGCGCCGGTTGAACTTATCCCGGTCGTCTACCAGCCGCGCACCGCCTCTTGCCACCGGCTGCCAGCCTCTTACCTGTTTCCCACGGCCAGCGTGCTCCACTCCTCCAAGCGCGCACCCTTCACCCACACCTTCCTGCTGCCGCGCAGTAACTCGACCAGCTCGTCAAGCTCCACCGCGCCGCCCGCCTGCGCGCCGGGGCCCGCCACGCCTCCGCTCAGCGACCCGATCACCGGCCCGAGCACCTCCTTCTCACTCTTGACCCCCAGCAGCCCCCACAGCGGGGTGGCGCCCTCCGGGTCCAGCTCCGTTAACACCACGAGGGTCAGATACCTGCGCCACGCCTCCTCGTCGCGCGCCAGCGCCTCGAGCAGTAGCCGCAGCCGCTCGGCCCCCTCGCCCGGGGCGAGGGTCGGCGCCGCTCCCCCCGCCTTCGCCCGATCGCGATAGTACTTCTCGATGTCCTCCTGCTCCATCGCGGCAATCAGGAGCATGAAGTCCACCGTCAGCCTGAGTCGTTTCTCCTGCATAGCGGCTTGCCGCCACCTCCCGCCTGAAACAGACGCGGTCCGGGAGAGACCAGTCGTTAATTAATTCCGTTTAGAGATCCGCGGACGCCACCGCACGGCGCTTGACCGAAGAGATCCGGTCGAGCGCCCTCAATCCCCCAGGTGAGGGTCGGGCGGGCGGGCGCGTGGCCGGGGCGCTAGAGCGCCCGGCCAGTCGCCGGCGACGTAAATCAACCCGGGGAAGCTGTCGGCGGGATGTGTTGACGAGGCGGGAAGTCTGAGACGCGGGGCCGCCGAGGTAGGCGTCCCGTCACTCAAACAGATTCTTCTGCCCGCTTCGGATGATGTGTTGCGGGTCAACATCATTCCTCAGGGTAGTCCTAAGTCGGTTTAGGTATTACTGACTCGTAGATCGGACGCCCTCTGACGTCCTCTTCTCCGGAGGGGTTACGGCCCTCCGTCCTCCTTCGCAGGCGCGTGCCGGCCTGACCTCTGAAGCTCGTGACGGGCGATGCCGGCGTCGGCTAAGAGCGGGCCAGCACCAGCGCGATGGCCAGAGCCAGGAGGATCATGCCGATTGACACGACAAAGAGGGCCCACCCGCCCCGGCTCATCCCCCCGCCCGATACGCGCAGGGTCGACCCGCAGAGCGGGCAGAGGTGGCGCACGGTCGGGTGCGACATCCGGTCCCTGGCGTCGACCCAGAGCTGCGGCACGACGGAGCGGGCGCAACTGCGGCACTCGATCCGGTCCTCAATCGCCATATCCTAGCCCTCGGGCGAATCGTCCTTGATGACGCCGCGGCCGGCTTCTGCTATCTTCTGTCGCCGGTAAAGTTGACAACTCGGTGCGTAGCTAATGCTTAGGGCAGCGCGACATCGCCTGTGATGTGCGGCTGCTGGAAGCAGAGAAAAGTCCTTCCAGCGGCAGATCAAGCGACGACAAGGCTAAACCACTATTGGTTTAGCTGCAAGACCGCTGCCCGAACATGCGCCTCATCAGGAAAGGGGGCATCCTGATGGGCCGCTACAGCCGACAAAAGCCCGCGCGCTTGGCCGAGAAGCTGCTACACATACGGACGACGTTAGGATTATCTCAAAACGAGATAATCCGGCGCTTGGGGCTAGATGACGTACTCACACAAAGTCGCATCAGTGGCTATGAATTGGGTACGCGCGAACCAAGTTTACCGACGCTGCTGATGTATGCACGCCTTGCCGGTATCTCTACCGACGTGTTGATAGATGATGAGATTGATCTTCCGGATACGCTTCCTGTTACTTCGGAGAAAAGAAGGGAACAACAGATAGCTACACATGGGAGGCGGAAACGGTGATGCTTATGTCGGAATCTAAGAACGGAATTACATATAGATAGAGGTTGATAAATTCACTTTGCCTCGTAAATAACTTGACGTAAGGTCGATTATCAGACCTCGCCGGCAAATTGATGCTCTTAGCCCTCTCGCGTTTATATTTCTTGAGAGCATCTGTCTCTGTTGTGTACTCAGCTCTCACTTATATCAGTATCTACTCCCGTTTACACTAGAAGTGGATGAATCATCCTAATCAGGAGAGACGAGTTTGGCGTTGATCCATCCTTCGTCCGCGTCGTAGGGAGTATTCTTGCCTCCCGTCAGGTTCGCGTCTACGCTGCGGCCATATCGTAGGACTTTGATCTTGTACCAAGTCACGACCTCACCGTCGCGTTCGTACCTAGTCTCGTCAATAATCTGAACCCTAGCCCCACGGAAATGTATGCCGACGCTCACCGAATCTTTGTTCGGCGCGCTCCGCAGGTTCGCGTCTGTGATGAGACGGCCCGTGCGCCCGCCCGCGGCCGGCGAAGAGTTCATGTTGACGGCCGCGTTCACGTTCGCGGCGACGTTCGTATTGGCGACGTTGGCGTTCGTCGGGATGTTGGCGTTGGCATTGCTGACGGCGGCCGTGTTGGTGTTGGAGTCAGCCGCCGGCTTCTTCGCGACTTCCCGCCAGACGGGGCGGCCCTCTTTATCGACCCACCCGAACTCGTCGTCACCGGAGGAGAAAACGGTGGCGACGATTGCGAGGCCGTGAAAGAAGGGTAGGCCGTGCTCCAGATGCGTCTTGAAGACGAGCCTGCCGCTCCTGTCGATGTAAGCCGTCTTGCCGTCGTCATGCCTGACGGGCGTCAGGCCCTCGGAGAAGGAGGCCCGCCCTATCTCCGGCGTGAACAGGAAAACTATTTGCCAGGGGATCGTCCCCCCCTCCGCGTCGAACTGCGGGGCGATCTCCTGCACGCCGGCTTTGTTAATGAACCCAACCTTCTTGTCGCGGACGACGAGAGCCAGCCCCTCCCCGGAAAAGGGCCAGGCCAGGTCGTACTGCGGGCTGATGACGAGCCTGCCGGTCTTGTCCGTGTAACCGAACTTCTCGCCGACCTTGACGGCGGCGAGGCCGTCCGAGAACGGTCCGGCGTCGTCGTACTGCGGCTGGATGACGAACTTGCCCGTCCTGTCGATATAGCCGAACTTCTTATCGGCCGACGCCGCCGCGAGACCTTCGAAGAAAGGCTGCGCGTCGTCGAACCGCGGGGCGATGACGGCGTTGCCGGTCTTGTCGATGAAGCCGCGTTTGTCGCCGACCCTGACCCGCGCCAACCCCTCGGAGAAGGTGGCGTACAGAATGCTCTTCTCGTCGTCGCCCCCGAACTGCGGGCTGATGACGAGCTTGCCGGTCTTGTCCACGTACCCGAGCTTGTCCACGACCCTAACGGCGGCGAGGCCGTCCGAGAAGCGCAGCGCCGCCCTGAACTGCGGCGGGATGACGAACTTCCCCGCCGGGTCGATGTAGCCGCACTTGTCCTCCGTTTCGAGGCACGCCGCCGCCAGCCCCTCCGAGAACATGAAGGCCGTCTTGAACTGCGGCTCGATGACGACCTTGCCGGCCCGGTTCATGAAGCCTATCTTCTGCTCCCGGACGATGGGGTAGAGTTCGGGCGCGGGCTCTTCGCGGCAGGCCGCGCAGGCGACGGCCAGAAGCGCGGCGGCCCGGAGCAACAGGCTGGCAACTGTCTTAGGCACTCGGCACACTCCTTCCGCGCGTCCGGCCGGGTCAGTACTGATCGACGAAGCCCCTGTTGTTGAACTTCGCCTGGAGCTGAGAGCCGTAGGTCTTGTCCAGCTCGTCGAGCTTCTTCATCTCGTCCTCGTACGACTTGAGGCGGGAGGCGTACTTCGTCGTCAGCAGGTTGAGGAACTCGGCGGCCGCCTGCTTCCGGTAGTAGTCGCGCCAGTACTCGCCCCACTTGCTGACGTTGGCCTCCATGTTGTTGACGATGGTCACGCGGTCGCCCTCGATTTCGTTGAAGAGCGTCCGCCACCTCTTGTAGGCGTCGATGCAGTTGAGGATGTGCCCGCTCAAGATCGAATCGACGTTCGCCAGGTCGATCTCGCCGTAGAGGTTGATGGCCTCGAAGTACTTGCCGGCGAGCTTCTTGAATATGTCGCCCGTGACCTCCGTGTCCTCGATGGACGACTTGTAGTCGGCCTTCTGAAGCGCCTTGTAGGCGCGCAGGGTCGCCTGCTCGTTGCGCTCGTAGTCGCCGACCCGCGCCGCGGCCTGTTTGGCGTAGACCGTGCCGGGGTTGGCGTCGATGAACTTCCGGTAGGCGCCGGCCGTCTCGTAGTTCAGCCCGTTCGATTTCTCCTTCGCCTCCAAGTCCTGGTAAATGAGTTTGACGGTGGTGCAGCTGTTCGTCTTCAGCACCAACTCGTTGCGCGCGCTCTGGTCGAGGTCGTCGGCCGCGACCTCGGCGTACTTCGCGCAGGCGTTCGGGCTGAGCAGCCCCTCGCCGCGCTCGATTGACTGCGCCTCGGCCACCAGACGGCGCGCCTCTTCGCCGGCCTTGTAGTTCGAGTAGAACTTGTAGCCGCCCGCCGAGACGGCCGACAGGAGGACGAGCGCCGCCGCGCCGATCAAAGCGAAGCGCGCGCGGCCCGAGAAGCGGGAGGGGCGCGGCGCGGCGGGCGGCGGCGCGATCTGCGAGACGTAGCCGTCGGCCTCCTGGCTGATGTTGACCTCGATGCGCGTGCTCTTGTTCCGCTCCTGCCGGAGCAGTTGGCGCAACTCCTGCACAGACTTGATGCGGTCTTCGCCGTTCAGTTGCAGCCCCTGCTCCAGGACGCGCGAGACGCCGGGCGACACGTCGGGGTTGACCTCGTGCGCCGGGCGCAGCGGGTCGGGCTTGCGCTCGATCCTCTTCGTCGCGCGGTCGAGCGCGTCGGAAGGCTTGACGTTGGTGAGCAGGTGGTAGAGCGTCGCGCACAGCCCGTACACGTCTGTCTGCACCGAGGTCGGGTCGCCGTTGATCTGTTCGAGCGGGGCGTAGCTGTGCGAGTAGCCGTAGACGCTCGGCGACAGGCTCCCGCCCGTCACGCGCGTCGGCGTGTCCTTGACCAGGCCGAAGTCGAGGAGGAACAGCTTCCCTTCGCCCGTGATCTTGATGTTCGGCGGCTTGATGTCGCGGTGGACGACCGGGGGCTTCTGGCCGTGCAGATATTCGAGCACGTCGAGCAGCGTCTCCGCCCACGGCCAGACCTTCGCCAGCGCGAAAGGCCCGTGGTTAAGTTGCAGCATCTCGCCCAACTCCTGCCCCTCGACGTACTCCATCACGATGTACTGCGCCTCGTCGGCGTTGAAGTAGTCGTGAATCTTGGGCAGGCTTTCGTGCCGCAGCCGCGCCAGCACCATCGCCTCCGCCTGTGCCGACTTGAGCAGGTACTCGTTACCGATGTAGAGCACCTTCTTGACCGCGACCTGGCGCGACAACAGCGTGTCCTCGGCGAGATAGACTTCCCCCATACCTCCCCGCCCGAGCAGGCGGTCGAGCCGGTAGCGATCCTTCAAGGTGGTGTTCTGATTTTCCATCTTCGCTCCTCGGTGAGTCAGGATTAAATCGGGAGGCCGCCGGCCCGTTCAGGCGTGCGGCCAGCGGCGGCCATCTGTCATTCGGCGGCGTGACGTAAAGGGTCGGGCGAGGTGAGTCTGACGAAAGAGCTTCCGTCAGCTTAACCGCTATCGCTCAAGAGCGCCGATACGATATGCATCCGCGGCGGCGATGTCAAAGTTTTTTTTCGCGCCCTGCCGTCGGCCCTGTACGATGCCGCTCACAAGTCGCGCCCCTTCACTTCGCGAGCATCAGCACGGCCACGCCGAGCAGCGCGGCCCATAGCGCCAGCCTCACCGCCAGCGAGAGCAGCTGCACCGCCACGCCGAGCAGCGCGCCGACGATGAAGCCGGCGATCATCCCGCCCACGAAACCGCTGAAGCCGCCGTTCACCGCGCACAGGATTCCGAAGACCCACGCGCTCGTCCAAGCCCAGTTTTTCATCTCTTTTCTCCCCTCCAATTTAGTGTTATGTTGCTGCCCGACGCCCGCCTACTCACCTCGCTGCGGGCGACGTGCCGGCATACTACTCAGGCCGGGGAACTTGACCTAATCAATTAAAATCAAGCGCCCCGCCCGACTCTCTTGACCTGTCTTTAGACAGCCGCCTCAAGGCAAATCAATGACTTACAGATTCGGCCCCTTCACCTTCGACGGGTTTAAGCTGAGGAGAGACGGCGTAGTCGTCGAGGATCTTGAGGAGCAGCAGCTCGAAGTCCTGCGGATGCTCGTCGAGTGGGCGGAGTCGCATCCGGGGGCTTATCTCGACAAGGCGGAGATGATAAAGAGGCTTTGGGCCGACCCCGAGCGCCCCGTCCGCCTGACGGTTGATAATCCCGCCCATTCGCTGAGCGTGGCCGTGGGTAAGCTCCGCGTTAGGCTCGGCGAGCGCCCCGACGGCGAGCCGTACATCAACAAAGGCCGGTACCGCCTGAACGAGAAGGTCGAGCGGGTCGAGGACGCGGACGGCCCGCGGGCGGGCGGCGAGGACCCGGAGGCGGCGGGTGAGTGGGTCGGCGCAGACCCGCAGAAATCTCCTTACGTCGGCCCGCAGCCCTTCCCGCCGGAGCGCGCGGCCGACTTCTTCGGGCGCGAGGACGAGGTGAGGGAGCTCGTCCGCCTTCTTTCCGACCCGCGCGCACACGTCGTCGCCCTCTACTCGCCTTCGGGCGCGGGAAAGACCTCGCTCATCAACACGGCGCTGCGCTACACGTTGCTTGAGAGCGGCCACCAAATCCTGCCCATCGCCCGCGTCGGCGTTCCCGCGGAGGAGCCGGGGGCCGCCCCCTCCCAGAACCACTACACCTTTGCCGCAATCGCCAGCATGGAACGGGAGAACGCCGACATCCTGCAACAACAGGGCCCGCTCACGTGGGCCGGCTACCTCTCGCTCAAAGGCACGGGGGCGGGCAGCGTCCTCGTCATCGACCAGTTGGAGGAGGTCGTCACGACCGACAAGTCGGGCTCCCCCCGGCAGAAGGAGGAGTTCTTCGTCGAGCTGGGTGAGGCGGTGGCGCGCGACCCTTCGCTGCGCGTGCTGCTCGCCTTCCGCGAGGAGTACCTCGTGCAGTTGCAGCGGCTGGCCGGGGAGCTGTCGCAGACGTGGAGGCACTACCCGCTGACGCCGCTACGCCGCAAGGACTGTGAGCTGGCTATCAGGGGCCCGGCCGGAAAACGCGGCGTGAGCTTCGACCACGACGTGCTGAACCAGCTCGTCGCCAAGCTCACGACCGTGCGCTACCTGGACGAGTCAGGTGCGCTCTGCGAGGAACCGGGCGATTTCGTCGAGCCGCTACAGCTACAACTCATCTGTGACACCCTCTGGAAGAGCCTCCCGGCCGGGTGGCGGCGCATCTCTTGGGGCGAACTCCGGCACGCATCACGGCGCGAGGGCAGCCCCGAGCCTGCCCTCGGGATGGAGCAGACCATCTCGAGCTTCGTCCAGTCCGTCCTCTACAACTTCTGCGAGCAGGCCACGCGGGACGCGTCGTCCGCCTGGCGCGGCGGCGAAGGCCCGGCCTTTCCCAAAGAGTTGACCATCCTCGGCTGCCGCCAGTTCGTCTCCGAGCGCGGGATGCGCACGCAGGTGCGCCGCGGCGAGGGCTGGACGGGCGACCTGCCCAACGCGGTAGCCGACGGACTGGCCGCTTGGCAGTTCCTCCGCGTCGAACAGCGCCACGGCGACCAGTGGTACGAATTGGCGCACGACACGCTGATCCGACCGGTGGTCGAACGCGCGGAAGGGATTGACGATGACGCTCTGCGCGCCACCTTCGCAAGCGTCGTCCGCGAAGTGGCCGCCGACCCGCGCGCGGGGCAGGAGGGCGTCAACGAGGCGGCCATCGCGCAGGAGTCCTGCCTCGTCTTCGTCGCCCGCGACGGGTCGCCCCAGCAGGCGTCGCTCGAAAGCGTCTCGGTTCGCCTGCCCCCGTGGGTCGTCGAGGCGCTCGCCGACCGCGGCGTCCTGCGCCGGGTGCGGCTTCAGGGGCAGCCGGGGTATGAGCTGACGCACCCGCGCATGGCGCTCGCCCTCCACCGCGAACAATTCGTCGCGCTCGACCGCCTCTACAGCGCGCGCAAGCTGCTGGCGAGCCACCTCGACCTCTGCCTCGCGGCCGACGCTTCGCCCTCCGTCTGGTACCAGGAGTCGGACAACATCCTGAAGGAGTTGGAGGAGTTGGTAGGCGTCCCCAAGCTGTCCGACATGGAGGCGCGCTTCGCGTTATGCGCCAGCCTCGCCACCGGCTATCACCTCAAAGGCTTCGTCGCGCAGGTCGGGAACCAGTTTCGCGCGGTCGCCGAAGACGCGCTGCACGAGGCTGTCCGGTACGAGCACGACCCGAACGTCCGGCGTCACGCTGCGCTCGCTCTGGGGCTCTTCCCCTTCGAAGGGCGCGAGGAAATCCTCTTCAACCTCGCGTTGAACGACCCGGAAGACTCCGTCAAGCAGACGGCCGCGAGAATGATGGCGGGGCTCGAAAGCGCCGAGCACCTTGAGCGGCTCTTCGGGCTGCTCAACGAGCCCGAGTGGCGCGCGAGAGCGCTGAGGACGCTGGCGTGGATTCACGACGCCGCCCCCGCTGACGGCGGCCTCTGGTTTGAGGAGCGCCGCAAAGACCTCCCGGCGGTGTCACGCCTGCGCCTGCGCGCCAAGCTGACCGGAGTGCGATGGAGGGGAGCGAAAAAGCGCATCCTGCTAGCGCTGCTGATAGGACTTATCTCGACGATCTTAGTTACCGCGCCGCCGCGCGCCCTGCTCGCCGCCTTCGGCCTGACCGTCACGCAGAACGAGCCGATGGGTCTGTTCGAGGGCCTGTTTCACGGCGCGGCGGGCGCGCTCCTGTGGAGCCTGTTCATCGGGGGGAGCCTGCTCGGCTGGTGGTTCGTCGGAGAGCGGCGGCGGCCTTGGCAGGGAGGGGCCTCGCCTCTGGTCGGGGCGCTGGGGGGACTGGTCGGGGGCGTCGTCAACAGCCTTGCTCTCATCACAGTCTTCGGCCCCACGACGCTGGCTAAGATGGGATGGATTGAGTCCGCGCGAAGTAGCCAGCTCGAAACGCTGACCGCGACCGGGCTCGCGCTGGCCATGCCGCTCTACGGCATGCTGGTCGGGCTGGGCGTCGGCGAGGCCGCGCGGTGGATACTTCCCTGGTGGAGGGAGTCGGCGGCCGAGCACGCGGGGATGCGGCAGGCGCTCAGATCAATCGCCAACGAAACGCTGCTCCACAGTTGGCTGGTGCTCGTGCCTCTGCTGGCGGCGGCGGTCGCCTTCCGCGCTTTCCTCGGCGTGATGCCGCGACAACTGCCCGGCTACGGCCAGAAGCTTTTCGGCGAAGCCCTCAGCCTCTACTTCGGCGGGGTCGGCCTCCTTATCGGCCTCTTCCTCGGCCTGCACTTCCTCCGAAAAGGACTGCACATTCCCGGCGATGAGGAATTGTCTTGAGCTTTTGTGTATTGGCCCCTCACTACCTTACTACTCTTAACAGAATGGCCCAAGTGTTAAGAGTTCTGAAAGGTCTGCAAAGTAGTCATGCGATTTCTCTACCCTGCTCCGACTTCCACCTCAACTTCCATAGTGTTAAGAGCTATCGCTTATCCTCACAGTGGCAATCGTATAAAGTGTGCTTCGTCCTGCGATATGCGCCACACTCATTCAACTCTTGCTTTCATCCTCTAAACCGAGCCGCCGGAGCAACTCTTTGAACCGAGGCTCTGAACGAAGGCTGTCGAGCCGTGGGTCCACGCCCATCAGGAAAAGATATTGATCCATGGCCGCTGGCCCTTCCTCCAAACTCTCGATGGCCTTATCAACCCCCCCCAGCGCGGCGTATGCGATTCCGAGGTGGTAGGGGGAGACGTAATGCCCCCCCCGTCGCTGCTCAAGCGCCTCGTTCAGCAGGCGCTCGGCCGCGTCTCGCTTCCCCCACCTGGCTAACAGTTGGGAGCGGTGCAACAGCTTCAAAGGGTTTCCTTTTGAAATCTTAATCGCCAGCCCGGCGTTCTCGTCGGCCTTCTCTAACAGCGCCTCGCGCTCGTCGCCCTTGCGGCCCAACGCGCAGAACTCCTGCGCCAGAGACATGCCGTAGAAGGGGAGGTCGGATTTGAGCTTGTAGTGGTCGAGGTTCAGATACTGTGTCACCTCGAACTGTTTAAGGCTCTTGTCGAACTCGCGCGCCATGAAGAGCACCATGCCGCGCACGAAGTTGATGAAGAAGGAGTCGGGGTCTTCCAGCGCTGCTTCTATCTCGTCCAACGCCTCCTTGTGACGCCCCCGCGCGGTGAGGCAGTGAGCTTTGCCCATGTGCGCCGCCGGGTAGTTCTTTTTAATCCCTATCGCCCGTTCGAAGCCGGCCTGCGCCTCGTCCCACTCCCTCTCGAAGAACAGCTTGACGAAGGCCCAGGTGGAGTGCGCGCCCGCCAGCCTCGGGCCCTTCTCCAGCGCCGTCCGGGCCGGCTCCATCGAGCCTTCGTGGCTTTCCCGAGGCGTGATGAGGCCCAGCATGCCCCGGAAGATGTTCGTCCCGGCGAGCCCGACGTATGCCTCCGCGAAATCCGGGTCCGCCTCCGTGGCCTTCCTGAAGAGACCGGCGGCCCGCTTCAGCGACCCCTTGGTGCCCCTGAAACGCTGCACGCGGCCGTTCGCGTAGTGCTCTTTCGCCACCGGGTTCGACGTGGGGCACTTCTCGGGCTTGTCATCCGGCGGGGGTGGCGGGGCCAGCCCCAGCACTGACAACATCCACCCGTGAATTGAATGGTGCACCGCGGGCCGCCACTCCTCGAAGGACTTTGCGGCCACGTCATCGTCCGCGCGCACGTCGAGGGCTTCGACTTCTATAACCCCCTGCTCGCGCAGGATGCGCCCGCTGAAGACGTAGTCCGCGGAGAAGTGGTGGCCGAAGATGAGCGGGCGCAGTTTCGGGTGCAGGCTGTACTTTTTGATGACAGTGTCGGCGCGCCGCACGTTGATTGACGGTTCATTGCTCAGCGCGTCAATCAGCTTGTCGGCCAGCTTGAATCCGTCGTCGTCTGCCCCTCCCGGCTCGCCTTCGATTTTGAACGGTAGGATGGCGACCGTCTTCGGAATCTCGTGCTCGGTCACTTCTGCCGTCAGATAGTAGCCCCGCCCACGGTGATGCTTTATCAGCTCGGGCGGAGAAGGGTCGGCCTCCCTCTGCGCTTCTCGCAACGCCTTGCGCAGCTCGGCGATGTTGACGAAGAGGTTCGGCTTCCGGTCAACAACGTCGTCAGGCCAGATGGCTTTGATTAACTCCTTACTCGACACGACGCGCCTGCACCGCACGAGTATCAGAAGGATATCGTACCACTGGTTGTGCAGCCCCACGGTCTCGCCATCACACTCCAACATCCTGGACTTGGGTTTCAAGCGGAAGCGGCCGAACTCGTAGTAGCTCTTCGTTGTGAGTTTTGCCATGGCGAAAAATTAAGATTCGGTTAAGTCGTCCCGCGCCGCCGTTGCTTGAGTCGGATGGTCGGGCCGCGCGGGTTCGACAGCGAGGAAGATTAAGATTCGCTTTAGCAATCCCTACTCCTCTCGTCCGTAATCTGAGTGCTCGTGACGCTCGCGCGGGGCGCGCGGGCAGTGAGACGAGAAGTAAGAATTGTTTAAGGATCGTTATGCCCTCTCCCGGATGTATAAGGGTTCGTGAGAGGCACGTAGTCGGAGTCGCCGGTGGGGCGGCACCGGAAAAAGGGGACGGAGACCAGCGTGAACTTAACGCCTCTGAACTTGGGTCGGGTTTATGAGGCTCATCAAGACGACGCGGGCATCTTAGCCTATCCCGTCCGACTTGCATAGACCTTTCTGACACTCTCCCGTTTCGCCAACGCCTGTCATGGGTGACGGAGGTGCGTTATGTATCGAGGCATTCGCGGACTAGTGCAGCTAATCCTTCTGACGCTAGCGGGGGCGACGGCCTCCGCCGCACAGAGTTTCGAGATGCCGAACGTCGAGCACCCGAAAACCCCTTGCGAGCTGAGGAACGAGCACAGGGTCTTCGTTCACGCGCCGCTCAGCACGCGTCAGGAGATCGTGAGGGAGTTGAGCAAGGATGACCGGCTCGTCATCGCCGAGCGGCCCGAGGAGGCCGACTACTTCCTCGTGTTCGCTTACACCGCCGTCGCGGACCCCTCGGCCGGCTTCGCGGGCGACGCCGTCGGCGCGGCGGGGCACGCGGAGATGACCGCGGTAAAGTTCGTCCGCTACCACGAGGAGAAGGTGAGACCGCGAATCCTGTTCTACTGGCAGGGCGAGAGGAAGACGCGCAGCGTGCCGCTCCCCTTCAGAGGCATGACGGCGAACGGGTTCGCAGCCCCGCGCTCCACAAAGAGCGCCGTCGAGGAGCTGATCGGGAGGTTCGCCGTCTGGGCGCTCACGAAGAAGTGGCCGCACACGTTCTCTTTCGACCAGTTCACGAATCAACTGACTATCAACACGGGCGGGAAATTTGAAAAGAGCGGGGCCAAGGCGTTCCTCAAGCAGTTGAAGGAGGCACGAGGCGACTCTTACGCCCTGAGGTGCATGACGCCGCTCCCGCCAGCGAACGTACTCCCCGTAAGTCCGTCGCACTGGTTCGACGCTCTCGTCGAGCCCGTCGCGACGCCGCCTCGCACTCTCCCCTCGAAGAGCCCGAAGGCGCAGCCGCAGACCCGAAGCCGTCCGCCGGGCAGCTTCACGCGGCCGCGCACCTTCAGGCAGGCGAAGAAAGGCTATAGCGGCCTTTAACTAAGAAAGGAGAGAAACATGCGCAAGCTTTTACTGATTACGGCGATGGCCGGCCTGTTACTGGCAGCCTCGCCCAGCGCCAGCGCGGACGTTCCCGCCAAGTGGGAACGCCGCCAGAATATGTGCGAGACGCTCTCGTTTTACAGCGAGAACCCTGGACGTAACCCGCGGGCTCAGCCGACTCACACGCTCGGCAAGTACAAGAGGCTGTACTACACCAGCGGCGAGATAGTAAGGGGCTGGGTCCCGGTGTACAGCGCTGGGCAGCAGTACTGGCACACGGGCTGGGTTCAGGGGCGGTGCCTCGTGCGAGGCTGGCCGCATGACAAAGAGGGAAGGGTCATCAACTAAGGAGGTATGCGATGAAACTATCGGCCAAGTCGCTGTTGTTTGCCGCGGCCCTGTTGGCAGGCGCCGTCACGGCCTCTTTCACGACGCAGCCCGCGGAAGCCTCGGTGAACTCAACCGGCCACTACCGGGCTTGCTTCGACAACGTCGCGGTCAGGGTGAAGCCTGATGGAACGGCGCGCGACAATCTAAGGAAGGGGCAGACCTTCGTCGTGACTGGCAGCGTCGGCGGGAACTACGTGCATGGTTTTAAGCTGACGAACAAAGTCCACGGCTGGGTTAAAAGCTCTTCCCTCTCCAAGTCCTGCTCCTGAGGCGCAACTCGGGTTGCGATTTGGGGCAGCGCGGCGCGCCGGGCGGAGGCCACTTAGGCTCCGCCCGGCGCCCCGGACACAGGGTATACGGCGCGCTTTCGAAACATCCGAGTCGGCACCTACAGCACATTCTTATGATTGGTTACGTGCCGTGAAGCTAGCTTCTTGGCGCGGAGAACGTTGTATAACATAATCGCCCTTTCCGTTATGCAACGCCGTGCCCTATTGTGATGCGATCGTGATTTCCGTTACCGAAGCTTCCCGCGCCGCATTTTCCGCAGCGGCGCCTAAGTCCAATGTTTCGAAGCCGCCCCTTGAGTAACGATTGACACCGCGGCCCGCGGTCGTTTATAACCTTCCGCACTCGGGCGGTCGGTGGACCCTTCCGCCCCCTGGTTTGCTGGGGTGAGGACAGTGAGCCACATAAGGACAGGCGCGAGGCCCCCAAGGCCGGCGCGCCTGTTCGCTTTAATGGAACCTATTTGAGGGCTTAGCTGACTTAGTATGACGGCCGAGAATAACCGACTCGTCATCAGGTGGCGCCTCCACCTGAAATCGGCCCCGCCCGCCGTCTTTGAGATGTTGGCCACGGACGAAGGCCGCTCCCGATTCTGGGCCGAGTCGGCCGTCGAGGCCGACGGGAGCATCCATTTCCGATTCCCTAACGGGCAGAGCTGGTCCGGGAGGCTGCTGGAGCGGGCCGCGCCGCGGCGGCTCGCCGTCGAATACGTCGGCGGGAGCGTGGCCACGTTCGAGCTGGAGGGTGACGGCCGCGGCGGGACGGACCTCACGCTCACCGATGAGGGCGTGCCGACTACGGATTATGCCGAGGTGTCAGCCGGCTGGGCGTCGGTTCTGCTGGCGCTGAAGGCGGCGGTGGATTTCGGCGCGGATTTACGCAACCACGACGCGGAGCGCATTTGGGATGCGGGTTTTGTAGATAATTAGAGACATGCTTCACCTGCGCCGCGCCTAACTACGGCACGCATCAGACCGCCGACACGAGGACGACAGGCGCCGAGCCGCATTGGCGCCATCAGGTTGGTGAGAGGCGGGGAGGGACGGGGCCGACACCCGCCCTCCCTTTTTCGTTGACTTATCCGTCCCGCGGACATATCTTTCCTGACCTCCGAGGGTGCTTTTCTCTGCCGGCGGGCGGCCCCGCCGGCCTCACGCTCGAGCGTTACAAATGTCAGTCCGCGCGAGGAGCTTCCCCCATGAAGAGACTCTCTCTTGCTTTGCTCGCCCTCCTCTTCCTTTCTTCGGCCGCCAGCGCCCAGATGAAAGTCCACTTCATCAACGTCGGGCAGGCCGAGTCCATCCTTCTGGAATTCCAGACCGCGGCCGTGCTGATCGACGCTGGCGGCGAGGACACCTTCGACAACGACGACCGGCGCCGAGACCTGTTCCGCTACCTCGACGACTTCTTCGAACGGCGCGCCGACCTGCGGGAGAAGGCGGGGCAAAAGCGCGGGATCATCCACAGCCTCATCGTGAGCCACCCGCATCTCGACCACACTAAACACCTCACGGCCGTGATGGGCCGGTACTGGGTCCGCAACCTCGTGGACAACGGGGCAAGACGGGCAGCGGGGTAGACGACCTGGAGGCGGCGCGGGAGCTCGCCGAGGAGCAGAAGGCCATCTACAACCGCATCGACGACGCCAAGATCGGCAAGAACGGCTACCGCACTTCGTGGCTCGCCTCGCTTGCCAAGGACGCCTCGAAGGCCGGCCTGAGGTTCCTCGCGGGCGGCAGGGGGTGTGAGAACGAGAATAACGACTCGGTCGTGCTCCTCGTCAGGCACGCCGGCGCGAAGTTCCTCTTCGTCGGGGACGCGGAGTCGGAGAGGGACAAGCTGTGCGGCGACTCGGAGATACAGAGCCTCCTGGACTTCTACGCCGCCGGGAGCCTGCTCGACGTGGACCTCTACAAGGTGGGGCACCACGGCTCGCACAACGGGACGACCCGCGGGTTCCTGCGCGAGATGACGCCGCGGATGTCGGTCATCTCGGCGGGCGACACCGAGACGCGCGAGCCGGACGGGTTCCACGCCTTCCAGCACGGGCACCCGAGGCAGTCGGTGGTCGAAGACATCGTGGAACTGACGGAGGGGAGCCGGGACCCGAAATCGGTGAAGGTGATGAGCGGCTCGGGTAACTTCGGCGGCAAGCCGGTGACGGTGAAGATGACGAAGGCCGTCTACTGCACGTGCTGGGACGGGGACGTCGTAGTCACGGCGGACTCGAACGGCGAACTCAGCACCGAGGTGAGCCAGTGAGGAGGAGTGAAGTGATTACGAAGAGACGCGTACAGATCGGCCTTCTGCTATTGCCCCTCCTCGCCCCGGCCACTGCATCGAGCGATACGCGGGCACGCCGGGCGGCCGCCACCTGCAGCGGCTCCACCCCGTGCCGGGCCTGTAAGAACTGCCGCTACTGTAAGCACTACGCGAAGGAGGGTGGGAAGTGCGGGGTGTGCCGGCGGAGGGCGGAGACGGTCGCCAGGAGGCAGGGTAGCTGGGAAGGGGCGGCCGAAAGAGGTTAGCTTCTAACAAGCATCGCTCTCACTAAGCGACAACTAAAAGTCATGAGGGGGCCCCGCCGCGGTCACTCGGGGTGAGGACGCCGCGGCGGCTTTGCGTCAAGTGCCGGCGGCCGTCTCCCGCTCCAGCCGCCACAGGTACTCGACGACCTCCGCGGCCTCCTCTTCCGTCCTGAGGGGGTGCGCCTCGTCGGCGTCCCTGGCGGCGAGCAGCCTCGCCGTCGAGTAGGCGGGCTTGCGGCCCTTCCAGTACTCCAGGCGCTGAAGGTAGTAGTCGATGTGAGACTGCTGGCGCTCGTTCATTCAACGGCCTTCCGAGGCTTCCTGATCACCTCCGGCTGCTCGGCATTCGCGAACCGGCACGGCCTGAAGCCGGACCTGATACCCTGCCGCATCTGCTCACGTCGCCCGGCCGCCCTCCGCCCGTCGCCGGCTCGAAGTATGCGACCGAAAAAAAGGATGCGGCTGCTCTTTGACACCGGTGTTCGAAGAGGACTTTAATGACGCTTCCACCCCCTCCCGTACGTCGAACTCACGTCCATCAAGGAGGATCACATGACGACCAGAATGGAACGGCCCTCACGAGGCAGGGCGCCTCGTGTCCTATCCTTCGCGGTATTCGCGCTGCTGTCCCTATGCCTCCCCGGGGTGGCCCCGGCGCAGTGGGTAACCAGCGGCAACAACATCAGCAATGCCAACACCGGCAACGTCGGCGTCGGCACCGCCGCGCCGGCCGAGAAGCTTCACGTCCCAGTCCGCGCCCGCTTCGGCAACCTGCTCGTCGGGGAGTCGCGCCCGGCCGGCGTCGAGCCGAGCGGCGAGACGGTCGAGTCCTTCGGGCACCTCGTCCTAGCGAGCACGTCCGGCTACGACATCAAGTTCGGGCACACGGGCGCCCCGCCGCTGATGACCCTTAACTCCGCCGGCAACCTCGGCGTCGGGACGGCGAGTCCGGGCGTCAAGCTCCACGTCAACGGCACGACGCTGAGCGGCATCACCGCCGGCACTCCCGGCGACTACATCGCCAGGAGCTTAGTGGTTACGACGCGCCCACTGAACGACGGCGTGGCCGACATCGGCTTCGACACGAACTCGACCTACCGGGGCGCTTTCGACTTCACGGGGAGTACGGGGAATCTACAGTGGTGGATCAATAGCGGGGGCGGGTGGTCGAGCCCGCTGACGATCACCGGCGGCGGTAACATTGGCGCCGGGACAGCGAGCCCTGCCGTCAAGTTCCAGGTCAACGGCACGACGCTGAGCGGCATCAGCGCCGGCACTCCCGGTGATTACAACGCCAGGAGCCTGATAGTCACCACGCGCCCCATAAACGACGGCATAGCCGACATTGGCTTTGATACTAATTCGACCTACCGGGGCGCCCTCGATTTTGCGGGGAGCACGGGGAATCTACAGTGGTGGACTAACAGCGGGGGCGGGTGGATGAATCCGCTGACGATCACCGGCGGCGGCAACGTCGGCGTAGGCACCGCCGCCCCGACCACCAAGCTGCACGTGGACGGAGACATCCGTGTGGACGGCAACATCAACGCGAAGTACCAGGACGTGGCCGAGTGGGTGCCCTCGACGCAGAAGCTCTCCGCCGGCACCGTCGTCGTCCTCGACCCGGAGCTCCCGAACCACGTGCTGGCCTCCACGGCCCCCTACGACACGGCCGTCGCTGGCGTCATCAGCGAGAGGCCGGGGCTGTCACTGGGCGAGGCCGGCGAGGGCAAGGCGCTGGTGGCGACGACGGGGCGCGTCAAGGTGCGCGTGGACGCGACACGCGCGGCCATTAAGATCGGCGACCTGCTGGTGACGAGCGACGTGGCGGGTGTAGCAATGAAGTCTGAGCCGGTAGTGGTCGGCGGCAGGCGCACGCACGCGCCGGGCACCATCATCGGGAAGGCTTTGGAGCCGTTCGCAAGCGGCACGGGCGAGATCCTTGTCCTGCTCAGCCTCCAGTGAGACGAGTCCGAACTGATCGGCAGGGAAGCGATGAGGCCGCCACGGGAGTAGACCCGTGGCGGCCTCGCTTTGTGCTAAGAATCTTTAACGTAATAACTGTTAGACGACACGCCGTCTCTGAGGCACAGCTCAGGCGGCGCGCTTGTCTTCGCGGATGACGAGCTCCAGGTCGGAGACCAGAGCGCGCCCCGACTCGGCGACGCGGGCCGGCTCCGGGCGGGCGGTGCGCGCCGCCGCGCGCAGCCTGCGCGCGTCTTCTATGACGTGTCGCGCGAGCTCGTCCCCGCGGTGGTCGGCCAATTCGACCATGACCTCGCCGGCCGTGGCGGCGATCTCGTCGGCGAGCTCGGGAGCGACGGCAGCCGGCCCGTGGCACGAGAGTCTAAAGAAGAGGTCCTCGAGGTGCGCGGAGAGGTGGGCGAGCCTTTCGGGTTGGGGCCGGTGGTTCATGGCGGTGTGAGATTTTACCACCGGGTGTGAGGCTTGAATAGTTGGTCTGTGCGATTAATTCTCGCTCATGACATGAATCGAGATTATCGGCCTCGCCTGCTGCGGTTGGTAGTACTAGGTGTTGTGTTCGGACGCGGTCGGGCGGCCGGTTGAAATGAAATAAGCGGCGCTTATCTGCGAGGGCTCGTCACGGAGAGCGCAGGCACGACATCTTGTGAGAAGGGTCTCGGAAAGAGGCCCTATTTCATTATCACGTCTTCTAATGTCATTTACGTCGCGCGGAGCATTTCTTACGTCGGGGCCCGGAGGCGTGGTATAAGCCCGGGTGAGGGCGCGGGCCGGCCCATTCGGCTTCTGCGGCCCCATTACGTAGTTCGACCGAATGACTCGGCTTTTTATGCCCTATTGCGTAGTTTGGCCGAATCATTCGGCACAATAGTAGTTAGAACCGCCTGAATGCGGCGGGCCGATGCGCGGGAAGGCTCAGCCCGCCGCTCGTGGGCGGTCTAACAAGCGCATGCACGCGACCCGCGACACGCTACATGTCATGCTCCGCGGGAGATGCTGGCGGGTACGTGATGCGCGGCGTTGGGCTGTTTGGTAGCTTTCACTTATGAAAGCAGGAAAACAAAAGCAGAAAGCCACCAGCCTGGAGGTAAGAGAGAGGGGGCTGCGTTCAATCACCAGCGGCCTGCTTAGCCTTGCTAATAACCTAGAGCGCTACCTAGCCCGCAGCAACGAAGTCGCGAAGGGGCGGGGGCGCAGCCTCTCAGGGCTCGACCCGAGGGTCTATGAGTACAAGATTGAAGCGGGAGGCTTACTGGATCGGGCAGTCGGGCTAGGCGGCTTCGAAGAGCATGGCAGCTTGCGGCGGCTCGTCGGAAGTCAGAGGAATAAGCTCTCTCCTAACCGAGGCTATAAGGACGCATTTGAGCTGGCCTGCTGGAAGTGGATTCCCAGGCAGCCCGACGGCTTCAATTTCGCGTGGAAGCGTAAGCAGGTGGGTGAAGTCAAGGCTTACATCTTGGCGATGCACTACTTGGCGGACTGCCTCGCAAAGTCGCTCCCGGACGAAGTTGGAGATAACACGTCTGCCGAGGGTTGAGTTATTCGTCGCAGCCCAACAACGGCATGCACCTGACCGCGAACAGCGCGGCCTTTATCCTCAATCACCCTGCGCGGCGGGTGATGCCGGGCGTTAGGCCGCAACCCAACTCTCGTCGACACTCAGGTTGGTGCCAATGAGCGAGGATGGTTCCAATGGATATGAGGGGATCGCGAGCATTTACGTTGCCGGACGTGGCACCCGTCCCCCAGTCGGCGATGCGATCGGCGCCCCCACCGTCCGGGCGTGGGCACAAGCCTTTCCCCCGGGTGCGACAGTCCTCGACCTCGGCTCCGGCCCCGGCGAGCCGAGCACGCGGATCCTGCAGGAGGCCGGCCTCGCGACCTACGCAGTCGATGCATCATCGGCGATGGTCGCTGCATTCCGTGAGCGCTTCCCGGGCGTGCCGATCGAGCAAAACACGGTCGAAGCGTCTGAGTTCTTCGGCCGGACCTTCGATGGTGTGCTCGCCTGGGGGCTCCTGTTCTTGCTTGAGCCGGTAGCTCAAGCGCTTGTCATCGAGAAGGTAGCGGGCGCGCTCAACCCCGGAGGGCGTTTCCTCTTCACGGCCCCTGAAGAGCCCCTCGAATGGTTGGATGCCATGACGGGCCGTCAGTCGCAGTCACTCGGGGCGCAAGCCTATGAGCGATTGCTGCGCGATGCCGGTCTGACGTGGGTGGCCGAAGCGCAGGACGAGGGCGAGAACCACTATTACTTCGTCGAGAGGCGGCAGCCGAGCCGCGGCTAGCGAATGGCCAACTCACGCGTCCGTCGCGTTGCGGCCTAACGATCTTTGCAGCTGACGGAGCGACCCGGCTGTCATCGAACATCCACGGCTCCATGTGGGCCGCTCCGCAGCTGAACTCTGGCGTTATGCCGCTTTCTTCCGCCACATCCATTATTACCGGAATTGTATTCCGGCTCCGGCGGGGTTAGCATCGGCGAAAGTCGGAAGGCGCTTTACATCGGAGACGAGTATGAGGAAGAAGAAGAGACGTGCCGCCTGCGTCGCTGCTGAGTCAGAGCGGCTCATCTCGGAGTTACAGTCCCCTGACGAAGCCATCCGCGCTAAAGCGGTCCGCTCGCTCTGCCCTTGCCATGCCGGTTGGGAGTTGTTCGAGCAGCACATCGGGGCCGTGTCGCAGCTTGAAAAAGATAGCAGCCCCGCGGTGCGCGCCCACGCCCTGCACGTGCTGGAAGACGCCATGAAGATGCACAGCGTCGGGGACCCGGGCTACCGGCGACAGATTGCCGAGGGTATGGTCCGCAGGAAGCGGGTCTCGCGGTTCCGTTCCGAGGAAGAGGAGTTAGTGGAGAAGCGGAAAGGCAAAAGGCGTGGAAGAAGCGGTGTTACTCTACGGTAGGCGAGCGGCCTAACAACGGCATGCACCCGACGCCCCGCCACGCTGCCTCTCATGCTCGTTGAATGGGGGTGCGGATGATGCCGGGCGTTAGGCGGCTGAAGTGATGCACCCTGATTGATGAGCCAGGAAACACCTATCATCCTCATCCTCCTTTCTGCCGTCGCCGTCGTGGCGGCGTTCTACTACGCCGTCGGGGCGTTCATCAACGTCGGCGTGGGTATCTACCGCCTCAGCGGTTACGTGCGAGTCAGTGCCGTCCCCCTCGTACCTTCTCTGGCTGGGGTAGTCTGCGGGTTGCTTGCCTCTCTATACTTCCGCTGGCTCCCGGCGTGGGCCGCCGTCTTGATCGCACTCGCCCCGGACCTGTTTTATATTTGCTGTTCGAGCGTTTTGGGATTGCGGTTGAGGCGCGGTTTGGCCCCGAAGGACGGAGAGGGCGCCACCCCGGCCAGCGACCTCGGGGTCAGCGATCAGTAACCGGCGCCGCCTAACAACGGCATGCACCCGACCGCCGATACGCCGGATTTCAAGTTCCAGCAGGGATGCGGGGCGGCGGGTGATGCCGGGCGTTATGCCGCTTTTTGTGGTCGCATCGTTTTCAGAATCCGAAGGGAGCCGTATGGATGTCTCCGCTGAAGCATACATGAATGAGCCGGTGCAGTACCCCGCGCTCCAAGTCATAAACTTGAAAGAGGAAGGCGCAAAGGTCGCCGACCCCTACCGTAACGTGGTCATTAACCGTGTAAACGGTAGCTGCCTGAGACTCGCAGTCTTCGAGGGTGAGTACCGCTGGCACTATCATCCCAAGTCGGACGAACTATTCATCGTCGTGGAAGGCTGCTTGGCTATCGACTTGGAGGGCGGGCGGGAGCTGAGATTACACCCGTGGGAGAGTGTGACTATCCCGGCGATGACCACCCATCGCACGCGGGCCATCGGGCGGACCGTAAACTTGTGCGTTGAAGAGTTAGGCGCGGAGACCGTTTTCATAGAACGGGCGGCATAACAACGGCATGCACCCGACCGCCGACACGACGGCTCTCATCTAAATCAAAGGCGCGGGGCGGCGGGTGATGCCGGGCGTTAGGCAGTTTTCCGTGTAGCGCGGATAACGAATACCTCGTCCCTACGCCAGCCCGTTTGGCGTTCGATTGGGAGGTGAAGATGAGAGCCGCGAAGAGCGTCGGCCGAACTATCGGCGTCCTGTTCCTGGTGCAGGCGCTCCTCGCGCCGCCGGTGTACACGCAATGGGGAATGATGGGCTCCGTGACCGCGCCGGACTTTCTGGCTAATGCCGCGGGGAATGCGACGCAGATCAGAGTGGCGGTGCTCCTCACGTTTGTGCTCAGCGCGCTGACGCTCGCCGCCGCGCTCATGGCTCTGCCGGTCTTTCGTCGGCATAGCGAGAGAATGGCGTTTTTATTCCTAGCGCTCAGTGTCGTCGGGTTGGCGACGCAAGTCGTAGAGAGCGTTGCCACCCGGGACATGCTCTCCATGAGCCTGATGTACACAAAGGCCGACGCGCCGAAAGAGTTTCTCGAAACGCTCGGGGCTGTGGCGCGCTCGACCTGGTCCTCGGCACACTTCACGAATCTGATGCTCGGCCACCTCAAAGCCCTCGTGTTCTATGTCATCATGTACTGCTTCGCTCTGGTTCCCCGCGTACTCGGAGGCGTCGGGATAGCTGCGACTGTTCTGTCGACCACGGCGGCCACAATGCCCCTCCTCGGTTATCGGTTCTCGTACCTGATGGTCGCGCCAGCGGCTGTGACGCAGCTCGCTCTCACCCTGTGGCTGATCGTTAAGGGTTTCGAGGAGCGGCACGACCCTGGCCGACTAAAGTCCACGAGGAGCGACCCGAGATGAACGAAACGTCCGTGAAAACCTACTCCCGCGCGGTCGGAGTATTACTCGTCCTGTCGATATTCGGCGGCTGGTTCGGAGAGGTCCAGATCCCGTCACAGTTCATGGCGGGAGACGCCGCGGCGACGGCCGCCCAGCTGAGACTCAACGAGAGTTTGTTCCGGCTCGGATTCGCGGCCTATCTCGTCGAAGCGCTCAGCGACCTTATCCTGGCGTGGCTTTTCTACGTGCTTCTGAGGCCGGTCCATCGCGACCTGGCACTGCTGTCGGCATTTTTCGGGCTGGTGTCGATGTCGCTCTTTGCGGTGATGAAGATGTTCTACTTCTCGGCACCCATGTTCCTCAAGGGGAGCAAATATGTGACGGGCTTCTCGCCGGAGCAGCTTGAAGGGCTCGCAAGCTATTTCTGTTGCTCTACGGAGGCCTGAGCGGCGTATTCATGTTGTTCTACGGCACAGCCTGGATCATTCGCGGCTACCTCACTTTCAGATCCGGCTATCTGCCCTGGTTCCTGGGGATGCTCATGGTCGCGGCGGGCCTCGGATTCTTCACCAAGAATGTTACCAAGGTGCTCGCCCCCGCCTATTCCTCGGACATCCTGCTGGCGCCCATGTTTCTCAACGTGGTCGTGCTGGCGATCTGGATGCTGGTGAGAGGTGTGGATCGCGACAAGTGGGATCGCGCCGTTGCCTAACAACGGCATGCACCCGACCGCCGACACGATAGCTGTCATCTTCTGCAATCTGGCGGCGGGTGATGCCGGGCGTTAGATTTCTTCCTCTCCGGTACGCATGCATAAGAAGGATACACGCTCTTGGTTACAATTCTCGCGCTCCTCCTCGGCATCCTCTTCTCGCTTGCACTTGTTCGTATGGCGCGCACGTATCCGCCGGAGGGCGAAAGGCGCGCCTATGCCGTCGGCCTAGTGATCGCGGCCCTCCTCTACGGTATCTTTGGAGTAGTCGGTGGGGCGGGTGCGTGGTGGTTGGCGCTTGAAAGCGTCGGCGTATTAATCTACGGGGCCGCGGCTTGGGTCGGGCTCCGCGGCTGGCCTCCGTTACTCGCGCTGGGCTGGGCTGCGCACGTCGCCTGGGATGTGCCACTACATGTGAGCGGCGCCGCGGTCGAATACACGCCTCGTTGGTACCCGTGGCTCTGTGTCAGCTTCGACTTAGTCATAGCCGGGGCCGTTGTGGCATCGCTCAGGCGCAGGACCTTAGACCCACGACGCACAGCATAACAATGGCCTGCACCCGACCGCTTCACTGACGGCCTCACCGAGGACGTAAATATTTGTTATAGGACGCGAGATGTGAAGAGCTGGTCGTGGGGCCACTCACAATCGTGGCGGTGACGGCGGTCTCGATCATCGCTATATTTTTGATCGGAAGCATCATCGTCGGGGTCGTCGATTCGACGCGAAAAGGCCCCGCAGCAGCAGCAGCCCCCGGCGGTTAACCGGCGCAGCGGGGGGCGATAAATAGATTGCGCCCCCGTCATCGGTATGTCCCTCGCCCCTAACACGCGGCTGGGCCGTTACGAAATCCGCTCGCAGCTCGGCGCGGGCGGGATGGGCGAGGTCTACCTCGCCTCGGACTCCCTGCTCGGCCGCGAAGTCGCCCTCAAAATCCTCCCGCCTCAGTTGGCCTCCGAGCCGCAAAGCCTCGCCCGCTTCGTCCGCGAGGCGCGCGCCGCCTCCTCGCTCAACCACCCGAACGTCATCACCGTCTTCGACGTGGGCAAGCAGTCGGGCACGCACTTCATCGTCACAGAGGTGGTGGACGGCCTCACCCTGCGCGACTGGGTGCGCGGCGAGCGCCCCCCGCTGGCCGAACTGGTTGACGCCGTCAGGCAGGCCGCGCTCGCGCTGGCCGCGGCGCACCGGGCCGGGATAGTCCACCGCGACGTCAAGCCCGAGAACCTGATGCGGCGCGGGGACGGCCTCGTCAAGGTGCTCGACTTTGGCATCGCCAAGGCGCTGGCGCCGCCGCCCGACCCGGAGGTCGCGACCGACGAGCGACTCGCGGTGACGCAGTCAGGGATGGTGCTCGGCACCGTCCGCTACATGTCGCCCGAGCAGGCGGGCGGCGAGGCGGTTGACGCGCGGACAGATGTGTGGAGCTTGGGCGTGGTGCTCTACGAGCTGGCCTCCGGCCGCCCCCCGTTCGACCAGGCGAGCATGACGGACACGCTCGTCGCCATCATGACGCGCGACCCTGTGCCGCTGCGAAGCCTCATGCCACATGCGCCCGAGGCGCTGTGCCACGTCGTCGAGCGGGCGCTGCGCAAGCAGCGCGGGGAGCGCTTCCCGACGGCCGCCGAGATGGCCGAGGCTCTGGAGGTTGTCGTGCGCGCGCCCGGCCAATCCGGCGGGGCCGTGGCTGTGATGCCGGCCGAGCAGACGGAACGTGGTTACACCACCGTGAGGCTGTCGGCGGGCGGCGCCATGGGGGCGGGCGGCGAGGCGCGGGTCGCCGCCACGGCGCCGCCGACGAACCTGACGCCGCGCCCGTCGGCGCTGATCGGGCGCGGCCGCGAGCTGGCCGAGGTCACCGCGGCGCTGCGTTCGCCCGGGGCGCGGCTGCTGACGCTGACCGGCCCGGGGGGCACCGGCAAGACCCGGCTGGCCATTGAGGCCGGGCGCGAGTTGCTCGGCGACTTCCCCGACGGCGTCTACGCCGTGGACCTCTCGCCGCTCTCGGACCCGGGGCTGATTGCCTCGCCCGTGGCACAGGCGCTCGGCGTGGTGGAGCCGCCGGCCGGCTCGCTCGCCGACGTGCTCGCGCGCCACCTCTCCGGCAAGCGGCTGCTGCTCGTGCTCGACAACTTCGAGCACCTGCTCGAAGGCGCTCTGCTCGTCTCGACGCTACTGGCGGCCGCGGCGGGGCTGAAGGTGCTGGCGACGAGCCGTGCGCCGCTCCGGCTGAGCGCGGAGCGCGAGTACGCGGTCGAGCCGCTGGAGTTGCCCCCGCCGGCAAGCCTGCCGCCGCCCGACGAGTTGGTGCGCGTCCCGGCCGTGGCGCTGTTCGTCGAGCGCGCGCGGCAGGCGAAGCCGACGTTCGTGCTGACGGCAGAGAACTCGCGGGCGGTGGCGGAGGTGTGCCGGAGGCTCGAGGGGCTGCCGCTGGCGATAGAGCTGGCGGCGGCGCGCGTCAAGGTGCTGACGCCGCGGGCGATGCTGGAAAGACTCGACCACGGCCTGAGGCTCCTGACGGGCGGGGCGCGCGATCTACCGACCCGCCAGCAGACGATGCGGGGGGCGGTTCAGTGGAGCTACGACCTGCTCGACGAGGGTGAGCGCGCGGTGCTGCGGCGGCTGGCGGTATTCATCGGCGGGTGCACGCTGGAGGCGGCGGAGGCGGTGTGCGGGGCGGGCGGCGAGGACGTGCTCGACGCGCTCGGCTCCCTCGTGGAGAAGAGCCTGCTTCGGCAGAGGGAGCAGGAGGACGGCGAGCCGCGCTTCACCATGCTGGAGGTCGTACGCGAGTTCGCGCTCGAACAGCTCGGGGCAGGCGGCGAAGCGGACAAGGCGCGGCTTGAGTTCGCGCGGTACTTCAAGCGGATGACGGAGAAGGCCGAGCCGGAGATACGGAGCGCGAACCAGGTCGAGTGGGTGCGGCGCCTCAGCCGGGAGCACCACAACATCAAGGCGGCGATGGCGCTGCTGCTAGCCACGGAGCCGCGGGAGGGCGCGGCGTTCGTCGCCAGCGTCAGGTCGTTCTGGATCTCACAGAGCTATAGCTTCTCGGAGCAGCGCGCCTGGTACGCGAAGGCACTTGCGGCCGGGGAGCTGCCGCCGGCCGTCCGGGCAAGGCTCTTGATGGGGCTGAGCGCGTGTGAGACACGAATCGGCCGCCCCGGCCCGGCGGTCGCCTTCGGGCGCGAGGCCGTCGAGGCGGCCCGGGCCTCCGGCGACCGGGTCGCGCTCGGCGTCGCCCTCTCCGGTCTCGCGGGGGCGCTGATGGCTGCCGGCGACCTGAGTGCAACGCGCGGGGTGTTCGAGGAGGCCGCCGCGAACGCACGCGAGACCGGCCTTCGCCACAGCCTGTCGGCCAGCCTCACCGGGCTGGGGGAGGTGTCACGCCTGATGGGCGACCTGCGGGCGGCGCGCGCCTTCTACGAGCAGGCGATAGAGGCGCGGGGTAAGCACGTCCGCTCGGTGACGAACTCGATCCCGCTCGCGAACCTCGGGGGCGTGTCGCTCGAAGAGGGCGACTACGCGGCGGCCGCGGGCTACTACCGCGAGTCGCTCGCAATCACGGCCGAGCTTGAGGACAGCTCCTCGACTGCCATTGCCCTTGACGGGCTGGCGGCCGTGGCGCTTGCGGCGGGGGAAGCTGAGAAGGCCGCGCTGCTCGCGGGGGCGGCCGAGGCTCTCTGCGAAGCGGCGGGCGACCCGCTCGAAGCGTGGGAACAGTCGCTGCGCGACCGCTACGTGGCGAAGCTCCGCTCGGCGCTCGACCCGGCGACGCTCGAACGCGAGTGGGCCCGCGGCCGCGCGATGACGCTCCAGGAGGCCGCAGCAGCGGCCCTCGCCGAGTAACTGGCGGACGGCCGAGCAGTCATCGCGGTTGTAATGCACGGGCGTCGCGCTTGTCGATCTTGATGCGGCGGTCGCGGGTGGCTCCAAGCCTCGCGCACGAACGAGGCAATCGCGGAGCTGGAGAAGAGGGTTGCCGGCTCGGCTTACCGCATCCCTGGCGCGGTACTCTCGCTGGCGCACGCCTACGCCGACGCCGGGAGGGCGGACGAGGCGCGAAAGCTGCTCGGTGAAGCGGTCGTGGCGGAGAGGCGTGGGCCCGTCTTAGGCTACCAGATGGCTACCGTCTACGCGGCACTGGGTGACAAGGAGCAGGCGCTCAAGAACCTTGAGCACGCCATCGAGACGGGGGATAAGTACCTGGTCTGGCTGAAACTCGACCCGAGGCTCGACGGCCTGCGCTCTGATCCGAGGTTCCAGAAGATATTGCGCCGGGCCGGCCACAAGCCTTGAGGCCATCCCCTTTGTCCTAATGGCCGCGCCCAACAACGGCATGCACCCGACCGCGAGTTAGCTTGCCTCTCATCGTTGGCTTGGATGGATTCGGCGTTGAGCGCGCGGCGGGTGATGCCGGGCGTTAGCTGGCTTCTCATGTCGAAAGTTGAAATCCTGAGTCGTGGCTACGGCCCGTTTGTAGACTGGATCTGTCATCTCGGCTTGATTAAGGCGAAAGGAGGGCGAGGGGCGGCTTCCCCTCGCCCTCCTTCACTTTCGACCGTTCGCCCGGCGCGCGGGAGGGGCTACGGCCGGACGTATTCGACGGCGTCGTTCGTGTACTTGTTCGCGTAGTCGAAGGACATGTAGCCGTAACCGTCCTCCATGAAGCCGTTGCCCCAACTGTTGCGGAAGACGAGGTAGCCGCCGCCGGGGAAGTTGTCGGAGACCTTGTAGCCGACGAATACGATGGAGTGGCCGTCGAAGACGTCGGCGGGCGGGGGCGCCGTCATCATCGTCACGCCGAGCACCGTGTCGGTCTTGAACTTACCCTCCTTCGGCCAGCGCAGGCCGGCGGCGACCGGCCGCCCCTGCTTGGTCTGGAACATGATGCCGAGGAGCTGGCTCGGCAGCGGTTCGGGCAGTAGCTACGAACTGCTCTAAAAATATAAGGCCGCCCGGGTATCTATCGCCGGGCGGCCTTTTCCCTTCCCTACCTCTGAAAACCCATAATGAATGGGATGAAGCGGCTGGCCGCCGCGCTGCGGCATAATGCCCTGCTCTTTGAAGACGCGGGTGACACCCGCTTTAGAGGAGGCCAGCCATGGACTTCGCCGGCATCGACCTGCACAAGACT
>Ga0196978_1000237_pt1 | contig 29360 bp, 21 predicted proteins | sample S3v_2013CmetaG_FD_155491 | JGI IMG/M metagenome (GOLD analysis project Ga0196978, IMG submission 155491) | Soil microbial communities from Anza Borrego desert, Southern California, United States - S3+v_20-13C | ecosystem: Environmental > Terrestrial > Soil > Desert | place: USA: California... | reverse complement strand
CCGATCAGGGTAATGGCGCCTCCTGGCGCGCCGCCCTGATTCGTAAACAGATTGCTGTTGATGGTGAGCGTGCCGGTGCCGTCGGCAGCACCTGCGCTGCTGTGCGGCGAGTCGGCTTCCAGGACGATCGCCGCGCCCGAGGTGCGGATCGCACCGTCGATCGTGACATGGCGACCCGCCTGCATGACCACGCGCTCGCCGGCGGTCTGGTTGTTCAGATCGAGCACCGCATTGTTGGTGATGTCCTGCGTCGCCTGCAGCACGATGTTGCCCGTGAGCGCTTCGAGCGTGTTCTCGTCGATCGTGGACGTGCCGGCGCCTTCGGCGAATGCGAGCGTGCCGTCGGCGACGAGCACGTTGTCGCCGGCGTTTCCCCCACCGGCCGCCGCGATGACGATGTTGTCGGGATCCAGGAGAACGGTGCCCGCGCGGCCGGCGGCTGCGCTTACGTCGGCGGTGCCGCGGAATACGAGCAGCCCCTTGCCGGAGGCTTCAACTAGACCACCGTCACCGGCGATGGCGCCACCGCGCGCGGAGATCGAGCCGAAGAAACGCGTCGTGTCATCAGACCACACGATCACCTTGCCGCCGTCGCCGCTCGCCGTCGCATCCGCCCGGATGCTCGCGTTCGGACCGACATACGTGCGGAAGGCGTTCGACACGTCGGGGTTCCGGCCCTGGAAGTCGCCGCCGACGAGCACCGTGCCGCCGCCGCGCGCGCCCGATGCATCCAGCTTCGCGTCGCCGAACAGCCCGACGTACTCGCCGAGCACGCGTATGTCGCCGCCTTTCGCCTGCGCCGACGACGCGTCCAACGTGCCGGATACCTGTGTCACACCGGCGCCACCGTCGAGTACGATCTTGCCGTCGCGTTCGAGCAGTCCGCGCGCGGCGATGATGCCGTCCACGTTCATCGCGGTGCTCGCGAGCGCGGTTTTCGCGCGCGCCGAGAGCACCACCTGTCCGCCGTCGGCCTGGATGAGACCGCCGTGATCGATGCGCGCGCCCGCGGCCGCCGTGTTGACCTTCAGCGAGAGCAGCCCGTCACCCGCGAAATCGAGCAGCACGCTGTCCCCTGCGCCGAGCGCAACGGAGCCGCGGTTCGCGACGATCGTCCCGCTGTTCGAGACCTGATTGCCGATGAACGCGACGTAACCGCCGTCGGCGGCGCGGATCGCGCCTTCGTTCACCACGCGGCCCGCGCCCGCCCCACCGCTGAAGAGATACCGGCCGGACATGAAGTCCGCGTTGGAGATCGAGAGCGTCGAGGCGACGAGGCTCCCCACGTCCACGCTCGCGCCGCGGCCGAACGTGACGCCGTTCGGGTTCACGAGAAATACGTGGCCGTTCGCCGTGAGCGAGCCGTAGATGAGCGACGCATCGCCGCCGGTGACGCGGTTGAGCGCTACCGCGCTCGACGACGGCTGTTTGAATACCACCGACTCGCGCGCGCCGATGCTGAAGCGCGTCCAGTCGATCGCGGCGCGCGGCGTGGTCTGATGGATGAGCGTCGTCTGCGCGTTGGGCTGCTGGATGGTCGCAGCGCCCGCAGTCACTTGTCCGCCGGTCGGTCCTGCGATCGCGCGTCCAACCGTGCCCGTGCTCAGCGACACGAACGCGAGCGCCAGCGCGGCGCTCATCGGCGTGCGCCGCGGCAGCAGGTACGGCGTAGTGCGGCGGACCTTCGGGCGCCCGCCGCGGCGGGCCATGCGGTGCTCGGCCATATGCGGCTCCTGCGTGTTACAGGTACTTCTGAAGCTGGAAGAACAGTCGCGGCTTGCGATCGGCGGGATCCGACGTCGAAGGATCGGTCAGCCGCCACGCGAGCGTCGCGCGCACGAGAAAATCGTCCTGCCGCGCCCACGTCAATCCAAGTCCGACGCCGCGCAGCGTGCGCTTGTTGTTGATGTCGAGCGGCAGCGGATGCTTGCTGACCGTGCCGTGCGCATAGTCGTAGAAGACCGACGCGACGCCGAGCCCCGGCAGCCATTCGATGTCCGGAAGGCCCACGCGCAGCTCCACCGTCGCGAGATGACCTTCGTCCGACGCCGATTCGCCCACCGCGTACGCGCGCACGCCAGTCGGTCCGCCGAGCGCGATCTTTTCGCTGGAGTCGAGGTTTTTCGACGCCCACTGAAACGCGTACGACGTGTAGAGCACCGCGCCCTTCCAGAGCGCATTGAGCCGCGCGATCGAGCCGTTGATTCGGCCATAGCTGCCGGCGGTGTGCCGCCCGGTCGTGGACTGATCCGCGATGAAATCGGCGGGCGTCTCGATGTCGAGGCGCCCACGGTTGTACGTCAGTGCGAAATTGTTGATCCCGCCGCCGAGCCAGGCGTCGCGGCTGTCGCCCACGAGCCCGAGGCCGCCGACTTTCGTCTTGCGGTCGGAGGTCAGTCCGACTGCGCGGCGATCATCGTGAAAATCGCGCGCATCGAAGCTCGCCTGGCCGAAGACGTTGAGGTTGCGCGTGCGCACGACCGGGTGCAGCGCGAAGAGTGACGCAACGCTCGAAGTGCCGCTCTGATCCAGCGGATCGAAGAGCGACGTGCCGAGGTGATACTGCACGCGCAGATATGCAACGCCGACCTTGGTGCCGTACCCGCCGACCGGCACGAGATACGATACGCGGCCGAAATCGAGGTCCGCGCCGCCGCCCGGCACGCCGAGCAATCCGCGCACCGACAGGAGGTCGCCGAGCCCGAGCGGGCTGTTCACGTTCAGGCCCGCACCCAGCCGGTAATCACCCGTGAAACGCGAACTGTGGTTGTCGAACTCGATGAGGGCATCGAAGCGGCGCCCCGCAGACACTTTCACGATCAGGTTCGACGTGCCGGGCGAGGCGCCGGGCTCGACGACCGAGCGGACGTTGACGCCGCGCAGGTCCGATATGAGAAACAGCACGCGCTCGACGCTGTCGCGGTGCATGACCTGTCCGCGTTCGAGGCGCGCGAGGTACTTGGCGATCATGCTGCGACGAACCGGTACGCCATCCTCGATTTCGAGCTTCACTTCACCGAGGCGGCCTTCGAGCACCGCGATCTCGACGACGCCGCCGGCGAGCTCCTGTTCCGGCAGATAGGCCTGGGCGACGAAATACCCTTCGCGCTGAAGATATTCGGATACGGCTTCGGCAGCAGCCTGCAGATCGTCGAAGGTCTTGTCGCGACCCACGAAGGGCGCGACGACCTCACGCAGCGCTTTCTCGTCCGCGGCACGCACGCCGCTGAAGCGGAAGCCTTTGACGTCAACTTTCAAACCGGCGACGGGTGCCACGGCGCGCGGCACGGGCCGAGTGATATCCACGGGCGCCTTGCCCGCCGGTGCAGGGATCGGCTTGTCCTGGATGTCTCGCAGCGCGTCTCCCGCGGTAGGCGCCTGCGCGGCATGCGCTGACAGTGCCACGGTGAACGTGAACACGCCGAACAAAGTCCCACACGCTGCCGCGCGCCATGCGCGGCGTGCTGATGACGTGCTCTTCATTGCCTGATATGCGATGTGCTTGATTTCGTGTTCTTCTTGTACGGCGCAATGATAACCTGCAAGCGTCGAGATTCGAGACGACGGCAGTTTTTAACGCAGCCCCGCGCGCTCGCGTCCGCAACCTGGATTGGATCGCGGTCCATTGTCTCGCTGGAACAGGCTTTGTGCCGCGATTGCGAGGGACCGCTCACCCCCGCGCGCTCGTGCTCGGCAACATCGGTTACGACCCACAGTGCCTTCCGATTCCAGCTCACGTCGTAAAAATACCGCAGCGTCGGGGAAGGCCTGACACGGCTCGGCAGCGAATTACGACAGACCGCGCGAAGGCGATGGTGGCGCCGCCGACGCAGAATGCGCGCCGGCGGCCATGGAGCGGATCGCGGCAGGTCTCTCCAGAAACGAATTACACGGCGGCGGCAGCGCCGCCGGGCCGGTACGCGGCGTGCAGCAGCCCTCGAGGCATGCAACGTCTGCTCATCATTATCGGCGCGACGCTCGTCGTCGCCGGCCTGCTGTGGCCCTGGCTATCGAAGCTCGGCCTCGGGCGGCTGCCGGGCGACATCCGTATCGAAAGCGAGAGCGGCGGGTTTTATTTCCCGATCGTGACGTCGATCGTGATCTCGATCGTGATTTCGCTTCTGCTCTGGATCTTCCGCCGGTAGCGGGCAGCCCTAGAAGTCGTACAGCCGCACGCCGTTCGTCACCTGGACTCGATGCGAGTGCGCGGCTGAGGCGCTTTCGAGCCTGGTGTCGTCGTGCTCGAATCGTCGCGCCGATGGCATTTGAGCCGCGCCCCTTTTCGTGAAGTCGCGAAGTGCTGTCGCAGGTCACGTCATAACCGCGTCTCGCCGGGCTTCGACTTGACCGGCTGCTCGAGCGACTGGCCGAACTTGTCGAGCAGCTCCCTGCTCACGAGCACCGGCGCCTTGAAGTGCGCCGCGAGCGCGATCGCATCGGACGAGCGGCTGTCGAAGACCTTGCTCGCGCCGCGCACGACTACCGTCAGGTCGCCGTAATACGTCGCGCCTTTCAGCGTGATGACGACGCGCGTCACGCGGCCGTCGAAGCCCTCCAGCACCGAGCGCATGAGCTCGTGCGTCAACGGGCGCGGGTACTTCTCTCCGGTGAGCGCGCCATGAATGGACTGCGCGACGATGCCGTCCACGAAGATCGGAATCGCCTTCCCCTGCGCCGTCAACAGCACGACATGACCCATCGGGGTCAGCGCGACCTCCGTCTGCTCGATGCGCACGAGTCCGGCGTCGATGTCGGCGCCGCACGCGGGCGCGCAGGCGAGCAGCGCGACGAGCGCGAGGATACGGCTCCATGTCATGGCAGGCTCCTCTCGTTCACGCCTTCCGGACCTCCCGCGGAGGGGAAGGAGGCTCGTCCCGATCCCGGGTTTCGCCGATCAGCGGCCCTGGAACGCGGGTTTGCGCTTCTCCATGAAGGCGCGGCGCCCCTCGATGAAATCCGCGCTCGCGAAGCACGCTTCCACCATCGACTGGCACAGCTCGAGATCGCGATCGGCCGGGTCCTTGCGCATCTCGATCAGGCAGCGCTTGACCGCGGCCAGCGTGAGCGGCGCGTTGGCGGCCATCGTTCTCGCGTAATCGAGCACGTAAGACTCGAGCTCGTCCGCGGGCATGACGCGATTGACGAGGCCCATGATGCGCGCTTCCTCGGCGCTGAACTGACGGCCGAGATAGAAGATCTCGGCCGTGAACGCCGGCCCCACGATGTCGGCGAGACGCTTCAGACCGTCGTAACGGTAGCCGACGGAGAGCTTCGCCGCCGGCACGCCGAATCTGGAATCCTCGGTTGCGATACGCACGTCGCAGGCGATCGCCACGCCGAGGCCGCCGCCCATGCAGTAGCCCTGGATCATCGCGATCGTGGGTTTGGGGCACTCGCGCAACGCGCGGTTCGCCGCCTCCGAGCGCGCGTCCGACTCACGCACGCCTTCCGGCGTGGAGCGGTTCTTCTCGAAGCCCGAGATATCGGCGCCCGAGATGAATGCCTTGTCGCCGGCGCCGCGCAGGATCACCACGCGCACGTCGTCGTCGGTCGCGTAAGCCTCCATCGCGATGCGCAGGCCGTCGTACATGTCCGGGGACATGGCGTTTCGCTTTTCGGGGTTGTTGAAGATGATCCAGCCGATGCCGTTTTCCTTGCGGGCGATCAGCTTTTCGGTATTGGTCGTGACGTTCACGCGCCCTCCTCACTTCCAGATGGATTGAACAGAAGCGGCCTTCGGACGAACGCCGCGAATGCAGTATGGAAAATGCGATTATGATTATGACATTGCATGGGATGACGAGGAGGTCCGGATGAACCGTTTCGGCGCGGTGGTTGCCGCCGCAGCGCTTGCGGCGATCAGTACCGGGCACGTGTGCGCCCAGCGGACGGTCGAGCCCGCGGTGCCTCGCGCGCTGGAGCAGCAGCGTCCCGCGCCCACCCGTCAGCTCGACCCGCCGCCGTCGACGCCGGCACCGGCTGCCGCGCCAGGCGGCACTTGGGGGGACAGGCCAATGGCGCCGCAGGCCGCGCCCGCGCCCATGCAACTCCAGATGAACGCGCGGCGCGCTCAGCGCGACCGCGACGCGCGGCACTGCCTGTCGCTGGCGACCAACCGCCAGGTCCATCGCTGTTCGCTCGCCTATCGCAGTCGTGGCGCGCGCGCCGCCGTCGTTAAGGCCTCGACGAAGAAGTCGACGAAAGTATCGCGCGCCGAGAAGGCCGCGGCGGAGAAATCTCCCGCGCCAGCGGTGTCCACGGTGAAGCCCGAAGCGCCGAAGGGCGGCGCGCCGCGGCCCGAAGACAAGGCCAAGGCGGCGGATCTCGTGAAGCCGATGGACGTGACGCGTCCGAGCGCGACGGGCAAGGCGGCGGAGAGCGCGCCGAAGGCGGCCACGGGCGACAAGTCGATACCTTCGGCGGAAGCGGCCGCGAAGAAGCTCAATCTGCCGCGCATGGGACCCGGACCGGATCCGACTGCGGCCAAGTAGCGGGGAGCGCAGTGTGGTGCGCCGATACGCTCGGCGGGTAACCGTAGGGTGCGCCGATGGCGCACCGGCCACCGCAAGATTCACCGCAACGCCGCGAGCTCCGCCTCGCTTGCGATCAGCGCGCGCCACACGAGCATCGCTGCAGTGCGCGCAGCGGCCACGAGATCGGCCTCGCGCACCTTGTCCCGCGTGTCGCCGCGCGTCAGAATGTAGCGGATGTTGCTGGCCGGATTGTCGAATCCGGCCACGAGGCGCAGCGCGGGAATGCCGTGCTGCGCGAAGTTGTAGTGATCGGAGTTGGACATCGTCGGAAGGTAAGTCCCGACACCGAGCTTCGCTTCCTCCGAGACGCGCCGCATCCACGCATCGAGCCGCTCGAAGTCCGTGGTGAGCGCGGTCAGCCTGTCGTCTCCGGCCACCGTATCCAGGTTCACGTTCAGCGCGATCGCGTCGCGCTCGTGCGCAGGCAGGCTCGCGAGGTACTGTTTCGAGCCCGCGAGCGCCCATTCCTCGGCACTGAACAGACTCACCCGCAAGCCGCGCTCGGCCGTGGCCATCTGCGGGGCCATCGCGCGCGCGATGGCAAAAGCGGCCGCCACGCCCGTTGCGTTGTCCATGGCGCTTTCGGCCAGATCGTGCCCGTCGAGGTGCGCGCTCAGCACGACCCAACCGGGTCCGCTGCCGGGGAGATCGAGCGTCAGCACGCGGGTATCCGCCGTGTAATCCTCAGCCTGCACGTTGAGACACACGCGCGCTCGCGTGCCGCTCAGATGTGAAAGGCGTTCGGCGGCCTCGAAGTCCGTGCCCACCGCCGGTATGCCGGCCTGACCGCCGCGGCCGGAAGATCCCGAAACGGGACCGGATGCCGGGTTCGGGTTCGCAATGATGAAGCCCGCCGCGCCGCGCTCCATGGCGTAGCCGAGCTTGCGGCGCCGGTGCACGTGCTGCGGGCTGAACGGGTACTCGTGCCGCACCAGCACGAAACAGCCGCGAATGTCGCCGGCGTGACGCTCGAAATCCTCGGGTGCGCCGCGGCCCACATCCCAGATCTCGCCCGTCACGCCCGCGGCCGCCGTCGATTGGGAACCGAGCAGCGGATTACAGGAGAGCGAGGTGCCGTCTTCGAGCAGCAAGGATGCATGGTGAAGGCGCCACCCCGCATAGGCGACGGGCTCGGAGCGGACCTGCCGGCCGATCGCCGCAAGGCGCTGCTGCGCGAGATCGAGCGATTTCGTCTCGCTTTCGGTGCCCGCGCGACGCCCGCCGCAGTCGCAGAGCGCGTTGAAGTCGGACCAGAGCGCGTCGTCGCCCGAGACGGCGTCGATAATGCGGCGGAGTTGGTCGTTCATACTTTCTGGATTCCCGCCTACGCGGGAATGACGGTGGTTTTCGTCACTGCGTCACTTCGTCACTTCGTCACTCCGGCTTGATGCCGGCGTCTCTGACCACTTTCGCCCAGCGCTTGAGATCGCTCGCGAGCAACCCGCGGAACTGATCCGGCGTGTTCGTGCGCGGCTCCACCGCCAGCGCGGCGAAGCGCTCGCGCACATCCGACGTTTTGAGCGCTCTGGAAACGTGGTCGTGCAGCCTGTCCACGATCGCCTTCGGTACACCGGCGGGCGCCATGATGCCCCACCAGTGCTCGAAGATCATCGGCACGCCGCTCTCGGAAAACGTCGGCACGTCGGGAAACGCCGGGAGGCGCTTCGTGCTCGTGACGCCGAGTATGCGCACGCGCCCGGACTTCGCAAACGGCGCAGCCGTCGCCATCGACGTGAACGTCGCCGGCACCTGGCCTGCGACGACGTCGGTGAGCGCCGGGCCCGCGCCTTTGTACGGCACGTGGTTCAACTTGATGCCGGCATGCGACTGCAGGAGCTCCGCCGCGAGGTGCGTCGTCGCCCCGGTGCCGCCGGACGCGATCGCGATCTTCCCCGGCTGCGCTTTGGCGAGCGCGATGAACTCCTTCACGTTCTCCGCTTTGAGCGACGGGTGCGCGAACAGGAACATCGGCGAGACCCCGATCACGGTGATCGGCGTGAAATCCTTCACCGGGTCGTACGGCACCCTGGCGTGGATGCTCGGGTTGATCGTGTGCGGCATGTCCGACAGGATGATCGTGTAGCCGTCGGGGTTCGCCTTCGCGGCGACGTCGGTGCCGATCATGCTGCCCGCCCCGGGCCGGTTATCGACGACGAACGTCTGACCGAGCGATTCGCCGAGCTTCTGCCCCAGCGTGCGCGCGAGCACGTCGGAGCTGCCGCCGGGCGCATACGGCACGATGAAGCGGATGAACTTGTTCGGGTAATCGGATGCGGCGGATTGTGCCGCCAGCGCTGGAGATGCAAGCGAGAAAAGTATGACGGCAAGTAGACGCATAACGATTTCTCTCTGTTCCTTCATTGCGCCGCGGCTGCGAGCGAAGCTCGCTAGGGTTCACCGCCGCGGTCAGGTCCGCCGGCGTGGATCTGCGACGCATAGAGCTTGCGGACCGTGTGTATGGTATCGGTTTCCTCGGGCCGCTTGTCGGCGCGGTAACCCTTGACTCGGGCAAAGCGCAGCGCGAGGCCGCCCGGATACTGCGAGCTTTCCTGGATCTCGTTGAAGGCGATCTCGACCACGATCTCGGGGCGCAGGTACACGGTCCAGCCGTCGCGGCTTGCCTCGCGTTTCTGGAATTCCTCCGTCTGCCACGCCAGCATCTCGTCGGTCAGACCCTTGAACGTCTTGCCGAGCATGACGAAGCCGCCGTTCTCCGGATCGCGCGCGCCGAGGTGGAGATTGGAGAGCCACCCGCTGCGGCGGCCGTGACCCCACTCCGCGGCAAGCACCACGAGATCGAGCGTGTTGGCGCGCTTCACCTTGATCCAGCCGGCGCCGCGGCGTCCCGCCTCGTACGGCGCATCGAGCGCTTTTGCGACCACGCCTTCATGACCGCGCGCGAGCGCGTCCTCGAAGAACTGCGCGGCCGCCGCCTGCTCCGACGTGATGATCCGCGGAATGATCGTCTCGCGCGTAACCGCACCCTCGAGCGCGGCAAAACGCGCCTGCGCCGGCCTGTCGATGAGCGGCTCGCCGTCCGCGATCAGACAGTCGAAAAAGAACACCGACAGCGGCAGCTCATGCCGCATCGCCTCGACGTCGAGCTTGCGTCCGAACCGTCGCATCGTGAGCTGGAACGAGAGCGGCGAGCCATCGGATCGGAGCGCGATCGCTTCGCCGTCGAGGATGAGGCTCGCGCAAGCAGATTGCCGCACGACCTCCACGACCTCCGGCACGCGGTCGGTGACGTCGTTCAGATTCCGCGTGTAGACGCGAACTTCGTCGCCGGTCTTGTGCACCTGCACGCGCGCGCCGTCGAGCTTCCATTCGAAGGCCGCGGTGCCGAGCTGTGCCAGCGCTTCGTCCGTCGATTCGGCCGACTGCGACAGCATCGGCAGCACCGGCTGCATCAGCCGGATCGTGAAGCGCTTCAGACCCGCGGCGCCTTCGCTGAGCGCCGCACGCGCAACTTCGCTCAAGCCCCCCGCCGACATCGCCGCGCGACGCACGTCGGGCGCGGGAAGTGAGGCTGCGGCGGCAATTGCCTCGAGCATGATGCCGCGCAATGCGCCCTGCCTGAGCTCCCCGACGATCAGGCGCACGAGGAAGTCCTGCTCTTCAGCCGTCGCCCGCCCGAAGAGCGCCTGCAGCCGCTCGGTGCGCCGTGCGCTCGAACCGGCGCCCTTGATGCGCGAGATTTCGTCGAACGCGGCGTCGACCTCGCGGAGCGTGAGCGAGGACGCTTGCGCATGCTCGGCGCCGGCACCCTGGAGCGTCGCGAACGCGACGCCGAGCTTGCCCTGACACGTCTCGCCGCTGAGATATGCGATGCCGATCGGGACTTCGTCGGGCGTCATGAGACGCAGGCACTGCGCGATCTCGTGGACCTTCTTGAGCCGGCTCGCTGTTTTCGAGACACGGCTCGATGCAGCAACGATGTCAGCGAGGAGAGTCATGTCACGCGCGCTGGAGCAAGCCGCGTTCCGTCGCCGCAGTGCGGACCTCGAATGGCGCTCGGACACGTGCAATGAGGCACAATCCCGGTGGATACAACCGAGGAGCGTGGGGACAGATGGCTGAAGCGCGAGTGCAGTTTCATGGCGCCGACTACGAGCACGTGCTCGGATTGTCGGGTAAGTGGCACGGCATCGACATCGAATACGTCACCGTGCAGCCGCCGCGGCAGATCTTCGAGCGCATGCTCGAGGAGCGATGCTACGAGTGCTGCGAGTTCTCGCTCGCGAACTACATCATGCTCAGGGACCGCGGCGCCGACTGGCTGCACGCGATCCCGGTATTCCCGTACCGGGCGTTCCGTCACTCGACGCTGTACGTGCGGCGTGACAGCCCGATGAAGACACCGGCGGACCTGCGCGGCAAACGCGTCGGCGTGCCGGACTACTCGATGACGGCGGCAGTCTGGACGCGCGGCATTCTCAAGGAGCAGTACGGGGTGGACTGGGCGGACATGCGCTGGGTCTCGAGTGGCCGCCAGCGCTTCGAGGCCCTGCCGGGCGCGTCCGTCGAGCTCGTGAACTCCGACCTCGAAGCCGATCTCATCGCCGGACGCATCGACGCGCTGTTCACGCCGAATCCCGCGGACGAGACGAAGCCCGAGGCCGAGCGGCAGCTTCGCTCGTTGATCGGCGACGTGCAGCAGGCCGAAGAGGATTACGTGCGCGATTTCGGCGTCTATCCAATCAACCACGTGGTCGTAATCCGCGACGATGCGCTCGCGCGGCTGCCCGATCTGCCGCGCGCGCTGTTCGATGCGTTCAGGGACGCCAAATCACGCGCCTACCAGCGCCGGCTCGGCACGACGCTCATGCCGTGGGGCACGCGGCACTGGAACAAGGTGTTCGACATGTTCGGCGGCGATCCCCTGCCGTATGGCCTCGACGCGGTGAACCGCGTCGTCGTGCAGCGCCTCGCCGACTATCTGTTCGATCAGAAGCTCATTTCGAAGAATGTCGATATCGAGGGACTTTTCATTCCGCAAACGCTGAAATTCGGCGCGTAACGCGAACAGTATTGGGACAGACATGCAAGCTCAAATCACCGGAAACATTGTCGAAGACACGATCGTCCCCGCGCGCGGCTCCTGGAGCCGGCGCATCGACAAGGGACACATGCTGCGGATCGTCGATCTGGAAGGAAAGCAGGCAGTCGATTTCCTCTGCTATAACGCCAGCGACTACGGCGACCGCTACGCCGCCGCGGATACGATGAAGATCAACCGCGCGGGCATCTTCCTCTCCACCGGCACCGTGCTCTACAGCGTCGGATTGACGGCGCTCTTCACGATCGTGGCAGACACCTGCGGCAAGCACGACACGATCGGCGGGTGCTGCAGTGCTGCGCTGAATACCTTTCGCTACGGCGTGGGCTATCAGCCGAATTGCCGCGACAACTTCCTGCGCGAGCTGGCCCGGTACGGCCTGGGCGAGAAGGACCTCGTGGCGAACGTCAATTTTTTCATGTACGTTCCGGTCGGTGAAAACGGTGAGATGGACATGGGCCCGAGCATTTCCAAACCGGGCGATTACGTCGATCTGCGCGCGGAGTCAGACGTGCTCGCCGTAATCTCCAACTGTCCACAGATCAACAATCCGGTGAACGACTACAACCCGACACCGATCCGGGTCGTCGTCTGGAAGCCGGCGAGCACGCCGGAGGTGCGATGAAGCTGCTGGGCCACGACGGCAGTCCCTTTGTCCGCAAGGTGCGCATTGCCCTCGAGGAAAAGCGCATCGGATACGACTACGTGCACGCGCGCTCGTCGGAGCCCGGCTCGACGTTATGGCAGCACAACCCGCTCTCGAAGATCCCGGTGCTCATCACCGACGCGGGCAAGCCGATCTACGACTCGCCCGTGATCGTGGAATACCTGGATGGCGTGTCCGGTGACCCCCGGCTCATTCCCGCCGGCTTCGAGGAGCGTATCGACGTGAAGCGCTGGGAAGCGCTCGGCGATGGCATTGCCGACGCCACCGTGCTGACCTCGCACGATTACGACAAGGTGCAGAGCGCCGAGTGGCACCGGCGGCAGCGGCTCAAGATCGAGCGCGGGCTCGCGGCAATGGCAAAAGATCTCGGGGAGCGCGAGTTCTGCTTCGGCGAGCGCTTCACGCTCGCGGATATCGCCGCCGGTTACGCGCTCGGCTACATCGACCAGGTCACGCCCGACATCGACTGGCGCAAGGCCCACCCGAATCTCGCGCGGCTGGCGGAGCGCCTCGCGCAGCGCGAGTCGTTCCGGAAGACACTGCCTGAAAAGTAGGCGCGCCGAATTCCCGCCTGCGCGGAAATGATGCTGTAGCGTGCGTCGGCAGCGCACCGGCCGGTGCTAGGTTCCCCTCTGTTCGTATACGAGCCGACCTGCACTGCCACTGTGCGCGAAGCGCACGGTCGGCTCAGTGTAAGTCGAGGGCGTGACGCTTCAGCGCCTCCAGCGGCACGAGCTCCAGCACCTTCGCGTTGGTCGCTTCGAGCACCACCTGCGGCGCACGGCCCGCTTCCCACGCCTCGACCCAGCGCAGGACGTGCAGGCACCAGCGGTCGCCCGGCTTCAGCCCGCGAAAGCGCATCTCCGGGCGCGGGGTGACGAGATCGTTGCCGCGCTCGCGCGAGAACTCCAGGAACTCGGCCGTGACCTTCACGCAGACGAGATGGGCGACGCCGTTCTCGTTGTGCGTCGCGCAGCAGCCGTCCCGAAAGAAGCCGGTGAGCGGCGAGTAGCTGCACGCCTGCAGCGCTCCGCCGAGGACGTTCTTCTCGTCGTGGTTCGGTTCGCTCATGCCGCGAGCATGGCAGAGCGCACAGAGCGTTTCAATGGGGCGATGGGAACGGCTATTGCAATGTCGGCGCTGTAACTTCTTTGGGGAGACTGAGATGGCCGCACGCAAGAAGAGCAGCGCGAGCAGGAAATCCGCATCAAAGAAATCGGCTTCGGCCCGAAGCCGGAGCAGCAGCACGCGGCGCACACCCGACGCGCTCGCGCTGTTGAGAGCCGATCATCAGAAAGTCGATCAGCTCCTGCAGCAATTCGAGAAGGCGCGCGGCAGCGACCGCAAGGAATCGCTGGCGGAGACCATCTGCCGCGAGCTGACGGTACATGCGCAGCTCGAAGAGGAGATCTTCTATCCCGCCGCGCGTGAAGCGCTCAGGAGCGACCAGGACCTGCTCGACGAAGCGACGGTCGAGCACGCGAGCGCGAAAGACCTGATTGCGCAGATCGAGGGCATGGACGCGGGCGACGAGCTGTTCGAGGCGAAAGTCACGGTGCTCGGCGAGTACGTGAAGCACCACGTGAAGGAGGAGCAGAACGAGCTCTTCCCGAAGGTGCGCAAGGCGAAGCTGGACCTGAAAGCCCTCGGAGAACGGATGGAAGCACGCAAGCTCGAGCTCCAGGAAGGCGGCGCGGCGGGCGCGGGCCGCTCCGCGGGCGGCGGTGGGACGCGGCGCACGGCGAGCGGGACGGCGGGCAGCCGCCGCGGCGAACGCGCCACGGCGAAAGCGACCAAAGGCCGCGAGGACGAAGGAATACTCGCAACGATGGCCCGCGGCATGGGCTTCTCCGGCCGCTAGCCAGCGCCGGCAAAGGAAAGGAGGTTTCGGAGGAAAACCTTGGTTTTCCTCTGAATCGTTAACCGGCCGAGGCGGGCTGCCGAATGGCAGCCCGAGCCTTCAGGCGAGCGCCGCCTTACTCCCGGCGTCTGCGCCGCCCCCAGATGTTCTTGTCGATGATGGCCACGAGAATGAGGACGAACCCCAGCACGCGCAGCACGTAAGCGTAGTTGTAGCGTTCGTCGCCGACCCCCACCCAGAACACCGCCACCTGGTTCAGCGCGAGCAGGATGAACGCCGCCGCGAACGAGAGGAACAGCCGGTCCGCCGTGCGCTTCCAGAACTGAAAAAAGTACACCGAAGCGAGGGTGTAAGCGAGCGTCAACGCACCCGCCAGGAAGTCGATCACTACTCGGTCTCCCGGATGAAGCCGTAGAGCATGAACAACATGCCGATGAGCGATGTGGAATGGCGGATCACGCGCAAATCGACGGTGACCGGCAGCAGGATCACGTCGACGAAAAGCAATATGTTGTTTGCGGTGAGACACACGAAACACAGCGAGCTCCACAGCAGGATGCGCAGGCCGGACGACAAATAGGCGCGAAACAGCAGGACCGTGCAGCCCAGGCTCGTCAGGATGGCCAGCATGTACAGGATGGTTTTGAAAACTTCCATTCTTCGTTCTATTTCTTGAGCCTGAAGGCGTCCGCGAACGACCGGATCTTGTCGTCCTTCGGGGCGTAGATCGTTCGAACAAGTGTAACCGGACGCTCGTTGTATGCGCGTGCGAGCCCGGCGACCGCGGCGTCGAGATCCTCGTTCACCGGCGCGTAGCGGTAGGACTCCCCGTCACCGGCGAGCAGCCCCCGGCTCGCGAAGAGGCTCAAATACCGCCGCGCGTCCTGCTCCGGAAGCTTGCGCACGCCCGCTTCGTCGATGGTCTGCCGCACGGTGAGCGCGCGGCTCGCGGAGCGATAGAGCGCGAGCAGCAGCTCTGCCGCGTCTACGCTGGGAATCGCTTCCTGGATAAGAGACCGGAGGGCTTCAGGAAAATCCGGGTCCGTCATTTACGCTGAGTGTGAACATTGCTCCCGGGTTTCTCGGTTGATTCTTGTGCTCGGCGTGAGCGCTCATCGCGCCTCGCCGGCGATGCGAGCCACCGGCTCGTCTGCGCGACGGCCGGCGTCCCGTCTCGCACCCGCCGCGGCATGCTCGGCGAGCATCGCCTGCAACTTTTCGTAATCGACGGGTTTGACCAGGTGGTGGTCGAAACCGGCGGCGCGCGTCTGCATCACGTCGGAGGTGCGGCCGTAGCCCGTGATCGCGATCAGCAGCGTGTCCGCGAACTCGTCTCGCGACCTCAACTCACGCGCGACCTCGTAGCCGTTCATGCCGGGCATGCCGATATCGAGCAGGATCACGTCCGGGCGCTTCTCCTGCGCCAGACGCAGCGCCGTGTGGCCGGCGTGCGCGACCTGCACCTGGTAGCCGTTCAGCTCGAGCAGCATCGTCATGCTGACCGCCGAATCCTGGTTGTCGTCGACCACGAGGATGCTCAGGCGATTGGCCTCATCGGCCTGGTCGGTCGCCGCAGCCGGCGTGTGTGTCGGCTCGACCTTGAGCTCGAGCCCTTCGACCTCTACGAGCGGCAGGCGCACCGTGAACGTGCTGCCACGGCCCGCGCCCGCACTGCGCGCTTCCACGACACCGCCGTGCATCTCCACGAGACCGCGCACTACGATGAGCCCGATACCGAGACTTCCGTGTGCGCCCGTATTGAGCCGCTCTTCGTGCGTCGAAGGATCGAACAACCGGCCGATCTCATCGCGCGCGATGCCGCGGCCGTTGTCCGATACACGGATCACCGCCTCGTCGGGGTTCTCCTGATCCAGCTCGACCGCGATGCGACCCGCGTCGTCGGTGTACTTCGCCGCGTTCGTGAGCAGGTTGCACACGACCTGTGAGAGCCGCACCGCGTCGCCTTCGACGTGCATCGCGGTATCCGGCAGCTCGATGCGCAGGTCGTGCCGTCGGCTGTCGATCAGCGGGCGCACCGTCTCGACGGCATGCTGCACCACGTCGCGCAGGTCCACCGGCTCTCGCTGGAGCGTGAGCTTGCCGCGCGTGATGCGCGAGACGTCGAGCAGGTCGTCGATCAGCCGCGTCAGATGCCTGTTCTGCCGCGCCACGACGTCGCGCGCCCACTGGATCTGCGGATCGTCGATCGCTTTTTTCTGCATGATCTCGATCGAGCCCTGGATCGCCGCGAGCGGATTCCTGAGCTCGTGCGAGAGCATCGCGAGGAAGTCGTCCTTACGGCGGTCCGCGGCCTCCAGCGCCTCCTGCGCTTTCACGCGCTCCGCGATCTCCGCCTGGAGTGTGCGGTTCGCTTGCGCGAGCTCCGCATTCGCCTGCGCGAGCGTGCGATTGAGCGCTTCGAGCTCGCGCGCTTTCTCGGCCTGCAGGGCGGCGTTCGCCTCGGCGAGGCTCTTGTTGAGCCGCTCGAGCTCGCGCCGCTGGCGATAGAGCTCGATCAGCACCTGCACCTTCCCGCGCAGGATCTCGGGAACGACCGGCACGTAGACGTAATCGACCGCGCCGAGCTCGTAGCCCTTGAGCCGGTCGAGGTCGGTCACGTGCACCGCCGTCACGAAGATGATCGGCGTCTTCTCGAAGCGCGGATGCTGGTGGATCAGCGCCGCCGTCTCGAACCCGTCCATGCCCGGCATGTTGATGTCGAGCAGGATCGCGGCGTAATCCATCTCCATCAGCCGCGAGAGCGCTTCCGTGCCGGAGCGCGCGTGTACGAGGTTGTGCCCGAGGCTCGACAGGATCGCGTCGTAGCTCATGAGCCGCGCCGGCTGGTCGTCGACCAGCAGCACGTTGACCTTGTCTTCGGACGCGGCGGCGTGCTGGGCGTTATCGATCACTTCTATGCATCACTCTCTCGTGTCACTTCTTTCCATGACTGCTCGGCCGGTGCGCCACAGGCGCACCCGACGCTGCTTCGTGATTGCGCCACCGCTACCGGTGCAGCCATATCCTCAACAACGACAGAAGCTGATCGGTGTTGACCGGTTTCGCGATGTAATCCGACGCACCCGCTTCCAGGCACTTCTCGCGATCGCCTTTCATCGCTTTCGCCGTGAGCGCGATGATCGGCAGGCGCCTGAACTTCGGATCCTGGCGGATGCGCTTCATCGTCTCGTAGCCGTCCATCTCCGGCATCATGATATCCATCAGGACGAGCGAGATGTCGGAGGCGTCGTTCACGAGCTTGATAGCCTCCTCGCCGGATCCCGCCGAGACCGTGTGCATGTGGTGGCGCTCGAGCAGGCTCGTGAGCGCGAAGATGTTGCGCACGTCGTCGTCCACCACCAGCACCTTCTTGCCGATGAGCGCCTCGTCGCTCTGGTTGAGACTCTCCAGCATGCGGCGCTTCGACAGCGGCAGATCCGACACGACGCGGTGCAGGAACAGCGCCGTCTCGTCGAGCAGGCGCTCGGGCGACTGCACGCCTTTCAGGACGATGCTCTTCGCCATGGTGCGAAGCTGCGTCTCCTCGTCCTGCGAGAGCTCGCGGCCCGTGAACACCACGATCGGCACGTCGCGGAGCTGCGGCTCCTTCTGGATTTCGGCGAGCAGGTCGAAACCGGACATGTCGGGCAGCCGCAGATCGAGCACCACGCAGTCGTACTCGCGCTCGTGCATTGCGGCAAGCGCCTCGTGCCCGGTGCCGACCGCCGTGATGCTCACGTCGTCGTGCGCAATGAGCTCCTGGATGCTCATGCGCTCGGCCGGATCGTCCTCGACGACCAGCAGTTGCCGGGCCCTCGGCTCGGCGAAGCGCTTGATGCGCTCGAACGCGGCCTCGATGCTGTCGGTCGTGAGCGGCTTGTTGAGATACGCGAACGCGCCGCGCTCCAGCCCGTGCTGGCGCTCTTCTTCCACCGTGCAGATCTGCACCGGGATGTGACGCGTGGCCGGATCCTGTTTCAGTTGCGAGAGCACGGTCCAGCCGAGCATGTCGGGCAGGAAGATGTCGAGCGACACCGCGGTCGGCTTGTATTTGCGTGCGAGCGCGAGCGCTTCGGCGCCGCGCATCGCAACGATCGCCTTGAAGCCGTGGTCACGCGCCAGTGCGAGCAGCGTGCGGGCGTAATGCGGATCGTCTTCCGCAATGAGCAACACGGGCTCCCCGGCCTCGATGTTCTCCCGGTCGTCCGGAATCTCCTCCACGCGCGGCGCCGGCAGCACGATCGGCTGGAATGCGCTCGAGTGATCGACCGTCGCGGGTACGGTTCCGGCAAGCTTGCCGGAAGCCGGGCCGACGTACTTGATCGGCAGATACAACGTGAACGTGCTCCCGAGGCCCGGCATGGACGACAGGCGGATCTCGCCGCCGAGCAGGCTCGCGAGCTCGCGGCTGATTGCGAGACCGAGGCCGGTGCCGCCGTATTTGCGCGACGTGCCCGCATCCGCCTGCTGGAACGCTTCGAAGATGATCTTCTGCTTCTCCGGCGGGATGCCGATGCCCGTATCGGTTACGGCGAAGCGAACCACTGCGTCGGCCTTGGAGAGCACCGGATGGTCGATCGACCAGCCCGACGTCGCAGGCGCGACCTCCAGCCGGACGCCGCCCTGATCGGTGAACTTGAACGCGTTCGACAGCAGGTTCTTCAGCACCTGCAGCAGGCGCTTCGGATCCGTGGTCATCGCCGTCGCTCCGAGAGCGGCGTCGAATTCATTGTTGAACATGAGCTTGCGCGCTTCCGCCACGTGGCCGAAGTTGCGCTGCACGAGATCGCGCAGATGTGCGAACGGCAGCTCCTCGCACTCTACGGTCACCGTGCCGGATTCGATCTTCGAGAGGTCGAGAATGTCCGAGATCAGGTTCAGGAGGTCGGTGCCCGCGCCGTGGATCGTCTGCGCGAACTCGACCTGCCGCGGCGAGAGATTGCCTTCGGAATTCTCGGCGAGCTGCTGGCCCAATATCAGAATCGAGTTGAGCGGCGTGCGCAGCTCGTGCGACATGTTCGCCAGGAACTCGGATTTGTATCGCGACGTGAGCGCGAGCTCGGCGGCCTTCTCTTCCACCGCGCGCCGGGCCTGCTCGATCTCCTGGTTCTTGCGCTCCACCTCGGCATTCTGCGCGGCGAGCAATCGGGCTTTCTGCGCGAGCTCGTCGTTGGTCTGCTGGAGCTCTTTCTGCTGCGCCTGAAGCTCGGCGGCGAGCTCCTGCGACTGCTTGAGGAGCCCCTCGGTGCGCATCGTCGCCTCGATCGTGTTCAGCACGATGCCGATCGAGCCGGTGAGCTGCTCGAGGAACGCGAGGTGCGAAGCGGTGAAGTCGGTGAGCGATGCGAGCTCGATAACCGCTTTCACCTCGCCTTCGAACAGCACCGGCAGCACGATCACGCTGCGCGGACGCGCCGTGAGCAGCCCGCTCGCGATCTGAATCGAGCTGTCCTGAATGTCGGACAGCATGAGCCGCTGTTTCTCGATCGCGCACTGGCCGACCAGCCCCTCGCCGACGCGGTAGCGCCGCGTGATCCCGCCCTCGTAGACGTCGGCATAGCCGGCGAGCTGCTTGAGGTAGTGATCCAGCCCGTCGGTGTCCATGATGTACATGACACCCTGCTGCGCGTTCACCAGCGGCACCAGCTCCGAGAGCAGCATCTGCGCCACCGTGAAGAGGTCGCGCTGGCCCTGCATCATCCGGCTGAATTTCGCGAGGTTGGTCTTCAGCCAGTCCTGCTCGGTGTTCCGGTCGGTGGTCGCCCGGAGGTTACCGATCATCGCGTTGATGTAGTCCTTGAGCTCGGCCACCTCGCCGGACGCGTCCACCTGGATGTAACGCGTCAGGTCGCCTTTCGTGACCGCGGTGGCCACCTCCGCGATCGCGCGCACCTGCGTGGTCAGGTTCGCCGCCAGCAGGTTCACGTTCGCCGTCAGGTCTTTCCACGTGCCCGCGGCCCCCGGCACGTTTGCCTGCCCGCCGAGCCGGCCTTCCACGCCGACCTCGCGGGCCACCGTCGTCACCTGCTCGGCAAAGGTTGCCAGCGTGTCCGTCATCGAGTTGATGGTATCGGCCAGCGCCGCGACCTCACCCTTGGATTCGACGGTGAGCTTCTGCCTCAGGTCGCCGTTCGCCACCGCCGTCACGACCTTCACGATGCCGCGCACCTGGTTCGTCAGGTTCGCGGCCATCACGTTCACGTTGTCGGTCAGGTCCTTCCAGGTACCCGCGACGCCGGGCACCTGCGCCTGGCCGCCGAGCTTGCCTTCCGTGCCGACCTCACGCGCCACGCGTGTGACCTCGGACGCAAACGAGTTCAACTGATCCACCATCGTGTTGATGGTTTCCTTGAGCTGGAGGATCTCGCCTTTCACGTCCACCGTGATCTTGCGCGAGAGGTCGCCTTTCGCCACCGCGGTCGTCACCTCAGCGATGTTCCGCACCTGCGCCGTGAGGTTCCCCGCCATCCAGTTCACGTTGTCGGTCAGGTCCTTCCACGTGCCGGCGACACCCGGCACCTGCGCCTGCCCGCCGAGCTTGCCTTCGGTGCCGACCTCACGCGCCACCCGCGACACCTCGCCCGCGAACGAGTTCAACTGGTCCACCATCGTGTTGATGGTTTCCTTCAACTGAAGGATCTCACCGCGCACGTCCACCGTGATCTTGCGCGAGAGGTCGCCAGTCGCGATCGCCGTCGCCACCTCCGCGATGTTGCGCACCTGGGCGGTCAAATTGCCCGCCATCGAGTTCACGTTGTCGGTCAGGTCTTTCCAGGTGCCCGCGACACCCGGCACCTGCGCCTGGCCGCCGAGCTTCCCTTCGGTGCCGACCTCACGCGCCACCCGTGTCACTTCGGAGGCGAACGCGTTCAATTGGTCCACCATCGTGTTGAGCGTGTTCTTCAGCTCCAGAATCTCGCCCTTCACGTCCACCGTGATCTTGCGCGACAAGTCGCCGCGCGCGACGGCGGTCGCCACCTCGGCGATGTTGCGCACCTGCGCCGTCAGGTTGCCGGCCATCCAGTTCACGTTGTCGGTCAAGTCCTTCCAGGTGCCGGCGACGCCGCGCACCTGCGCCTGACCACCGAGCTTGCCTTCGGTGCCCACCTCGCGCGCAACGCGCGAGACCTCGCCCGCGAACGAGTTGAGCTGGTCGACCATGGTGTTGAGCGTGTTCTTCAGCTCCAGAATCTCGCCGCGCACGTCCACCGTGATCTTGCGCGAGAGGTCGCCGTTCGCGATGGCGGTCGCCACCTCCGCGATGTTGCGCACCTGCGCCGTCAGGTTGCCGGCCATCGAGTTCACGTTGTCGGTCAGGTCCTTCCACGTGCCCGACACGCCCGGCACCTGCGCCTGGCCCCCGAGCTTGCCTTCCGTGCCGACCTCGCGCGCCACCCGCGTTACTTCGGAGGCGAACGAGTTCAACTGCTCCACCATCGTGTTGATGGTGTTCTTCAGTTCGAGGATCTCGCCTTTCACGTCGACCGTGATCTTGCGCGAGAGGTCGCCCCTCGCGACGGCGGTCGTCACCTCCGCGATGTTGCGCACCTGAGCGGTCAGGTTCGTCGCCATCGCGTTCACCGAGTCGGTCAGGTCTTTCCACGTGCCCGCCACGCCCGGCACCTGCGCCTGACCACCGAGCTTGCCTTCCGTGCCCACTTCACGCGCGACCCGCGTCACTTCGGCCGCGAAGGAGTTCAACTGGTCCACCATCGTGTTGATGGCTTCCTTCAACTGCAGGATCTCGCCTTTCACGTCCACCGTGATCTTGCGCGAGAGGTCGCCTCTCGCCACGGCGGTCGTCACCTCGGCGATGTTGCGCACCTGCTGCGTGAGGTTGGTCGCCATCGCATTGACCGAGTCGGTCAGGTCTTTCCAGGTGCCCGCGACACCCGGCACCTGCGCCTGGCCGCCGAGCGAGCCTTCGGTGCCCACCTCGCGCGCCACCCGCGTCACTTCCGACGCGAACGACCGGAGCTGGTCCACCATCGTGTTGAGCGTGTCTTTCAGTTGAAGGATCTCGCCCTTCACGTCCACCGTGATCTTGCGCGAGAGGTCGCCGTTCGCAATCGCCGTCGCGACCTCCGCGATGTTGCGCACCTGCGCGGTCAGATTGCCGGCCATCGAGTTCACGTTGTCGGTCAGGTCTTTCCATGTCCCGGCAACACCCGGCACCTGCGCCTGGCCGCCGAGCTTCCCTTCCGTGCCCACCTCCCGCGCAACGCGGGTCACCTCGGCCGCGAACGAGTTGAGCTGGTCAACCAGCGTGTTGATCGTGTTCTTGAGCTCGAGAATCTCGCCTTTCACGTCCACCGTGATCTTGCGGGACAGGTCGCCGCGCGCGACCGCCGTCGTCACCTCCGCGATGTTGCGCACCTGAGCGGTCAGGTTCGTCGCCATCGCGTTCACCGAGTCGGTCAGGTCTTTCCACGTGCCCGCCACGCCCGGCACGATCGCCTGCCCGCCGAGCTTCCCTTCCGTGCCGACCTCACGCGCGACCCGCGTCACCTCGGACGCGAAGGACCGGAGCTGGTCCACCATCGTGTTGATGGCTTCCTTCAACTGCAGGATCTCGCCGCGCACGTCCACCGTGATCTTGCGAGAGAGATCGCCGTTCGCCACCGCGATCGTCACCTCGGCGATGTTGCGCACCTGCGCGGTGAGGTTGTTCGCCATGTAGTTCACGTTGTCGGTCAGGTCTTTCCACGCGCCCGACACGCCTTTCACCTGCGCCTGGCCGCCGAGCTTTCCGTCGGTGCCGACCTCGCGCGCCACGCGGGTCACTTCCGACGTGAACACGCTCATCTGCTCGATCATCGTGTTGACGATCGTGGCGGATCGCAGGAACTCGCCCTGGAGCGGCCGGCCGTCCACATCGAGCCGCATCGTGCGCGACAGATCGCCTTTGGCGACCGCGGCGATGGTGCGCGTCACCTCCGCCGTCGGCCACAAGAGATCGTCGATCAGCGTGTTGACCGAGGCCTCCATCTCGCCCCATGCGCCGCTGCGCCGGTCGGCCCGCAGCCGCTGGCGCGTCTTGCCCTGTTTGCCGACCGACTGCCCCACGCGCGCGAGCTCGTCCGAGAGGCGCCGGTTGGAGCGCACGATGTCGTTGAACGTATCCGCCACCTTCCCATACAGCCCGGTCCAGTCTCCCGGAAGCTGCACGCTGAAATCGCCTTCACGGACGCTCTGCAGTGCGAGCAGCAGCTCGCGCAGCTCGGCCGGATGGTCGGGATCCACGCGCATGGGCGCAGGGGTGATGATCACTTCTTCGGTCGTCGTATTCATGGGAGCTCAGGGCAGAAGGGATAGGAAAACCCGGGGCGTCCTCGCAAGCCCCCCGGGGCTTCTTACTGCGGCGGCAGAATCGTTGCGTTCGGGTCGCATCCGTTGTTCGATTTGTTCCCGCGCGTCAGGCGCGCGCGGGCCCCCGCGTGACGCGGGTCGTGCCGTGACGCAATCGCCATGCCAGCACAAATTGCTTGCCCGCCAAGTACATGCCGTATTGAGTTCGGGAAAAAATTACGATGCCCCTCAACGCACCCGGCAAAAATTACCGCGCCGCTTTGTCCACACTTTCTGTTGATAGTTCTGTGGACAGTGCGTCTAAGTGCGGCGATCCCAGTGGGCAGCCGACAAACTTTCCGGTCGTGCTCAAAAACGTTTCAACGGGATCGCGCGATCGATCTGCACTCCGGACGTGAGAACGCCGGGCACCGAACGGTGGACCCGGCGTGAAACACACACCACGCATTGCCGATTACACCTGTAACAGGTTCCAGTGCTGTTGCGGCACCGGTCGGCGATCGCGGCATCCGCCGAAACGGCGGGTGTGAAAGGCCGGCAGTGTTGCTTTGCCGGCCTTGTTGCCCCGCACGGACGTTCACAAAAGTTCTGCGAAACGAAAGGGCGCGAGGCAGTTCTATTTTCGCGCCGCACCCGCTACTCGCGCAATTGACGATATCTCACGCGCGCCGCGCGCGTTCATGCCCAGAGTTTGCGCAATCGCGCCGCAACATCGACGCGCGGTAACACGCTCGCAGCGGGCGCGTCTGCTGCGTGCTGCGCCTGCGAAGGCCACGTCGTGAGCTGCATCGTGGCGGTCACTTTGGACGTGAGAAAACGTGAACGCGTGCCGTAGACGTGCGTATCCCCCTGTCGCGCCTGGTGCGAAACGTAGTACTTGAGCGGCGCGATCAGGTCGAGCTCGCGTTTGGCGCGTGTCATCGCGACGTAGAGGAGGCGCCGCTCTTCTTCGATCAGGTCCGCGCGGCCAGTGGTGAACTCGGACGGGAAGGTGCCGTCCGTCACGTGCAGAATCGAAACGCGGTCCCATTCCTGGCCTTTCGCCGAATGGATCGTCGAGAGGATGAGATAGTCCTCGTCGAGCAGCGGCGGCCCCGCGAGATCGCCGGTCACTCGCGGCGGATCCAGCGTGAGCTCGCTCAGGAATTGCTCGCGTGTGGCGAATTGCGTCGAGACGCGATCGAGCTGCTCGATATCCCCGGCGCGCGGCATCGCGTTGTCGTAGAGGCGCATGAGGTGCGGCTCGTACCAGGCGGCGACGCGGCCCACCTGCCCCTGCCACGGCGCGTCCGGCGCGGCGAGCTCGAGCAGAAGGTGGACGAGGGGCGGCCAATCGTCAGCGGCGGCCGACATGCGGTACGCGGCGAGCGCCTGCCAGTCATGGGACGACGCTTCGAACGCGGCGAGACACTTGTCCGCGGCAGCGGGCCCGACGCCCGGGAGCAGCTGCAACACGCGGAACGCGGCGATGCGGTTTCGCGGATTGTCGGCCCAACGCAGCACGGCGAGCAGATCCTTCACGTGCGCGGCCTCGAGGAACTTGAGCCCGCCGTATTTCACGTACGGGATGTTGCGACGCACGAGCTCCAGCTCGAGAGAATCGCTGTGGTGCGAGCTACGGAACAGCACCGCCTGCTTGCGCAGCAGCACGCCCTGCTCGCGCGCCCGCAGCGTGCGCTCGACGACGTACTCGGCCTGCGCCTGCTCGTCGAGCACGGTCACGAGGTTCGGGACGATGCCGGCGCCGAGCGACGTCTGCAGGCGCTTCTGATACTGCCGCGGCGCTTCCCCGATCAGCGCGTTCGCAGCGTCGAGTATCGCCTGCGTCGAGCGGTAATTCCGCTCCAGCGTCACGACGTGCGCCGATGGCTCGAAGCGCTGCGGAAATTCGAGAATGTTCTCGACCGTGGCCGCCCGGAACGAATAGATCGACTGCGCGTCGTCGCCCACCACACACACTCCGGCCCCCGTTGGTTTGAGCGACAGGAGGATCTCCGCCTGGAGCGTATTTGTGTCCTGATATTCGTCCACCAGCACGTGTTCGAACTGCGAGCCCACGTCGGCCGCGAGCGCCGGATCGTTCATGAGCGCATGCCAGTAGAGCAGCAGATCGTCGAAGTCGAGGACCTGCTGCGCGAGCTTCATCTCCACGTAGCGCGCGTACAGGCGCTTCAGCTCGTCGTGCCACTGCGCGCACCACGGGAAGACCTCGGCGAGCGTGCGTTCGAGCGCGCCGCGCGTATTCACGCAGTGCGAGTAGATCGCGAGGCAGGTGTCCTTCCGCGGAAAGCGGCGCTCCTTCCCGGAGAGCGCCAGCGCCTGTCGTGCGAGATCCATGAGATCGGCGGAGTCTCCACGATCGATCACGCTGAACGCGGGCTCCAGGCCGACGTGGGCCGCGTAACGCCGCAGCAGACGATTCGCGATCGAATGGAACGTGCCCGCCCAGGCGAGGCGGCTCACTGCCGGTGCGTCGGCAGTGATCGCCTTGCCGACGATCCGATGCGCGCGCCGGATCATCTCCTGCGCGGCGCGCCGCGAAAACGTGAGCAGCAGAATGCGCTCGGGTGCGACACCGCTCAGGATGAGATGCGCGACCCGGTGTGCGAGCGTATTGGTCTTGCCGGTGCCCGCGCCCGCAATGATCAGCAGCGGCCCGGCCGTGCAGCCGCCCTGCTCCGCGAGCTCGCCGTAGGTCGCCGCCGCGCGCTGCGCTGCATTGAGGTCATCGAGCCAGTGCCGCTTTTCTTCGAGAACGGCTGCCATCCGCGCATGATGGCGAATACCTGTATACATGTCCAGCACCGGGCGCCTATGCGACGGGTTGCCGCCGGTCCTTCGCAGGGCGCGCGGATGGCGCACCGGGCGGGGTCGTGCGCTACCAGCGCACGCTGCGAATCTCTATACTCGTTTCGCCATCTGGAGGAGCCCCCAAATGAAAATCCTGTACTTCAACGATTTCCGTCTCGGTGTCCTGAACGCGAACAATGCCGTCGTCGACGTCATGGACGTCGTCCGCGACATTCCGCACACCGGTCCGCACAACCTCATCAGCGGCCTGATCGAACGCTTCGCCGAGTACCGCAGCCGTCTCGAGCAGGCGGCATCGCAGGGCAAGGCCGTTCCGCTGTCCGATGTACGCATCCGCCCGCCGCTCCCGAAGCCGCACAACATCGACTGCATGGCCGTGAACTACATGGAAGACGGCACACGCTCGGAGCCCGCACCGATCAATGCGTTCCACAAGTCGCCGAACGCGATCATCGGAAACGGCGATACGATGGTGCTGCCGGATGCGCCCGCGACGATCTTCGAAGGCGAAGCCGAAGTCGCTGTGGTCTTCGGCAAGCATGGATCGAACGTGAAGCAGGCGGATGCGATGAGCTACATCTTCGGCTATATGAATTTCATCGATGGCTCCGCGCGCGGGCTGCCGCCGAGCGGCAACACCTTCTACCAGATGAAGTCGCGCGAGACGTTCTGCCCGATCGGCCCGTGCATCGTCACGGCCGACGAAATACCCGATCCGCACAATCTTCAGATCAAGCTGTGGGTGAACGGCGAGCTCAAGCAGAACTTCAACACGAGCGACATGGCGCACAAGATCCCGCGCTGCATCGAGTGGGTGACTTCGATCCACAGCGTGGATGCGGGCGACATCCTCGCGACCGGCACCAATCACCGCGGGCTTTCGGCGTTCCAGGACGGCGACGTGATCGAGATCGAAACCGAGCGTCTCGGGCGGCTCAAGTTCAACGTGAAGGACGAGTTGAAGCGCACGTGGGGCCGCGAGACGCGCCTCGACCGGCAGAACAAGAAGCTCGAAGGACAGGCGCCGCAGCTCACGGGGAAATACGCCAAGACCGCGTAATCACGAACAGTCGGGAACAGGAGAGCCCGTATGTCATTCGGTCTGACACTGAGCCACGTCGGCATCTTCGTCACCGATATGACGAAGATGGTCGATTTCTACACCGGCTTCCTCGGCTTTGCCGTAAGCGATCGCGGCACGCTCGCCGACGGCCGCGGTGAGATCGTGTTCCTGACGCGCGACGCGCGCGAGCATCATCAGTTCGTGCTGGCGACCGGCCGCCCGGAAAACCTGAGCTACAACCTGATCAACCAGCTCTCGTTCCGTGTCGACAGTCTGGACACGCTGCGCGAGCTTCAGCGCGGTCTGAAGAACGAAAGCGCGACCGAGCTCGGTCCGATCAGCCACGGCAACGCACTGTCGGTGTATCTGCGCGATCCGGAAGGCAACCGCGTCGAGCTGCTGATCGACACGCCGTGGTACGTGCCGCAGCCGTGCCGCATCCCGGTCGATCTCTCGCTGCCGGATGACGAGCTGTGGGCGAAGCTCGAACGCGATGCGCGCGCGCTGCCCGGATTCAAATCGCGTGCGGCATGGATGGCAGAAGTCGAGGACAAAATCAACGAAGCGACGGCGAAGCGCCGACGCGAAATCGCGCCGACGACAGCGTAGGATCGTCTGATACGCTAAGCACATCGGGCGCACCCGCAGCCCGCTCGGCAATTCCGATAACGATCAGGGGGAATCAGCATGGCCGCAAGTAAGACGTTCGCGCTGTTGCGCGACGAGCGCGATGACGCGCCCGATTCGAGCTCCCGCAACAGCGGAAGCCTCTTCATCCTCGCGAGCATTCAGGGCACGCCCGGCGACGACACACTCCTCGGTACCGCAGCCGCCGACACCATCGAAGGGCTCGATGGCGATGATCTTCTGCTGGGTCTCGGCGGCGATGATACGTTGGTGGGCGGCAATGGCCGCGATCAGCTCGAAGGTGGCGCCGGCGCGGACGTGCTCGACGGCGGTGCGGGACCCGATTATGCGCGGTACGCGTCGGCTACCAGCGGCGTCGTTTTCGATCTCGCGAATCCGGCGGTAAATAGAGGCGACGCAGCGGGCGACACGCCCATCTCCATCGAAAGTATTCTGGGCTCCTCGTACGCCGACCGGCTATTCGGCGATGCCGGTGCAAATACCATCGGCGGTTTCGGCGGCGCTGACATCCTTGAGGGGCGCGAGGGCAACGACGCATTGCTCGGCGGCGACGGTCACGATTTGCTGGCGGGCGGAGCGGGCGCCGATCTGCTGGATGGCGGAACCGGAGTGGACCGGGTTACATACGAGTCCGAAGGCGCGGTCGTCGCGAGTCTCGCGGCGGCGGCTGTCCACGGCGGCGCGGCGGCGGGCGATCACTACGTCAACGTCGAGGGCCTGATCGGGTCGAACTTCGCCGACGTGCTCTTCGGAAACGACTTCGCGAACATCCTGCTCGGACGCGACGGCAACGACTACATCGAAGGCGGCGGCGGCAACGACTCGATCGCGGGAGACGGCGGCGACGACGAGCTGGTAGGCGGTGCCGGCGCCGACATCATCAGCGGCGGCAGCGGATTCGATTACGCGAGCTATGTCCATGCGCCTAACGGCATAGAGGTCGATCTAATGCTGCCGGCCGCGAATACGGGCGAGGCGTTGGGGGACACGCATCTGTCGGTCGAGGGGATTTTCGGCACCGCCTTCAACGACCGGGTGACCGGCGACGACGTGGCAAACGACCTGCGCGGCGGCGGCGGCCACGATGTCGTCGACGGCCGGGGCGGAAACGACCGGCTCGCCGGCGGTGACGGCGACGACGCCATATGGGGCCGAGACGGCGACGATTTGATCGATGGCGGCGCCGGCGGCGACTTCATCAACGGCGCGGCCGGTTACGACACGGTGACCTACGCATCTGCGGCCGAGGGCGTGATCGTCTCACTGGAGTCACCGGCGGCAAATACGGGCGATGCTGCCGGCGACAGGCATATCGCCATCGAAGCGTTCATCGGCTCCGCGTTCAACGACACACTGGTGATGGACGCGGCGCACAACATCGTCGAAGGTGCCGGCGGCGACGACGTACT
>Ga0196978_1000235_pt1 | contig 29437 bp, 24 predicted proteins | sample S3v_2013CmetaG_FD_155491 | JGI IMG/M metagenome (GOLD analysis project Ga0196978, IMG submission 155491) | Soil microbial communities from Anza Borrego desert, Southern California, United States - S3+v_20-13C | ecosystem: Environmental > Terrestrial > Soil > Desert | place: USA: California... | reverse complement strand
TTGTGCAGGATCACGTTAGAGCCGTGCGCCGGATGCACGAGCGGACTGTCGTCCTTGATCGCCACCTCCGGGTCGATCACGTGCGGCGTCGGCTCGTAGACCACCTCGACCAGCTCGGCCGCGTCTTCGGCGATCGCCCGCGTATCGGCGACCACCGCGACCACCCATTCGCCGACGTAACGCACGACACCGCGGGCAAGCGCGTAGCGCTCGACCTTCGGCGCATCGACGCCGATCATCAGCGCGTCGCAGGCGTCGCAGTATTCCTCGCCGGTGAGCGCGTAGTGCACGCCCGGCAGCGCGAGCGCCGCGGACGCGTCGATGGAGACGATACGCGCGCTCGGATGCGGTGAAGCCACCAGCGCGACGTGCTTCATCCCGGGCAGCCAGATATCGGCGGCGAACCGGCCGCGGCCCATCACGAAGCGCGGGTCTTCCTTCGCGCGGCGCTTCTTCCCGATGTACCGGAAAATGGGGTCGGGTCCGAATTTCGTCATGTTGGCTCGAAATTCGGACCCGACCCCATTTTCCGGGCCGCGAGCTTGATCGCATCCACGATCTGCTGGTAACCCGTGCAGCGGCAGAGATTGCCGCCGATCGCGTCGCGGATTTGCGCTTCGGTCGGGTCCGGCACCGTGTCGAGCAGCGCCTGCGCCGCGATCAGCATGCCCGGCGTGCAGTAACCGCACTGCATCGCGTGCGTTTCGCAGAAGCTGTCCTGCAGCACGCCCAACGTGCCGTCGGCGTTGCAGAGCCCTTCGACGGTCTTCACGCGATGGCCGTCGGCCTGCACCGCGAACATGAGGCACGAGCGGACCGCTTCGCCGTCGAGCATCACCGAGCACGCGCCGCAGGTGCCGTGCTCGCAGCCGATGTGCGTCCCGGTGAGACGCTGGCGGTCGCGCAGCCAGTCGACGAGCGAAAGCCGCGCCGGCACCTCGTCCGTGCGGCGCAAGCCGTTCACTTCGACGCTGATCGCGTGTCGTTTCTCTGTCATCGCTCCTGGCCCGTCATCGCGGCGAAGGCCGGGATCCAGCACCCGCCATTGCATACGCTTCTGTATAAGCCTCGCGCAAAACCCGTGCAGCCAGCACTGTCGCGAGATGCTTCCGATATGCCGCGCTCGCGTGAAGGTCCCCCGCGGGATCGAGCTCGGCCGCGGCATCCTGACAGACGTCGCGCACGACGCCGTCTTCGAGCTTCGTGCCGACGAGACGCGCGGCCAGCGCCGGAAACGCGATGGCTGTCGTTGCGCCGCCGGCCAGCCCGAATGCCGCGCGCGTGCAGCGGCCGTCCTCGCCGAGCGCGACTTGCGCGCACGCCGCGATCATCGCGAAGTCGCCGTGGCGACGCGACACCTCGGTGAAAGCGCAGCCGCTGCGCCGCTCCGCCCAGACTGGCCACTCGATCTCATGGAGACATTCGTCGGCTTCAAGCGCGGTCGTGAGCGGGCCCACAAAGAAGTCCGCGGCGCTCGATACACGCTGCCTGCGCGCCGAACGGATATGCAGCCGCGCCTCCAGCACCTGGGCCGTCAGCGGCAGCTCGGCAGCGGGGTCGGCGTGCGCGAGACTGCCGCCGATCGTGCCGCGATTGCGCGTCTGCGTGTGGCCCACCCATGCGAGGGTGCGGCGCAGCAGCGGCACGCGCTCGTACAGACGATCGTCGCGCGCGACGACGGCCTGGCGGGCGCACGCGCCGGTGCGGGCCGCGCCGCCGTCGATCGTGATCTGCTTGAGCGCCGCGATCTCGTTGATGTCCACCAGGCGCGACGGCCGTGTCAGGCGCATCGCCAGCATGGGCACGAGGCTCTGCCCACCCGCGATGAGCTTGGTCTCGTCGGCGCCCTCGACGAGCAGCGCGCACGCCTCGTCGAGCGAAGCGGCGCGCACGTATTCGAATGGAGGGGCTTTCAATTGGATTCAGCAGGAACGCCGGGACGCAAGCGTAAGTTATTATCGCCGCGATCTCCGGAGTAAATCCATATGAATGACTCGACCCGCGGCTATCCCGACCTGCACGCACACCTGGACGCGCTCGCCGCACGCGGGCTGCTCCTCACGATAGACGAGCCGATCGACAAGGACGCCGAGATGCACGCGCTCGTGCGCTGGCAGTTCGTCGGCGGGCTGGAGGAGTCCGCGCGCAAGGCATTTCTCTTCAGGAACATCGTGGACGGCCGCGGCCGCAAGTATTCGATGCCGGTCGTCGTCGGCGCGCTCGCGGCAAACCGGGATATCTACAGCATCGGCATGGGCGTGCCGGTGGAAGACATCCAGGCGAAATGGGATCACGCGATCGCGCATCCCGTGCCGCCGCGAGTCGTGACCGAGGCCGCCTGCCACGAGGTCGTGCACGAAGGCGCGGCGCTGCAGGGGGAAGGCAATGGCCTCGACGCACTGCCGATCCCGGTGTCGACTCCGGGGTTTGACAGCGCGCCCACGTTGAGCGCGACGAACGTGATTACGCGCGATCCTGAAACGGGCGTGCAGAACATGGGGACCTATCGCGCCGCGCTCAAGGCGCCCGACCGACTCGTGGTGCGGATGGCAACGCGCGTCGGCGGCGCCGGCGGCTACCAGCACTACCTGAAACACCAGAAGCGCGGCGACAAGTGGATGCCGTGCGCGATCGTGCTCGGCTGCCCGCCGTACGTCGCGTTCATGGGGCCGCAGAAGCTGCCGCTCGACGTCGATGAGTTCGACGTCGCGGGCGGGCTCGCCGGCGTACCGATCAACGTCGTCAAGGCGAAGACCGTCGATCTGCTGGTGCCGGCGGAAGCCGAAGTCGTGATCGAAGGTCTCATCGACACCGAATGGCTCGAGCCCGAAGCGCCCTTCGGTGAATCGCACGGCCACGTGGCGCTCGAGGAATACAACATGCCGATGCGCATCACGGCCATCACGCATCGGAAAAACGCCGTGATCCCGTCTTACATCAGCCAGGTGGCGCCGAGCGAATCGAGCGTCATCAAGCGCGTCGCGTACGAGCCGCTCTTCTTCGCGCATCTCAGGAACACCCTCGGCATCAAGGGTGTGAAGCGCGTGTCGCTGCACGAGCCGCTTACGGGTCTGCTGCGCGTCACGCTCATCACGGTGGAGAAAGGCACGCCGAAAACCGAGATCTGGCGCGCGCTGCACGGCGCGGCGTTCTTCAAAGGCGACTGCGGCAAGATCTGCATCGCGGTGAACGACGACATCGATCCCGACAACCCGGACGCGCTGCTGTGGGCGATGGCGTATCGCATGAACCCAGTGCAGGACGTGCTGGCGGTGCCGCATCGCGGCCAGGGCCATGGCCCCAAACGCGAGAGCGAGCACGATGAAGACTCGACCCTCCTCATGGACGCGACGATGAAAAGCGACATGCCGCCGCTCGCGCTGCCGACGCGCGAATACATGGAGCGCGCGAAGCAGATCTGGGAGCGTCTCGGGCTGCCGCCGCTCAAGCCGCAGCCGCCGTGGTACGGCTACTCACTCGGTGACTGGCTGCCGCAGTGGGACACAGCCGCGCAGCGCGCGGCGACGGGGCGCTATCTCGAGAACGGGCGCATCAGCGAAACGCAGCGCGCCAAGGGCCTCAAGCCGGAAACCAAGTTCCGCCCGGAGTGACCGTCATTCGCGAAATACGGAGTCCTGCCCGGCGTGCCGAGCGGTGAATCGTTCTAGGCAGGCACGGTAGCCCGGAGCGCGTTCGCCCGAGCGGCGTATTCAATCTTTCCATTGGGGCCGAAGGAGAGCGCCTGCCGCACTGCGCGTTTCAACCGCCGGCGCTCGCCCTCCGTCATCGAGTTGATGATCTTGGTGGTGGGGCTGTAGTCCGGCGTTTGCGCGTTCCAGAAATCCTCGAAATCGGAGTACGCGAGCGTGACATCGACCGTCATGGATCCGAGCGCATTCATCCCGGCGCGAAGAAACAAGGACTGAAGGGCCGCCAGGCTCGAATGCATCGTGCCAGGGATAGGCGGCACGTTCGCGCCGAAGGCGCGCATCGCCTGGCGGAATGGACCGCTCGGGGAGAATTCCCGTCCGAAGTCCCACACGTAACCGGCCACGATGCCGCCCGGCGCGGTAACGCGGCGCATTTCACGCAGCGCCGCGAGAGGGTCCGGAACGAAGTTGATGACGAGCGCCGAAGCGGCAATGTCGAAAGAGCCCTCCGCGAAAGGAAGGCTCATCGCATCGGCCTGCTGGAATTTCGCGCGAGAGCCCGCCGGCCCGCGCGCTGCCTGCTCGATCTGCGCGCCGGACGGGTCGATCCCGATCACGAATGCGGGTTCGCACAGGTCGAGCACTGCTTCGGTCAGGACGCCGGTGCCGCAACCGACGTCGAGCCACCGGGCGCCTCGGGGCGGCTCGATCCAGCGCAGGAAGTGCGCAGCCACCGCCCGGCTCCAGCGCCCCATGAAGCGTTCATAGGCGGTCGCGTCGGCAAAGTCGATGCGGGTTTCGGCCATGTCACTCCGCTTTCAATCCTGCCTGCTTCGCCAGAGTCGCATTCAAAGCGACTTCCTTCTCAACGTGAGCTTTGAACTCCTGCGGGCTCATGACCATCGTATCGACCCCAAGACCCGATAGCTTCTCGCGCACCGCGGGCGCCTGAAGAGCCTTGAGCGTCTCGCGGTTCAGCTTCTCGACCGTCGGGTCCGGTGTCCTCGCCGGCGCGAACAAACCGAACCAGATCGGATATTCTGCGCCGGCATAGCCCGCCTCCTGCAACGTCGGTACGTTCGGGAGCGTCGCAGATCGCTTTGCGCCGTTCACCGCCAGGGCGAGCAGCTTCCCGTCCCGGATCTGCGGAAGCACCAGAGCGACAGGTCCGAAGAAGAAATCGACGCGGCCGGCGATCACCTCGAGCATCGCTTCTGCGCCGCCCTTGAACGGGACATGCACGACGTGAATTCCGGCGCTCGACGCGAAGCGTTCCGCGCTTAGATGCGTCGCCGAGCCAATCCCCACGGAAGAAAAATTCAGCGCGCCTGGACGCGCTTTCGCAGCCGCCACCAATGCTTGCGTCGTTCGAACGCCCTTGGCGGGTAGAGCGACCAGGACGCTCGGGGAAATCCCGATCGGCACGATCGGAACGAAGTCCCTGACCGGGTCGAAAGGAAGCGACTTGTACAGCGCCGGGGCAATGGTGTGCGCGGAGCCGTGCGCAAGCAGCGTATAGCCGTCCGGTTGAGACTTGGCGACCGCGGCGCTTCCGATCGTGCCGCCGGCCCCGACACGGTTTTCGACGACGATCGGCTGACCGAGGCCGGTGGCCAGCTGCTCGAGCACCAATCGGTGAACGATGTCGGTCGAGCTTCCCGCGCCGACCGGGATGACCGCACGCAAAGGCTTGGCGGGCCAGGTCTGCGCGTGTGCCACAGGGATCGCCAGGCTGACGGCAAGAACCAGCATCGAGCGTTTCATCGTTTTCTCCAGGGAGCGGATGAAGAGGCTCATCGTGAGCGCATGAGTCTCATGCGTCCAATTGATTATTGTTCTGCTAATGTATGCCGCGAAAGCATAAGGAGCGACTGCCGTGGACCTTCGTGAAGTGCGCACCTTCGTCGCCGTAGCCGACCTCGGCAGCGTTTCCAGGGCGGCCGAAGAGCTGCACGTCACCCAGCCCGCGTTGTCCCGTCAGATCGCGAACCTCGAGGGCGAGCTGGGCCTCCAGCTCTTCGACCGCGTGGGACGGCGGCTGATGCTGACGAGCGAAGGTGCGCAACTCCTCCAGCACTGCCGCGGTCTGCTGAATCATTCCCTGGCGGTGCGCGAGCAAGCCAATGGGCTCAAGCGCGGCGATGCGGGCATGCTGCGCGTCTCCGCGTCCCCGCATTTGATCGAAGGCCTCTTCCCCGAATTCCTTCGCGACTACGCGAAGCGCTATCCGAATGTGCAGGTGAGGCTGGTCGAAGTGATCGGCCCGCAAATCTTCGCGATGCTGGAACGGGGAGAGATCCATCTCGCCCAGGCAGTTGCGCGAGCTTTGACGCCTGAGGAGCACAGGTTTGGCGCTTATCCGCTTGCACCCATGGAGATGCTTGCGGCGTGTCATCCGAGCCTGACGCTCGGCAAGAATGGTTCGGTCGAGATTCGGGCACTGGCGCCGTATCCCCTGTTACAGGCGACCGATGATTTCGCGATCCGCAGGAGTTTCGATTCCGCGTGCCGGCTTGCGGGTTTCACGCCTAACTACGTCCTCGAATGCCGGTCACCGCACCCGCTTCTGGCCATGGCGGAAGCGGGCCACGGCATCGCCATCATCCCGTCCGCGCTGCGCGCACACCACTATGTCCTCCGGTTGCTGCGCGTTCTGTATCGAGGAAAGCCGCTGAGCGAACCGCTCACGATTCTGTACGACAAGCGTCGTCCGCTCCCCACCTACGCGAAGGTGTTCTGCGACATGCTCGCAGTCCATGCGAAAAAGGTATTTCCGGTGACACATTCTTGATCGGCGCGGCGCGGCGAGCACCCTCTCGTTCACGCCGCCGAACCGGTTGAAGCATGCGGCCGATAGCTGACCGGGTGCTGTTCAGTGCGCTCTGCAACTGATTACACTAGACCGACAACAAAGGAGGAACCGCCATGAAACTCATCGCCGCCGCGGCAGCCGCGCTCTGCGTTGTGCTCTCGCCGTTCTCGCAGGCGCAGACTTACCCCACGAGGTCCGTTTCGCTCGTCGTGCCGTTCTCCGCGGGCGGCGGCACCGACATCGTCGCGCGCCTGTTGGCGCAGAAGCTCTCCGAATCACTCAAGGGGACTGTGGTCGTCGATAACAGGCCCGGCGCCTCGGCGCAGATCGGCACCAAGTACGTGGTGGACGCCGCGCCCGACGGTCACACGCTGCTGGTCGGCACCACCTCGCTCGTGAACGGCCCCGCCCTGTTCGGCAAGAAGCTGCCCTACGACCACAACAAGCAACTGCGTCCGGTCATCAGCCTCGCGGACCTGGCGATCTTCCTGTCCGTGAACGCGCAGAAGTTCAGCGCGAAAACGGTGAAGGAGTTCATCGAGCAGGCGAAAAAGATGCCGAACCTCAACATGGGCTCGGCCGGTCCGGGCACCACGCTGCACATGAGCGCCGAGTGGTTCAAGCTCGCGACCGGGCTGCCGTCGCTGCACGTGCCTTTCAAGGGTTCCGCGCCTCAGGTGGTCGCCCTCGGCGGCGGCCAGGTCGATTGGGCGATGGAGAACTTCGGTGCGGTGCTGCCGATGGTGCAAAACGGCCGCGTGCGCCTTTTGGCGGTGGCCTCGCATGCCCGCCACCCGCAGGCGCCGGACGTGCCCACCTTCAAGGAGGCGGGGCTGCCGGACGTGAACCTCTCGACGTGGATCTTCCTGATGGCGCCTGCTGCCACGCCGGACGCGATCGTGACGCGGCTCAACACGACGATCCGCGAGATCCTGCGCACGCAGGACATGCAGGACAAACTGCTGCAGCAGGGCTTCGTGCAGTCCGGCGGAACGGTGGCCGAGCTCGCCGCGCGCATGAAGGCGGAGACCGAGCTCTGGGGCAAAGTGATCCGCGAAGCGAATATCAAGCTCGACTGATATCAACCAGGGAAAGCACTCCGTGTCAGAGCTCGTCAAGTACAAGAAGGAAGGCCAGATCGTCACGATCATGCTGGCCAATCCGCCGGTGAACGCCGTGTCCACCAAGGTTCTCAACGCGCTCAACGCCGCCTTCGACCGCGCCGAGGCCGAGGATGACGCGCGCGTGATCATCTTCGGCGGCGAAGGCGAGAAGGCTTTCTGCGCCGGCGGCGACCTGCGCGAAGAGAAGGACTTCGGCGATCCGGAGAACGCGCGCGCCTTCCGCACGCTCGGCCGCAACACGCTCAACCGCATCGAGAACGGCAAGCTGCCGGTGATCGCCGCGATCCACGGCTATTGCATCGGCGGCGGCACCGCGCTCGGCTGGATCTGCGACCTGCGCGTTGCGGCGGAGAACTCGGTGTTCCGCGCGGGCGACGCCTATCTCGGCGTGCTGCCTTCGTGGGGCATGGGTCTCACGCGCCTGCCGAGGTACGTCGGACGCAACAAGGCGCTGGACATACTGCTGCTCGGCGAGAACTTCGGCGTCAAGGAAGCCTACGAGATGGGCCTCGTGAGCAAGGTGGTGCCGAGAGACAAGCTGATGGACGAGTGCATGAGGATGGCGCAGCGCATCTGCAAGGCCTCGCCCACGGCCATCCGCGCCACCCGACAGGCCATGGCCGGCAACCTGCGCCGCAGTTGGGACGGCATGGTGGAGCTGGAGCTCGAGCTCTGCGAGATGATGTTCGCGCATCCGGATGCGCACGAAGGCCCCGCCGCGTTCGCGGAGAAGAGGGAACCAAAGTTCAGGAGCTCGTGACGGCAAGAGGTCGCTCGGCACCCGATAAGAGGAGCGCAGCGTGCAGACACAGGAACTCCATCGCGGTCGTCTGATCGACCACGTCCAACTGGTCGTGCGAGACCTTTCGGCCAGCCGTACGTTTTACGAAGCCATCCTCGATGTCCTGAAAATTCCCATCGGCGGCAGCGGCGACGGATTCTTCTGGGCGGACGAGTTGTGCGTCTCGACGCCCGAAAGCCAAGAGGCACAAGGGAAATTGACTGGACGTCATCACCTGGCCTTCCAGGCGCAGGACCGGGCGATGGTCGATACGTTTCACGAAGCCGCGTTGGCGAGCGGCGGCAGGGACAATGGCGCGCCCGGCGAGCGCCAATATCATCCCGGCTACTACGCTGCCTTTGTCCTGGATCCCGACGGTAACAACATCGAAGCCGTGTACCACGGCGAAGCGGATCGCAGCGCGCCTTCCGTGCGCATCACGTTCTAAGGAGAAGCGATCCTTCAGAAACTGCTCAATCCCTGCTCGATCGCCATCATCGGCGCGTCGGACAAGATCGGGCCGGGCTTCAACGCCTGGAACGCGCTCCAGCACGTTGGCTTTGGCGGCAAGGTCTATCTCGTCAATCCCACGAAGACCGAGCTGCTGGGGCAGAAATGCTATCCGTCGCTCGACGCGATCGACGGCGACATCGACGCCGCTTTCGTTGCAGTGAAGGCGGAGAACGTGCTGGAGGTGGCGCGGCAGGCCGCGGCGAAGAAGGCGGGCGGCATCGCCATCCTCTCCTCCGGCTTCGGCGACGCCGGACCGCAGGGTCTCGAGCTCCAGAACGAGCTCGCCGCATTCGCCGCGAAAAGCGATTTGTCGATCTGCGGCCCCAACTGCCTGGGCCTGATCAACTTCGCCGGCAAGACCGCGCTTTTCGGCACGTCACTCCCCGACCACGTGAAGCGCGGCGGCATCGCCGCAGTGGTGCAGAGCGGCTCCATCGGCATCGCGCTGCTCAACTCGGCGCGCGGCCTGGGCCTGTCGCACATGATCACGTCCGGCAACGAGGCGGTCACCGCCACGGCGGACTATCTCGAGGCGCTGATCGACGATCCGGCGGTGAAGGCCGTGATCGTGTTCGCCGAGCAGATCAGGAAGCCCGCCAAGTTCATGGCGATGACGCGAACGGCCGCCAACGCCGGTAAGCCGGTCATCGTGCTGAAGAGCGGCCGCTCTGACAAAGGACAGGCCGCGGTGATGGCGCACACCGGCGCCGTGGCGGGCAGCGTCGAGGCGTGCGACGCCGCGCTCGCCGCGAGCGGCGCGATCCAGGTGTTCACGCTCGACGAGCTGCTCGAGACGGCGGCCCTGGTGTCGCAGGTCAAGACAAGGCCGACCGCGCGCGCCATCGGCGCCCTCTCCCTCTCCGGCGGAGAGATCGCGCTGGCGCTCGACGCGGCCGAAGAAAACGGCATCGCGTTCGCGCCGCTGGCTGAGGCCGCGGCGAAGATCAAACCGCTAATGCCCGAGTTCTCGCACCTCAACAACCCGCTCGACCTTACCTGGGTCGGCCTGTACGACCCCAAGGTGGCCGAGCAATGCGCGAAGGCGATGGGCGAGCTCAACGAGGTCGGCGCGCTGGTTCTGCTACAGGACGCGCCCACAGGTCTTGGCGCCCAGCAGGCCGCGCGCTACGCGACGCTGCTCAGCGCCGTCGCGCGCGGCGCCGGAGCGGCGGGCAAGCCGCTGATCGCGCTGAGCAACCTGTCGGACGAGCCACATCCCGAGCTCGCCCGCGTCGCGCGCGAGACCGGCACGCCGTACCTGCGCGGGACGCGGGAAGGCCTTGCCGCGATCGCGAGGTATGCGCGCTGGGCCCTCGAGGACTTCAACCGGAAGGCGCCCGCCTCCCGGCCGGGCGAAAAGGAATCCGCCGCGAAGCTGCTCCGATCAATGGGGTCAGACTCGATTGATCACCGTGCTCAATCGAGTCTGACCCCATTGATCCGTGCAGCAGACGCTCTCGCCGAGCACGAAGCCCGCGCGATCCTCGCGAGCTACGGCATCGCGGGCCCGCAGGAGAAGTACGTGACGTCCGCCGATGACGCGGCGAACGCGGCGGCGGCAATCGGCTTTCCAGTGGTGCTGAAGGGTATCGTGCCCGGCATGCTGCACAAGACAGAGGCGGGACTCGTGAAGCTGCGGCTGCCCGACGCGCAGTCAGTGCGCGACGCTGCCGCGACCATGAACGCGCCCGGCTACCTCGTGCAGCAGATGATCTCGTCGGTCGCCGAGCTGCTCGTCGGCGCGCGCGTGGACCCCGACTTCGGGCCGCTCATCGTCGTCGGCGCGGGCGGCGTCAATGTCGAGCTGTACAAGGACGTGGCGGTGCGACTCGCGCCCATTTCCGAGGAAGAGGCGCTGGCGGCGATCGCCGCCACGCGCGCGAGCAAACTGCTCGGCGGCTGGCGCGGCGCGAAGCCGGCTGATGTCGCCGCCGCGGCAAAAACCGTGAGCGCGCTCTCGCGCTTCATCGCCGACTTCGAGTCGGAGGTGAGCGAGATCGAAATTAACCCGCTCGCGGTGCTCGAGGAGGGCAGCGGGTGCGTGGCGCTCGATGCGGTGATCGTGAGGGCATCCACGCTGGCCGGTCGAATGATCTAGACACCGAACCCCGTCGTGCCCGTCGTGGTCGAATGGGGTGGGTTTCCCGCGCCGTCAATAAGCTGCAGAACTGACTCTTACGTCATGCTTCGGTTAACCAAACCCCAAATCGACGAGTTCTACGACGCAGGCTATGTCGTTCTGCCGGGCGTCTTTCGCGAGGCCGAGATCCGCGAAATCGGCGAAGCCTTCGATCGGCTGCGCGAGACGGCGATCAAGCTGACCAAGCCGCAGATGATCAAGGGCGCTTACTTCGTCGTCAACGACCACCGGATCAACCGCATCGTCTGGTGCGGCGCGGCCGAGCCGATCCTGCTGAAGTACGGCGCCGACGAGCGGCTCACGCTTCCCTCGAGCCAGCTCCTTGGCAGCAACGAAATGGACCAGCTCATCTGCCAGGCCCATTTCAAGCTGCCCGCCGACGGCGTGGGATTCGGCTGGCACCAGGACAGCGATCATCGCCGCTACGGCACCGATCTATGGTCGGACGTAAACGGCCGCGGCAGTTTCGTGCAGACACTCATGGCGGTCGACGAGATGAACGAGGAGAACGGCCCGCTGCTGGTGGTTCCGGGCAGCGGCCGCGAGGGTCATCAATTTCTGAAGGAACACCATTCTCCGCTTGACGCGGTCTTCGACGGACGCGCGCTGCCATTGTTGATGGATCCAGGCTCGGTGCTTTTCCTGGGTCCTTACACCGTGCACGGCAGCAAGCCCAATCGTTCGAGGCACGCCCGCCGCGTCTTCATCAATGGCTACGCTTACCCCGGCGCGAATCGCCGCGTCTATCCGGGAGAAGGCGCGGGGCGCAAGCTCGTAGTTGCGCCCTGACCAGCTACAACCGCGACTCGTCGATCTCGAGCCCCAGCGAATGCTTGCCCACGATTTCGTAGTGGGCGAGCCGCGCCTGGCTGTGCTGGGTGATCACATTCATGTCCGCCAGCAGGCGCTGCATTACGTGGCCATCGAAAACGACGGTCGCGCCGCACAACTGGTAGAGGCTCTGGACGACCTTGGCGGCTTGATGAATCGCATGCGTCGCCGCCAGGCGCAGGTTCGTGCGGCTGTCCAGGCTCACCGTCGGCCCATCCGTCGATGTCGCCTCGTCCCAGATCTGGCGCGCCGCCTGCATGAGATAGGCACGCCCGCTGCGCAAGTCCGCCTCGGCGTGACCGACGGCGGACTGTGAGATCGCCTGATCGCGCAGCAGGCCGTGCATGTTGCGCGGCGCCTTCGTGCCGGCCACCTCCAGGAATGCATTGATGCAGTTGCGCGCAAGACCGAGCGCGATCATGCCGTCGCCGGCCCCGAATGCCAGCGTCACCGGAATCTTGTAGCGCGGGCCGGGGCTCACGATCGGCGCGCCGTAAGGAAACACGGTTCGCTCTTCGGGCACGAAGACGTCCTTCACTTCGAAGGTGTGCGTCCCCGTGCCGCGCATGCCCTTGGTGTGCCACGCGTCGATGATCTCGACTTGCGCGCGCGGCACGAGGCAATAGCGCACCTCGGGCTTGCCGTTCCTGAGACGCACCTCGCCGTTTTCGATCACCTGAGCGTGCGCCGCCATCCAGGAGGCGTGCATGCAGCCGGTGCTGAACGGCTGGCGTCCGGTGACGCGAAAGCCTCCTGGCACCGCCACGGCCTTCGCGGTGGCGGCCGGGGTGTTCGAGACGACGCTGCGCGGCGTATCGATCCAGATTTCGCGCGCCGCTTTGCGCGACAGCCGGGCCGCATAGGTAGCCCAATTGGCGCCCTGGCTGACGGTCCAGGCCGTGCTCGCATCAGCCTTCCCCAACTCTTCGAGAACTTGCAGGTAAGTGGGAAAGTCGACTTCCAGACCGCCCACGGCCCGCGGCACGGCCATCAGGTAGAACCCTGCGTCGGCAAGTGCATGAAAGACCGGCTTGGGCAGCTCGCGATCCGCATCGATCTTGTCGGCGTTCTCGCGAACCAATGGCGCGAGACGGCGCGCGGCCTCGAGCAGGGACGGCGTTGTGGCTGCCGGCGCCGCTGCTGCGGCGCCCGGGGGATCGGCAGGCATGTCGCGAGTGTCGGGAATCGAGTGGTGGTCGTCAATCAAGCACGTCTGCGGATCAAATCGCGCCGGCGTTCTTCAGGAGCTGTGCGATCGCCTCGGCCATTTGCCGGTAGCCCCTGGCGTTGGGATGTCACGTCGCGCTCGATTTGTGAGGACCACAGCTCAACCTGGTTGAGCCACGATGAGTAAGTCGGGGTGTTGCAGGTGCACGTTGTTGCGTTCAGCTAAGACCTCGTGCCCGAATAGTTGCCATCGCTGAAAAGAGGCGTTTAATTTTCGAGTTTGCGGGTGCGCCGGCGCACGTGGTCGGAAGCGCTCATCGCTATTGCAGCCTCGCCGCACGGTTTCGCGGTCGACGCGTAGCATCCGTGAGAGGATACGTGGATGAGAAACGGGTCAACCCGTCTGTACTGCACGGCGCTGCGCAGGCTGGCCTTGTGCTTGGCAACCGTTGCGTTGGTCGCGGCCTTGTCGTGCCGAACATCGGCAGCTACCACCGAGCCGGCCAAGCCGCCTCTACTGCCGTGGCAAATCGCAGCATTTAAGGCCTCGATCAACGATCCGTCACCGGCCGTTCGCAGGGAGGCACTATCCTGGGTGGCGAAAACAAATGTTTCAGTGAGCGAAGAGGTGGTCGCTATCGTTGCGGGATACCTGAGACCAAACGCCACTCTCAATGAAACGTCGATCGTTTTGGAAATACTGGCGGACGCCAAGACATCAGGCGCTGCTCACATCGACCGGGTGCTCCCTCTCATCCACCATTCGAACGCCGCCATTCGGATGAAAGCCGCCCGTGCGATCGTGGCGTTTGGCACGGCAGGCGTTGCGCACGTCGAGAAGCTGGCGAATTTGCTGAACGATCCTGACGACGCCGTTGCCGACGCCAGTGCCCGGCTACTGACGCTGCTCGCAGAACGCGAAACGGGTGCCGAAAAGTACGTGCTCCAAGCCCTCGGTCACAAGCGTGATCGCGTGGCGCACAGCGCGGCGCAGTCTTTGGCCAAGCTGCATCGCGTTGCACCGGCGTACGCGCCGTCGCTCATTGAGATGTTGAAAGGTCAAGGAGCGGAGACCTCTATGTACGTAGGCCGGGCTGCGTTTGCGGCCCTCGCACGCATACCGGACCTGACTCCGGAACACGTCCTGGCGTTAACCTCCTCTCCCTACGATCAGGATGCAACGTCGCAACAGCTCGCCACTGCGTTTCGAAAGGCAGGTCCGGCAGGGACGCGGATAGTGAAGCAACAACTACGGTACATCGACGACGTTGACAGGCCCCTCCTGCCGCGAGTGTCAAAGTTTCTCGCGGCACTGACTCACACCAACCCCGATGTCCCACGACTGGTGGCTCTCCGCCTCGATGACCAGTCACCGATTGTTCGACGAAACGCGCTGGTGGTGCTGCAGGAAATTGGAGCCGGCGCGGGCGAGTTCGCTTCGCGCGTTGCCGCCCGCCTTAACGACAACTCGGCCTCCGTGAGGGCTGCTGCCGCCAGCGCGCTTGCCGCGCTAGGAGCAGCCGGCGAACCTTTCGTACCGCAGCTCGTGAATCTGTTGAAGGACGACAATCCAGTAGTCGGCTCTCAGGCCGCGGCCGCTCTTGCATCAATGGGCGTGCGCGCCAAAGCTGCACTCCCGAAACTGGTGGAGTTACTGGGTCACAAAGACATTTCGGTTCGTAGCTCCGCCCTCCTTGCGCTGCCTGCGATCGATGTGCAGGCGAGCGCATCGCTGGATGCGCTCAAGCGATTGCTGGCCGCCGAGGAGTCAGGATGGCGCCAACAGGCTGCCCAGGCCTTGGAACGGTTGGGGCCTGCTGCCGCAGGCGCGATGGACGAATTAGCAGAACGCGCGAACGATCGAGTGTTCAACGTCCGGATGCCCGCGATCCGCGCGATCGGGCGTATCGGGCCTGCTGCCGCTGCACATGCGCCGCAGCTGGCCGCGTTGTTGAAGGATCAGGAAACCAGTATTCGCGCCGTAGCGACCGTTTCATTGTCACAACTGGGTCAAACGGCCGGGCCCCATGCCGCGTCAATTGCCGAGCTCCTCTCGGACCCCAATCTTCACGTGCGAGACCTGGCTCGTGATGCACTGTTGCGGCTTGGATCCCATAGCGCAGGCGCCGTTCCGCACCTGCAATCCCTGCTGACGCACGACAGCGAAGGCGTCAGGGAACGCGCGCTCGCCGTCCTGGTATCAGTGGGTGGTTTCGCGACGCTGGACCAGCATATCAGCCTGAGGCTGCATGCACTGGAGGCTGCGAGACGGTATGCGCCGAAAGCCCCCTCGTTGCTCGCCGCGTATCGCTTGGCGCCGCTCGAGCAGCATGATATCGATCTAATCCGCTCATTGGGTGGTCGTGCAGCAAACGAGGCGCTCGACTTCGAGCACACGTCCAGGAGGGACGCCTTTCAACTCCTGCAGACATACATGAAGCTGTGGAGTGCGGCGCATACGGTGCCGCAGCTTCGAAAGGAAATGGCCGAGAACGCAACGAAAATCTTGCGGATACACGAGCCGGCACCTGGCGATGTGCTGCTCGTAGAAGGCCTCAAGCGTCGGTTCGATGAAGCTGGTTTAAAGAACGAGGCGCTGGCGCTGCGTACTGCCCTGGATGACATGGCGACGTATCGGACGGCACGTACGATACTGGCGGTCGGCGTCGTGCACCTTCTGTTGTGGTGCGGGTTGATCTTTGCGTACCCAAGATCGCCACTGATACAAAGTCTTTTCTTCTGGAACAAATGGGCGCGGCGCTTCCTCGGCTTCGGTTACGTCGGTCTTCTCATCACCATTGTGCCGTCCTTACGACGAAGAATGTTGTCGCCGTTCACCGCCACGTTGCTTCCCGTGGCGATGCTTCGGCAATACGACGCTGATACGTATTTTGAAAATCGCGTATTGGTGAGGCAGGAAGAGCGGGGCCGCGAAATGGCGTGTCGTGCCGACGATCTGATGAGCGCCGCACTTGGCAAGGTGATTTTGAAAGGAGAATCCGGAACGGGGAAAACGCTGTTTCTCCTCCGGCTGGCGTTGAACTCGAAACGCCCAGTCGTCTTCCTGAAGGCGGCGGAATGTACCCCGACAGTCATCTCGGCAATTCAGACGAAGGTCCAAGGTGCTGTCGGCGATGAGGATTATCTTCGAACGCTCATCTACGCCGGTGCGTTGGATATCTATATTGACGGATTAAATGAAGCATCCCCTCAGATTCGATTCGGCATCACGCAGTTCGCCGAAGAAATGTCGAAGGGCAATTTCTTCATTTCGATGCAGCCGATTGCCTGGACACCGCCTGCCACCGCGCGCATTTACCTATTGAAGCCGCTGCGCATGGAGCAAATCGAGCCGTTTCTCCTCAAACAGTGGCCCCAGGTACGGAGCGACGCAATTGTGGACGAAGATGAATACCGGGGACTGGTCCACGGATATGTGACTAACGTCGTATCGACGTCGGACGCGACGCCTCGAGCCGATGCACGCCTCCTGGCGCTGACCAACCCCATGGATGCTTCGCTCGCGGCCGAGTTGCTGGCAATGCGCGTGCAGCCCGATACGCTGCGGCTGATAGAGCAGCGCTTTCATGTCGCTGAGTGTGACTTTAGCGAGTCATATGGCCGCAAGTTCCCTTTGGGCCGATTTGCGGAACGTGTCTATGCATGGCGGACATCCGCGGAGCCGTATATGTCTACCGAGGGCTTCGAAGCGGAGGTTGCCGTTCTGACGAAGCACAAGCTGATGCTCGAACGAACGGAGACGCTCAGGAAGCGTAGCGGCTCGGAAAATCAAACGTACTGGTTGTTCCGACACGACAGAATCATGGACTTCTTCACGCTCTTCGCATTCCTTGGTCCTGAAGCCAGTAAGCGACGACACGATCACATCGAAGATGCGCGGTTCTTCGGCGTCTACGAGCTACTGGCGCTGCGACTGAGTACTCCCGAAGAGCAGGAACTGCACTGGCTTTTGATCGAGAAAGCGGCCGATACGGATACGAACGAGCTTCTCAACCGCTACACGCGGGTGCGCCGCTCGCGCCAGCAACAGGACAGTATCGCCAGCGTTCAGGCCGCAAGAACTTAACGTTTGGCAGATTGCCCCAGGTAGACCCGTCGACCTTGGAACCGATTATTCCAGCTTTTGCGCGTGACGCTTGCACCGCTTTCGACCACCTCAGCGAGCTCACCGAGCGCTAGATTCTTTGGATCGGCGCCCCGCTTGGAGATCGCGCCCGGTTTCCCGAGCGCGCAGCGCCTGTGCGCGCTCGTTGTGGTGAACCTGCGATCACGTCCTGCACCGACCGAACGGGCAACGACGGGGACGACCAGCGTGGACAATGTTCTGCGTTAACGCATCAAATCGCGCCGGCGTTCTTCAGGAGCTGTGCGATCGCCTCGGCCATCTGGCGGTAGCCCCTGGCGTTGGGATGTATGGGATCCGATCTCGTCTCGCTGGAGTAGAGCACGCTCGTCACGACCGTCCCCTCGTACGGTATGGCGAACTCTTTCGCGAGCTCCGCGTAGAACACCGGGGCGCTCGTGATGAGCGCCGGTCTCGGCACGCCGATGAGCACCACGGCGATCTTCCTGTCCTTCAGCGTCTTGATGATGCTGCGCAGGTTCTGCGTGATCTCGGCCTCGCGCACCTGGCGCAGCATGTCGTTGCCGCCCAGACACACGATCACGAGCCGGGGGTTGTGTTCGTCGAGCACCGCAGGCAGCCCCGCGAGGCCCTGCGCGCTCGTCTCGCCGGGCACACCGGCGCGCACCACGGTGCGTTCGATCAACCGGCCGAGCACCGCCGGATAGCTTTCGCTTTCGTGGGCCCCGGTGCCGTAGGTCAGGCTGTCGCCGAACGCGACGACTACGTCGGTGGCTGCGAGCTTGGGCAGCTTGGGAACCTTCTCCCCACACGCCGCCAGCATCACCGCCAGCGCAATCGCGAGCGAAGTCCTGAAGATCGCGCGAGTCAGGATCGAGTGACTCGGTCGGTTCAGCCGGGCGCCAGTCCGCTGACGCCTAGGACCACCACGGCCATCAGCGCGAGCCAGCAGCCGAGGGCGATGAGCAGCGGCCAGCCCCAGGACTTGCGCGGATAGCCGTCTCCCCAGCGCTGCTTGACGAACGTCGCCTGCGGCTTCTGCCACGCAAAATACCAGACGATGATGTAGATGAATCCGGCCAGCCCGACGATCATGGCCGGCACCAGCATGACGACGCTCACGACGAGCCAGATGCGGGCTCTGCGCACCTTGTCGTCCGCCCCGATCGCCCGCCAGTTCTTGAGGAGCAGGACGGAGCCGAATATCGGCGTGAAGAGCAGGCTCCACAGCCCCGCCGCGTTCGGGTTCCATAGCGCCGGGGCTGCCTCGCTTGCGCGCGGTTCGACGTTGGCGGTTGGAGGTGCGTAGGGATTCGGGCTGCTCATGTCTCGTTGCTTCCCGACGTCATATTAACGTCAGCGTCGCCAGTTGTGAGCCGCGCCCGCTCAACGTGGATCGAACGTGAAAGCGCTTGACTTCATGACAACAACATCGCAGAATCCGCGCCCTTCTGATCGCGTTGAACGATGAAACGACATACGACAACTCGAGCATTACAGCTGCTATGCCTGCCGATGCGCGGCGGGCGGGCGGTATTTGATCGCCTCGAGATGGGCGACGGGGACGCGCGTTTGGCTGCGGAAGACTACTGACGTCGAGACAGCGGTATTCCGTGGCCCGGACCGCGCAAGCGCTCCGGGCTTTTTGTTTCTGGTGTGTCAACGCGAGTGGATGTGAGGCGTTACGGTGACGCGATTGTTTTTTTGCACAGGAAGTACAGAGATGCGACTTGAAACATTGACGGATGGTTTCGCCCTACGGGCCTCGCTGGCGCGGGTGTGCATGCATGCCCGATCACCCGGCGATCCGCGGTTCATTGCGCAACCGCGGAAGACTGGCGCCCGTGCAACCATGGCTACCGGAGAAGCGTAACGCGTACAGCGTCCGCTTCATCCGCAAAGCCCGGGTTGCACCGAAAGGTCCCCGGGCTTTTTGTTTTTATGTCCTGCTGGCGGAATCGGGATACGCGCATGTCTCAGAAACATGATTTTCCGGGTTCGAATCCCGGGTGGGGTGCCAGATTTGTCGACGGGAGCGAAGCTTCCGTCCCGCTCCGGCATAGCGCCCGGATCGAAGCGGATCGTTCTTTTACAACTTGGGATGTGGCAAACCAGCTCGCTGTAGCGCAGCAGGCCAGCGCGCCCCGTTCGGGACGGGGAGGCCGCAGGTTCGAATCCTGCCGGCGAGACCAACCATTACCCCTGTAGCTCATGGGAACGAGAGCATCGCGGTGCGATCGCGAAGGCAGGAGGTTCGAATCCTTCCAGGGGTGCCAGCTTCACGACGCTGTAACTCAGCGGCCAGAGTGCTCGCCTGTCGAGCGAGAAGCCGCGGGTTCGACTCCCGCCAGCGTCGCCATTTTTCACGGCGCGTAACTCAACGGCAGAGTAGCTGACTCTTAATCAGAAGGTTGCAGGTTCAATTCCTGCCGCGCCGACCATGCTCGGTTAGCTCAGAGGGAAGAGCACCCGCCTTACAAGCGGGAGGTCGATGGTTCGAAGCCATCACCGAGTACCACTTTCATGGTTCCGTAGCTTAGTGGACCAAAGCACCGGGCTCATAACCCGGCGATCCTTCGTTCGCATCGAAGCGGAACCACCATGCCCCGCGTAGCTCAGCCGGAAGAGCGGCGCGCTGTTAACGCGATGCGTGCAGGTTCGAATCCTGCCGTGCGTGCCAGCGCTTTGCCACATCCCATATACCTTCGCGGCGCCGGCAGCCGCGAGACACGGAATTCGTCGTGAACGCGATTACGCAGCGGGCGAGGCTCGTGAGTCCTCCCTGGCACGCCTCCGCCTGAAATATCGGCCGGGCGCGTACCGCGGCGCGGGAGCGGCGGATGTTTGGTTGGGCGAGTTAGCTCAGCGGCAGAGCACGGCCACCTGTTCGTGACCGAGGCACGGGTTCGATTCCCGTACTCGCCACCAATGGATAGCTCAGATGGGTAGAGCAATCGGCTGGTAACCGATCGGTCGCGGGTTCGACTCCCGCTCCAACTTTGGCTGTTGGCAATAACGCAGTACCGGGAGGGGCTTCAGCATGCGCGGCAGAGCATCGCCGCGCAGGCACCGGGCGCCAGGCCGAGAGCGCCGTGCAGCGCTCGCGGGCGAGGCGGCAACAGCCGAGCGCGCTTTTCACTCCGCGCGAGTAACACCGTGCGGGGCGGCGCGCAAGGCGCGGCTGTCTTCCCCCGCGCGCGCGGCGGAGCCCGCCGGGTGTTCGGAAGGCCGCATTCCCGTTTCTTACGGTTGTTCGATTGGGAGAACGATGATGATGCTGTTTCGGAAGTTTCACGTGAAGAAGGACGAGCGCGCGCTGCTGTTCGAACGCGGCGACTTCGTCGACGTGCTGGGCCCGGGCGAGCACATCCGCTTCGACCCGCTGCGCCGGTTGACCGCGGAGAAGTTCGCGCTCGCCGAGCCGCGCTTCGAGCACCGCCTGGCGGAATTCCTGGTGAAGGCGGAGCCGGCGATCGTGGAGCGTGAGTTCCACGTCGTGGCGCTGGGCCCGACGGAAGTCGGCCTGCGCTTCGAAAACGGCGTGCTGGCCGAAGTGCTGGCGCCGAACACCCGCCGCCTGTACTTCAAGGGCTACATCGATCTTCGCTTCGAGCGCATCGACATCGCGAACGACTTCGAGGTCGACCCCAAGCTCGTGCCGCAGCTGGTTGCCTTCACCGGTACCGGCTTCAAGGCGCAGGTGAAGGGCGCAGAGGGCGTATGCGCCGTGCAGGTGCCGCAGTTCCACGCGGGTGTCCTGTACGTCGACGGCAAGCTGGTTGACGTGCTCGATGCCGGTCTGCGAGCGTACTTCCGTTTCGGCCGCGACGTGCGCGTCGAGTTCGTGGACCTGCGCCTGCAGGTGATCGAAGTGGCGGGTCAGGAAATCCTGACCAAGGACAAGGTCCCGCTGCGCGTGAACCTGAACGCAGGCTACCGCGTGACCGACGTGCGCGTGGCCTTCGCGAAGCAGGCCAAGCCGGTGGACTACCTGTACAAGGAGCTCCAGTTCGGTCTGCGCGCTGCGATCGGCACCCGCACCCTGGACGAGCTGCTGGAGAACAAGGTGCAGGTTGACCAGGTCGTGGCGGAGCACATCAAGCGCCGCGTGGAAGGCTTCGGTCTGGAAGTGGACTCGGTCGGCGTAAAGGACATCATCCTGCCGGGTGAAATGAAGACCATCCTGGCGAAGGTGGTGGAAGCCGAAAAGGCGGCGCTGGCGAACGTGATCCGCCGGCGTGAGGAAACCGCGGCAACGCGGTCGCTCCTGAACACCGCCCGGGTGATGGAAGACAACCCGACCGCGCTGCGGCTGAAGGAGCTGGAGACGCTGGAAAAGGTCACCGAGAAGATCGACAAGATCTCGGTGTTCGGTGGCCTCGACGCGGTACTGAAGGATCTGGTGAAGATCCGTTGAACCCCCGACCGGATGATTCCGGTCGGGTTTTTTCGAATAGACACGAACATGAAGACGAACGAGCAACAATTCGGCGCCACGACCCGGGAGGTCCACAGTCTGTGGAACCTGGTTCTCGAGCAGCGCATGGCCCGCGCCATGAGCGAGGGTGTGTCGCGCTATCCGATCTACCGGGTGCTGCACTTCGCCGCGCGTATCGAGCTCGACGTGCTGTTCGACGGGATCGCGCTCGATCCGGCCTGGCGTGCCGAACGCGTCGCCTACGAAGAGCTGCTGCTCGACGGCGACGGCGTGCTCATCGTCGGGTACGGAAGCCGCAAGGTCGACTACTGCTCGTGCAGCTTCTACATCTGGGCGGCCGACGTCGCGCGCGCGGAAGCCGCGAGGGAGCGCCTGCTCGACAAGGCGGGTTCCACCCGCATCACCGAGCCGATGTTCCGCATCGAGTGGACCTTCGTGACCTCGCACGGCCTGCAAAGCGCGTGGATCGAAGAAATGGCGGACGATGTGCTGCGCGATCGCGCCTACCCGGAGATCGCCGGCGGCGTACGGAGCTTCATCGAACGCTATCTCGATTCGCCGGAAGCGGTGCTCGTACTGCAGGGGCCGCCGGGAACCGGCAAGAGCCGCCTCATCCGGGGCATCCTGGGCGGGATGTCACAGCGCAAGGGCGAACCAGCACAGGCGCTCTACACCGGTGACATGAAGGCGCTCGCGTCGGACGAGATCTTCGTCAGGTTCATCACCGGCCGCCAGGACGCTTTCGTGATCGAGGACGCGGACCATCTGCTCAAGCCGCGCTCGGACGGCAACGAGCACCTGCACCGCTTCCTCACGATCGCGGACGGCGTCGTGCGCTCGCAGGGCCGGAAGATCGTCTTCTCGACGAACCTGCCGAATGTCGGGGACCTGGACGACGCCCTGATCCGGCCGGGCCGCTGCTTCGCCCGGCTCCACGTGCGCGCGCTGACGGCCGCGGAGGCGCAGATGCTTGCGAAGGAAATCGCGGCGGGAGATGTCGAGAAGCTGACCCGCGCAACAACGGCGTTCGCAGGCGCAGAAAAGCGCTCTCTCGCGGAGGTCTACCAGGCGCTGCGAGCCTGAGACGCCGTTGGCCTTCTGGCCGTCAGGCATCACTAACAATCCCCCGGCTCTGCCGAGGGATTGTTAGTTCAGAGGCCTCTTGCCCAGGTACTCCAGCACGTAGAGCCCGCCCTTTGCGCGATCCGCGGCGTAGATGATCGACCGGTCGTCCACGAACACGTCGCTGATGCGGCAGCCGCGCTGGCCCGCCGGTGTCTCCGGCACGAAGGCCGCGATTTCTTCCGGCCGAAAGGGATCGGCGATGTCGTAGACGCGCAGGCCCGCGCTGAACCACGTGGACACCACCGTGTTCTGCAGTCTGGCGCTGCCCGGCTCGGGCTCGTTCTCGTGGATGTTGTGCGCGCCGATGCGGCCGCCCACCTTGTGCAGGCTGCCGAAATCCTGTGGCGTGGGCAAGCTCGAGATGATCACGGGATTCGTTTCGAAGCTCGCGTCCACGATCCAGCAGCGCTTCGGCCAGTCGACGCCCTCGTCTCCGGTGGCTTCGTCGGTGACCACGAGCAGGTCGCGGTCGAAGAGCGGCAGCACCGTGTGCGTGAACCCGGGCAACGGCGGGTGATAGTCCAGCCGGCTGATCAGCTTCGGATGCGCCTTGTCCGCGATGTCGAGAATGACGATCCCGGCGTCGATGTAGCCGATGTAGGCGCGGTCCGGCCGCTCGGGGTAGGAGAGCGTGTGATGCGGGCGCATGCCGAAATGGATCGCAGGCGGTACGTGGTGCTCCAGCGGCGGCTCCTTGTCGCCCTTGCGCTGGCCGGGCAGCCACCAGCGCCCGACCTCGGTCGGCTTCGACGGATTCGCGAGGTCCACGATCATGTAGAACTGGTTGTCGTCCTTGTGATTCGGCACGAAATCCGGATGGGATGCGCAAAGATGCGCGAAGCGGCCGTCCATGAACGACACGTAGTGCACGCCGACCGAGTGGTTGTCTGCGCCTGACAGGTCGTAGAACGTGATCTCGCGCGGCTCGGCCGGCTTCGAAATGTCGTAGACCTGGAAGCCCGCGGGCTTGCCGCCTGGATCGTAGGCTTGGTACGCCATCAGCAGGATGTCGCCGCGCATCGCGAGCGAGTTGCCGCGCACTCTGCGGTGAGGGAGCGGCAGTTGCCAGAGCATCTTCGGTTCCGACGGCTCGGTGACGTCGAAAATCGAGAACGCGGCCGGCCCATGCTCGTGGGCGATGTACATGTAGCGCCGGCCATCCTTCACCTTCATGGCCATGCCTTCGCCCAAGTTGGGCGCACCGCCGGCGGTGTGCTGCGCGAGCAGTTTCAGGTTGTAGGCGAGTCGCACGGACATGGCTGCTCTCTCCGTTGTTTCACAGCGTGATTTTGTTAGTCTATTGGCGGAGCGGCTCGCCCGGTTGCTGAAGCACCTCCGCCAGATCGTCCAGGAAGCGGCCTGCCGGCACGCCGTTCACGATGCGATGGTCGTAGGTGAGCGAGATCGGGAGTACCCGCCGCACACTGAAACCTCGGGGATCCGCTTCATCTTCCACCATCCGCGGTGCGGCTCGGCCAATGCCGAGCACGGCGGCCTGTCCGGGGGTGAGCACCGGCGTCGCCCAGGTCACGGTGCGCAGCATGCCGTAGTTGCTCAGCGTGAACGTTGCGCACTGAACATCGGCCGCGGATAGAGCGCCGGCCTCCGCTCGCTGATGAAGCGTTTGCAGCCCAGTCACGATCTCGGCAAGTGAGCGCTGGTCCGCGCGCCTGATCACCACCGCCACGAGATCGTCCGAGGGCAGTGCGAGCGCTACGGCGACGTTCACCTCGGCGTACTCGATCACCGTTTGTTCCTCGATCGTCGCGTTGAGACGCGGGTGCCTGCGGAGGCAAACGGCTGCCGTCTTGATCAGGAGGTGCGTGAGCGTCAGCCCCGGAATCGCCTCGCGCAGCTCGCGGGCGTGTGCCAGGATCGGCTCGGCATCCACCTCTGCCATCGCCGTGACATGCGCGGTGGATTGAATGCCCGCGAGGGTGCGGCTGGCCACCACGCGCTGGATGCCGCGCAGCGGTATGCGCCGCGCGACCGGGACGCCGTTGATCGTATCTGTCGCGTCCGTCATGTCCGCGTGCTCGCCATCACGCGGCGGGCCGCATCGACGATGTGGCGCGCGTTGGGCAGCGCGTGGGGGCGCACCTTGCCGCTCGGCACAGGCACCGGCGCGGCGCCGATGCGTATGACGGGCGCGACCAGCAGCTCGGGCGCTTCTTCCACCACAGAGGCTGCCACCTCCGCGCCGATTCCTCCAGCGACCCAGGCCTCGTGCACGGTGATCAAGCGCCGCGTGCGACGCACGGAGGCGAGGATCGCCTCGCGATCGAGCGGACGGAGCGTCCGCAGATCGAGGATCTCCAGCTCGATGCCCTCTTGAGCCAACTCGCCGGCGGCGCGCAGGGCAAGCGGAAGCGAGCTACCCACCGCAACCACCGTCACGTCTCGACCTTCGCGTGCGATGCGCGCCTTGCCGATCGGCGTTTCGAAAACGTCGCGAGGCACGGGCGCACGGGCGGCGTGAGAGAGGCTCATCGCCTCGAAGAAGAGCACCGGGCCATCGTCGCGGATCGCTGCGGCCATCATGCCCTTTGCGTCCGCCGGCGTGGCCGGCATGACGACCTTCCACCCCGGCACGTGGGCGAACCAGGCGGAGTAGTCCTGCGGGTGTCCGCCGTAAGGGCCGTCACCCACACGCGTTCGTACGACTACGGGAACGCGCGCGGTGCCACCGGTCATGTAGTGGAGGTTCGGTGCCTGGTTGATGAGCTGGTTCATCGCCGCAGGCAGGAATTCGCCGAAGCTCACCTCCACGATGGGCCGCTGGCCGAAGAGCGCCGCGCCCACTGCGGCGCCCACCATGGCGGACTCCGATATCGGCGCCTCGCGAATACGCGTCGGGCCGAATTCTTCCACCAGACCTTTGGTGCCCTGCATGGATCCGCCCATCGCGCCCACATCCTGACCGATGTAGAAGACGCGCGGATCCTCTCGCATGGCGACCGCGATCGCTTCGATGATCGCCTCCATGTGGGTCAGTCGCCGGCTCGGCTCAACGCTCATGGATGGATCTCGTCCAGACCCAGCTCCGCTTCGCCTACGTCCGGTCGCGCCTTCACCGCCTCGAGCATCGACGTGACGGTGGCTCGGGCGGCGTCGCGGAGCCTCTCCAGATCTTTGGCGGAAGCCTCGCCTCGTTCGATCAGGCGATCGCCGTATCGAACGAGTGGATCCGCCATCGGCGTGTCCGGGCGCATCACCCGATAGTCCTGCGGGTCCGCGGCCCAGTGACCCTTCGCGCGCCACGTTCGCGCCTCGATGAGGCTGGGTCCTTGGCTCTTGCGCGCCCGCGCCGTTGCATCGAGCACTGTCTGGCGCACGGCGTCCACGTCGTTGCCGTCCACCTCGAAGCCGGGCATGCCATATCCCGCTGCGCGACTCGCCACGGGCGCCGGCAGATAATCCGTGGCAGGCTGGGAGATGGCCCAGCCGTTGTGCTGGCAGACGTAGACGATGGGCAGCCGCCAGCTCGCCGCGAGGTTCAGGCTCTCGTGGAAGTCACCGCGATTGGCCGTGCCATCGCCAAAGGTGCACACGCAGATGCGGTCCGATCCTTCCTGCTGAAACGCGAGCGCGGCGCCGGTAGCGACTCCGATACTCGTGCCGAGATCGCCGGCAACCCACGGGACGATGTTGAGATCCACGGGGCCGGTGAACGGCACCGAGCGGCCTTTGTTGTATCCCCCGACCTTCCCCAGGACCTGCGCCGCAAGCCGCGCCACCTCCGCGCCGCGCATCATGTAGATCACCAGGGGGTCGCGGTAGTGCGCGGCGATGGCGTCGTCCGGGCGAAGGTCGCAGAACGCACCCACCATCGTGGCTTCTTCTCCGGCGCTCGGGAACCAGCGCGGATTGGCGGCGCACAGGACTTCGTCCAGCTCGCGCGAGAGCGTCATCCAGCCGTACAGGCGCAGGCCTTCGCTTAAGCCTTCTGCCTCCGCCAGCGGAAGTATCGGGAGCTCTGCCACGACTCAGCCGTCGAGTTCGCCGAGCGCGCGACCGATGGCTGCAGCATCTCGCGGCTCGTCGGGCTCCGCGATCACGGCCAGGGGATCGCCGGGCTTCAGTATCTGTCCTTCTCCAGCGAGCACACGCGCCAAGGTGCCCGAGACGGTGGCTGCCACCTCCACGTTTGCCTTGTCGGACTGCACCTCCAGCAGCGGCTCGCCCGCCGTGACGCTCTCGCCCACGGCCTTGAGCCACACCACCACCTCGGCTTCTCCGGTGCTGGCGCCGAGGTCCGGAAGTCGGAGGATGTTCAGAAAAAAGATCGCCGCGATTGTTCGGATCAACCGTAGCACACAGCGCGCGCGGCTCGCCAGCCAGCGCGAGCTTAGTGCGTTGGCCAGCCCGCGATGGTGGTGCGAAGCATTTTTCGACGCAGCGGCAAGTGGTAATCCTGCACCGCCTTGTGCATGCAAAGGCAGTTGTCCCAGAACATCACGTCACCCACTTTCCAGCTGTGCCGGTAGATGTACTTGGGCGACAGGTAATGCTCTTTCAATTCGTTCAACAGTGCATCGGAGGATTGCTGGTCCCAACCCGCGATTGCGCAGGTTTGATCTCCGCTTAAGTACAGGCACTTCCGTCCCGTCAACGGGTGCTTGCGAACCAGAGGATGCACGACGTCCGGAAATTCCCTGGCCTGCCTCTCGACGCGCGCGCGCAGCTCGGCGTCGTCGGTTCCTCTTTCCCTCGCGCGCTCGATTTTTTTCTTCGCGGCATGGCTTGCGCTATTCACGGCATACAGCCCCTCGATCTTCGCTTTCACGTCCGCGGGCAGGTCGTCGTACGCCGCGGCGCCGCTTGCAAACAGCGTGTCGCCGAGCGTCTTGCCGTTCTCGACCGGCACCTCCACGGCATACAGGATGGAGCCCCGCGGAGGCTCGTGGGTGAAAGACATGTCCGAATGCCAGTTGGCGCCCGCCTCCTTCATGCCGATGGGCTTCCCGTTTTCGATGATGTTCGACACGACGAAGATCTCGGGAAAGCCCTCGAGCAGGTAATTTCCCAGCGGGTACTCGAGAAGCTTCCCGAACCTCCGGCTGAAGTCGACCAGCTCGCGTGGTGAGAGATTCTGCCCGCGAACCACGATGACGCCGTATTCTCTATACGCGTCATCGAGCGCCTTGAACGCTCGTTCATCGATCGTTTTGAGGTCGATCCCCGCGATCTCATGACCCAGCGGCGCGGACGTATGTTTGATCGTGAGAGCCATGGCTTGGCGTGCCGACGATGCGCCCATCAGTGTCCTTCGATCGCTTTGACGACCGCGCGCGTGAACTCGCTCGTGGACGTGCGGCCGCCGAGATCGCGCGTGAGCGCCCCGGCCTCCCGCGCCCCGTGAATGCCGCGCTCGATGTGCGCTGCGGTATCGCGGCACCGCTGATCGGGCTTCTTCTGATCGAACCAGCGCAGCAGCATCGCGGTGGACAGCGCGAGCGCCGTGGGATTCGCGATGTTCTGCCCTTCGATGTCGGGCGCCGTGCCGTGCACCGCCTGCGCCATCGCCTGGTCGCTGCCCGCGTTGAGCGACGGCGCGACCGCGACGCCGCCCGCCAGGCCCGAAGCCTGGTCGGAGGCGATGTCGCCAAAGAGATTGGTGGTCGCAACGAGCTTGTACTTCTTGTAATCGCGCGGCAGCGACGAGCTGAACGTATCGACGCGCACCACATCGGTCTTCACCTTTGGAAACTCGCCCTGCAACTTTTCGAACGCGCCGATGAAAAGCCCCTCGGTCTGCGGCAGCGCGGTGCGTTTGTGCAAGATCGACAGCGATTCGTGTCCGAGCGCCGTCGCGTATTCGAGCGAAAAGCGCGCGAAGCGGTCGCACGCCGCCGTCGTGATCACGCGCACCGAAATCCCGACGTCGGCCGTGGGCAGGAATTCACCGTAACCCCAGAACATGTTGCGATCGGGATAGAAGCCCTGCGTGTTCTCGCGGATCACGGTCACGTCGAGGTCCGCGATGAGCGGATTCAACTGCGGCCACGCTTTCACCGGGCGCACGTTCGCGAAGAGCCCGAAGTTCTTGCGCAGATAGCCGGAAGGGTGTCCGCGGATGGGATCGTCTTTCGGATATTCGCCCGCGAAAGTCGGTCCGAGTATCCAGCCGGTGTGGCCGCGCAGCTTCTGGATCGTCTCCTCGGTGAGCGTGCTCTTCCATTTGTTGTACGACTTGTAGCCGATCGGCAGCTCTTCGAGATCGAGCGGAAGATTTGCGCGCTGCGCCGCCGCTTGAAGGATCTCGACCGTTGCGGCCGTGATCTCGGGGCCGACGCCGTCGCCCGCGAGTACGGCGAGCCTCAGTTCCTTCGATTGCGACATGGAAAACTCCTCGGTGCGACGGGGGATGGCGTTATTGTAATGACCAAAGCGTGATTGACCGCATAGTGCGCGGGCTCTACGCTCACGCCCTTCTATAGCGGATCATGCGGGGCGGCGAGAGCAGGCGCAATGAGCTCGCACCACGGCTATGACGACTCATCACAAAAAACACGAGGAGCAAATGATGCACAGAAGGACCATGCTGACTCGCGCCGCCCTGATCGCGTGCGCGCTCGCAGCGGCCTCACCGGCGTGGGCCGGAGAAGCGTACCCGGTGCGGCCGATCCGGCTGATTCTGCCGGTCGCGCCCGGCGGCGGACAGGACACGACCGCGCGCGCGGTCAGCCAGAAAGTCATGGAGAATCTCGGCCAGCCCATCATCGTCGATGCGCGGCCCGGCGCCGGCGGC
>Ga0196978_1000234_pt1 | contig 29465 bp, 26 predicted proteins | sample S3v_2013CmetaG_FD_155491 | JGI IMG/M metagenome (GOLD analysis project Ga0196978, IMG submission 155491) | Soil microbial communities from Anza Borrego desert, Southern California, United States - S3+v_20-13C | ecosystem: Environmental > Terrestrial > Soil > Desert | place: USA: California... | reverse complement strand
TGGCGCAAGATGCTCTCGATGCTGTTCGAAACGGGGCACCCGTGGATCACCTTCAAGGATCCGTGCAACCTGAGGAGCCCGCAGAGCCACGTCGGCGTCGTGCACAGCTCCAACCTGTGCACCGAGATCACACTCAACACGGGCGCCGACGAAATCGCGGTCTGTAATCTCGGCTCGGTCAACATGCCGGCGCACCTCGACCTCTCCAGCGGCCGCATGGACCGGGAGAAGCTCAAGCGCACGATCGGCACCGCGATGCGCATGCTCGACAACGTGATCGATCTGAACTTCTACAACGTCAACAAGGCGCGCAACTCGAATTTCAAGCACCGCCCGGTCGGTCTCGGGATCATGGGCTTCCAGGACTGCCTGCACCTGCTGCGCATTCCGTACGGCTCGTCGGCGGCGGTCGAGTTCGCGGACCGTTCGATGGAAGCGGTCGCCTACACCGCGTACTGGGCTTCCACCGAGCTCGCGGAAGAGCGCGGGCCGTACTCGACGTTCAAAGGCTCGCTGTGGGACCGCGGCATCCTGCCGCACGACACGATCAAGCTGCTCGAATCGGAGCGTGGCGGCTACGTCGAGTGCGACCTCACGTCGAGCCTCGACTGGGACGCGCTGCGCCATCGCGTGAAACAGGTCGGCATGCGCAATTCAAATTGCCTTGCGATCGCGCCGACCGCGACCATCGCGAACATCACGGGACTGTCCCAGTGCATCGAGCCCACGTACCAGAACCTGTACGTGAAGTCGAACCTCTCGGGCGAGTTCACCGTGGTCAACGAGTTCCTCGTGCGCGATCTGAAGAAGCTCAACCTGTGGGACGAGGTGATGATCGCGGATCTGAAGTATTTCGACGGGTCGCTCTCGAAGATCGACCGCATCCCGCCGGACGTGCGCAGCCTCTATGCGACCGCGTTCGAGATCGAGCCGCGCTGGCTCGTTGAATGCGCCGCGCGGCGCCAGAAATGGGTGGATCAGTCGCAGTCGCTGAACATCTACATGGCCGGGGCATCGGGCAAGAAGCTCGACGACACCTACAAGCTCGCGTGGCTGCGGGGGCTGAAGACGACGTATTACCTGCGCACCCTGGGAGCCACGTCCGCCGAGAAGTCCACCGGACGCGCCGGGCAGTTGAATGCCGTGCCGGCGGACGGCGGGGTCGCCATGGCAGGGGCCGCGGAGCCCAAGTTCTGCGCGATCGACGATCCCGAATGCGAGGCATGCCAATGACGGGGTTGCGAGCGCTCGCTAACTAAAACGACGAACGACGGTCCAACGAGAATCGACAGGAGAGAAACGATGCTGCAGTTCGAAGAACAAGGCGCCGGCAGCGCCGTCCCAGGGGTCGCAGCGGGGGCGGGAGCCCTGCACGAGCCGTCCGCGCCGGCCGCAGCGCAAGACGCCGCGCCGAGCCTGCGGCGCGTCAACGTTGCCGACAAGCGCGTGATCAACGGCCAGACGGACGTGAACCAGCTCGTGCCGTTCAAGTACAAGTGGGCGTGGGAGAAGTACCTGTCCGCGTGCGCGAATCACTGGATGCCGCAGGAAATCCAGATGAGCCGTGACATCGCGCTGTGGAAAGACCCCAATGGCCTCTCGGAGGACGAGCGCCGGATCGTCAAGCGCAATCTCGGCTTTTTCGTCACGGCCGACTCGCTCGCGGCGAACAACATCGTGCTCGGCACCTATCGCCACATCACCGCGCCCGAGTGCCGCCAGTACCTGCTGCGCCAGGCGTTCGAGGAAGCGATCCACACGCACGCGTATCAGTACATCGTCGAAAGCCTGCAGCTCGACGAAGGCGAAGTCTTCAACGCGTACAACGAAATCCCGTCTATCCGGGCCAAGGACCAGTTTCTGATCCCGTTCATCGAGACGCTCACGGACCCGGCGTTCAAGACCGGCACGCTCGAGAACGATCAGCGGCTGCTGAAGAGCCTGATCGTGTTCGCCTGCATCATGGAAGGGCTCTTCTTCTACGTCGGCTTCACGCAGATCCTCGCGCTGGGCCGCCAGAACAAGATGACCGGGGCCGCCGAGCAGTACCAGTACATCCTGCGCGACGAATCGATGCACTGCAATTTCGGCATCGATCTGATCAACCAGATCAAGCTGGAGAATCCACGGCTGTGGACGCCGGAGTTCAGGGACGAGATCCGCAGCCTCATGGTGAAAGCGGTCGAGCTCGAGTACCGCTACGCCGAAGACACGATGCCGCGCGGCGTGCTGGGGCTCAATGCCGCGATGTTCAAGGAATATCTGCGTTACATCGCGAACCGGCGCTGCCAGCAGATCGGCCTCGATCCGCTGTTCGACGGCGCGACCAATCCGTTCCCGTGGATGGCGGAGATGATCGATCTGAAGAAGGAGAAGAACTTTTTCGAAACGCGCGTCACGGAATACCAGACCGGCGGCGCGCTGAGCTGGGACTGAAGGCAACGGTTCGTCAACGGCTGCAACTCGCAGGGGAGGCCGCTCAATTGGCATACAGTCTTAAGTACCGACGCTACCGCAGCCGCAGGCCCGGGCTGCACACCGTGACGGAACTGCGCGCGGGCGAGAACTACATGCTGTGGCTGAAGTTCGACGACGGCGTCGAGGGGCATGTGTATCTCGGTGACCTCGTCGGCACGGACAGCTTCGGGCTGCTGTCGGACGAAGAGAAGTTCCGCCGCGCCGCCATCGACCCGGTGTCGAATGCGATCACGTGGGAAGGCGAGCTCACGCTCGATCCGGACGCGCTTTACCGCGACGTCGCGAGCCAGGCACAGGCGGCGTTGCATTAGCAAAGCGCGTCGATCCAGGAGAAGCGCGAATGGCAAGAGCGAAGCAGAAGCCGCGCAAAGCCGCGGTCCGCAGCTCGGGAGCTAAGAAAAAGAAGCTGACGCGCTCGCAGGCGAAAGCCCGCGGGCGCAAGTCGGCCGCACGAAAAAAACCGGTGAGCGGCCAACGCGGCGCGAAGCAGGCGATGGCCAAAAAAAAGCCGACTCGAAAGTCGGCTAGGAAAAAAGCAGCCAAGAAAAAGCCCACTGCGCCGCGTGGCTCTCCGGCACCTGAAGCGAGGACGGCCCAACCTGCCGCTTCACTTCCTGCACCGGAAACCCCCAGACCGGTAGCCATCCCCGGCGCCTGGCCGTTTCCGATGGGGAACCGGTCGTAACGCTTGGGGATTTTGCCGGGCGGGCAGCAGGCCTCGAACGATACAGAATCCGTCCCTTTGCGGTCAAGGCGCGGCGGGCCGCCGCAGTGCAGCATCAGTGACTCTGGCTTAGGAATCAACAAGATACAGTGTTGCTACTGACGCGCCGCCCACGATATGGGCGCCGCGTGTTCAATGTTGGCCGCACTGCGTGCATTGAGTAGAGTAGGACTCCATTGAGGGGGAGGACACGATGACTATCTTTGCGAACTTCGCGCGTCTCGTCTGCGTGCTCGCCACGCTTTCGTTTGCCGGTGTCGCGCACGCGCAGGCGGACGATTGCAAGCACCGCGGACAGCTCGATACGTTGTACTGCGACGAGAACAACGATCTCGTCGCCGATCCGCCAAAAGACGCGAAGCGTTGGCGCAATCCCTCGACGCTTGTTTTCACTTACACGCCCGTGGAAGACGCCGCGGTTTACGAAACGGCGTTCAAGCCTTTTCTCGACCATCTGAGCAAGTGCACGCGCAAGCGCGTCGTGTACTTCCCCGTGCAGTCGAACGCCGCGGAAATCGAGGCGATGCGCGCGGGCCGGCTGCACGTCGGCGGCTTTTCGACGGGTCCTACGGGTTTCGCGGTGAATCTCGCCGGCGCGGTGCCCTTCGCGATCAAGGGCACCGAGAAAGAATGGCAGGGTTATAACCTCATCATGATCGTCAAGAAGTCGAGCGCTTATCAGAAGCTCGGCGATCTGAAAGGCAAGAAAGTCGCGCACACTTCGCCCTCGTCGAATTCGGGTCACCTGGCGCCGCAGGTCCTGTTCCCGCCCGAAGGGCTCGCGCCCGACAAGGATTACAAGGTGCTGTTCTCCGGCGGCCACGGGCAGTCCGTGAAAGGCGTTGAAAGCGGCGACTACGACGCGGCGCCGGTGGCGTCCGACGTATTCACGCGCATGGCGACGCGCGGCGAGATCAAGGCGGACGACTTTCGCATCATCTACAAGAGCCCGCTCTTTCCGACCTCTTCGTTCGCTTACGCGCACGACCTGCACCCCGACTTCGTGAAGGTGCTGACGAAGTGCTTCTACGACTATCGTTTCCCGCCGGAGATGCAGAAGACCTTCGGCGGCGCTGACCGCTTCTTCCCGATCACCTACCAGAAGGACTGGGCAGTCGTGCGCAAAGTGGCCGAGGAAACCGGCACGCCGTTCAACCGCGCGGCGTACGACAAGGAATCCGCACGCGAAGAGGCGGCGCGCCGCAAAGCGGCGGAGAAAAAAGCGGCCGAGAAGAAGGCGAAGTAGGCGGCATGGCGCAGGCGCCCGCGTCTTCGTCGGCGCCCCCCCTCGAAATCCGCCGCCTCTCGAAGGAGTATCGGCGCGGCGTGCCGGTGCTCCGCGAGGTGAGCCTGACCGTCACGCCGCGCAGCATCACGGCCGTCATCGGTCCGTCAGGCACCGGCAAATCGACGCTCATCCGCTGCGTGAACCGGCTGGTCGAGCCGACTTCCGGTGAGATCCTGTTTCACGGTGTCGACGTGACGCGCCTCAAACGGCGCGAGCTTCGCGCGACGCGCCGGCGCATCGGCATGGTGTTCCAGGAATACAACCTCGTCGAGCGGCTGTCGGTCATGGAAAACGTGCTGAGCGGGCGGCTCGGTTACGTCTCGGCGTTCAAGGCCTGGTTGCGGCGCTACCCGCAGCGCGACATCGATGCAGCATTCGAGCTGCTCGACACCGTCGGCCTCACGCGCTACGCGAACCAGCGCGCGGATGCGCTCTCGGGCGGCCAGCGCCAGCGCGTGGGAATCGCGCGCGCAATCATGCAGGAGCCCGAGCTGCTGCTCGCCGACGAGCCGACGTCCTCGCTCGACCCGAAGACCTCCGTGGAAATCATGGAGACGATGGTGCGTCTCGCCGAAAGCCGCGGGATCCCCGTCATCGTGAACATTCACAACGTGCCGCTCGCCCGCCGTTTTGCGACACACATCCTCGGCATGAGCGGCGGGCGCATCGTCTACGACGGCGCGCCGGGGCAATTGACTGACGAGCACTTGAAGCAGATCTACGGCGGCGAGGACTGGCTTGAGTAGCGGAGCCGCCACTGCCCGGCCGACCGCGTTCCGGCCGAGCTGGGTTGCACGCGCCGGCTGGCTCGTCTTCCTCGCATATGTGATTTACGCGGCCTCGGTCCTCGATTTCACCTGGGACCGCTTCGTCGTCGGCCTGGAGCAGGGCGCGCGTTTCGTCGCTCGCATGTTTCCGCCGGATACCTCGCCCGACAAGATGAAGCTGATGGCGCGCGGCCTGTACGAGTCGCTCGAGATCGCGATCATCGCGTCGGCGCTGGGGATCGTGCTCTCGCTGCCGATCGGGCTGCTTGCCGCGCGCAACTTGATGCCGGCCTGGGTGACGTGGCCGACGCGGCTCTTCATCGCGCTCTGCCGCTCGTTCCACCAGGTCATCATCGCGATCGTCTTCGTGAAAGCGGTCGGCTTCGGCGCGCTGGCCGGCATCCTCGCGCTCACGGTCGCCTCGATCGGCTTCGTCGCAAAGCTTTTCGCAGAGGCGATCGAGGAGATCTCGCTGAAGCAGGTCGAGGCGATTCGCGCGACCGGCGCCTCGTTCATGAACGTCGTCGTGTACGGCGTCATGCCGCAGGTGCTGACGCGGTTCGTCGGATTCGCGACGTACCAGGTCGATTCGAACCTGCGCAATTCCACGATGGTCGGCATCGTCGGCGCGGGCGGCATCGGCGGCACGATGTTCGCCGCGTTCCAGAAGTTCGACTACGATTTCCTGCTCACGATTCTGCTCGCGATCATCGCGATGATCATGCTGAGCGAGGCGTTGCAGAACCGCGTGAAGAGGCTCTTCCAGTGAGCGTCGCCGCGGTAGATCGCGAATGGCGGCGCTACACGGGTGCCCAAAGGCTCGGGCGTTTCGCGCTGTACTTCGGCATCGTCGCCGCCTGTGTGGTGTCGCTGCGAACGGTCGAGATCATTCCGGAATTTCTCTACGATGCACACGAGCAGGTGGCGGACCTGCTGAAGCGCATGTGGCCGATCGCGTGGGACCACTATCCCAAGGGCGTGCACGACGCGTTGATCGAGACCCTGCACATCGCCACGCTCGGCACCATTCTCGCGATCGTCATGGCGGTCCCGCTCGGCGTGCTCGCGGCGCACAACATCGTGCCGAACGCCGCAATCAACTATTTCGCCAAGTTCCTCCTGGTGTCCTCGCGTTCGGTCAATTCGCTGGTGTGGGCGCTGCTCTTCGTCGCGGTGTTCGGCCCTGGTGCGCTGGCTGGAACGCTGGCGATCGCGTTCCGCTCCATCGGTTTCGTGGGCAAGCTGTTCGGCGAGGCGCTCGAAGAGACACGGTCGGGTCCGGTCGAAGCGCTCAAAGCCGCGGGCGCGCCCTGGATGAGCATCTTCCTCAAAGGCTACTGGCCGCAGGTCGTGCCCGCGTTCTGGGCGATCGCGCTCTTTCGGTGGGACATCAGCGTGCGAGAGTCGGCCGTGCTCGGGCTCGTCGGCGCGGGCGGGATCGGCATGGCGATCGACACCGCGATGAATCTCTTTCAGTGGGATCGCGTGGCCGTCATGCTGGTCGCGATCTTCGCCGTCGTGCTGGTGGCGGAGCTGATCGTCACCTGGATCCGTAAGCGCATCATCTAAAACGACTGCGGCAGAGGCGAGCTCCGGTCAGCGAATTTCGACGGCGCGCTTCGATGGTTGCGGCACAACGCGGCGCGCCGATTCGCGTCGGAGCCCAGGTTCTTGCGTTTCGCGCTGTCTACTTCGAGCGATTCCAAAGCGCGGCGAAGCGCTCGATCGCGCGATCGATCTCCGCCGGGCCGATGTGCCGGTGCGTGACGAACCGCAGCGCGTAAGGCTCGCACGGATTCACGAGAATCTCCTGCGCTTTGAGCCGCGCGGACCACTCGGCCGCGTTGGCGCCGCTGGCGGCGACGTTCACCTTCACGAGGTTCGTCTCGACCTCCGCCGGATCGACGAGCGTCGCATCGATACGATGGAGTCCCTGCGCGAGCCGTTTGGCGGTCGCGTGGTCTTCTTTCAGCCGCGCGGTCATCGTCTCCAGCGCGACGAGCCCAGCGGCTGCGAGCGGTCCCGCCTGCCGCATGTTGCCGCCCACCATTCGCCTGAACGCACGCGCGCGTTCGATGAACGCCGCGGTGCCGCACAGCAGCGATCCGACCGGCGCCGAAAGGCCCTTCGACACGCAGAACGCGATCGAATCGCCATGCTGGGCGATCGTCGCGGCATCCGTGCCGAGCGCCGCCGCGGCGTTGAACACGCGCGCGCCATCGATGTGCACGGGCACGCCGGCTCTACGCGCGACATCGCGTACCGCCTGCATGTGCGCGAGCGGCAGCACCGCGCCGCCCGCGCGGTTGTGCGTGGTCTCCATGCACACGAGCGCGGTGCCGAAGTTCTGGCGCGTGGCGGGTCTGAGGGCTTGCGCGAGCCTCTCCACGTCCATCGCGCCGCGCGTGCCCGCGATCGGCTTGTAGAACGCGCCGGCGACGGCGGTGATGCCGCCGAGCTCGGAATTGAGAATGTGCGAACCCGCTTCGAGCAGCACCTCGCCGCCGCGCTGCGTATGCGCGAGCACCGCGACCAGGTTCGTCATCGTGCCGCTCGGCATGAAGGCCGCCGCTTCCTTGCCCGTGCGCTCCGCTGCGAGCGCTTCGAGCTTAGCAACGGTCGGATCGCCGTCGCGCGAATCGTCGCCGAGGCTCGCCTCGCGCATGCTCTCGAGCATCGCTTCGGTCGGGCGGGTGACGGTGTCGCTGCGGAGATCGATCATGGATTGAAGTCGTGCGCCGCCAGTATACAGCCCACGGCCTCGGCGAAGCCGGCGCCGGAGCGCGCGGCGGTGATGTAGGCTGGCAGACGCTCGGTGCGCGCGGTCCATTCCTGGAGGTTCGCGACGCCGATCGCATGCGGAAAAAAAGCGAACATCGGTGCATCGTTCGGAGAATCGCCGATGAACGCGTAGTTTGCGCGCTCGTGCGCGAGATCGATGCCGCGATCGAGCATCAGCCGGCGTACCATGGAGAGCTTATCGTACTCGCCGAACCAGCCGTTCACGTGTATCGAGCTCACCTTCGCGGTGAGGCCGCGTCGTTTCATGATCGCCGCGATGCGATCGATGTCACGGTCCGGCAGCCGCGGCACGTCCTCACAGAAATCAATGGCGAGATCGGTTTCGCGGTAGCGCTGGTCCGCGGACACGGCTGCGCCGGGCACCTCGCGCAGGATCTCGGCAGCGAGCGCCTCGAAGCGCGCGCGCTGTGCGGCGCGCGTGTGCTCGTCGTCCACGAATACACGATGCATGCGCCGCTCGTCACGGTCGTAGCGGAAGTAGAACGCGCCGTTCTCGCCGACCACCGCGTCGACGGGCCACATGCGCGCCATGTGATCGCACCAGCCCGCCGGGCGGCCCGTGACGGGCACGGCGAGCAGGCCGGCTTCATGAAGACGCTGGAGCGCGACGTACGCCTCAGCGGTAAGACGCCCGGCGCTCGTGAGCGTGTCGTCGATATCGAAAAAGACGCCGCGGAGGCCCCGCAGCACCGCAGGTCCGGCGCTAGCGAGCGCTCGCAACCGCCGGGCTCTCGGGGTGCTCGGTGGGATGGGCCACGAAGTCGAACCGCTCGGGGACCTCTGCCGAGCGCAGCGGCTTCAACTTCACGTTGGCGTCACCGATCTTGAGCCACGCGGGCGCATCGCGTCCGTCCTGCAGGAGCGCCACCACCTCGTCGAGGGTCGCTTCCGGCAGCGCACCGCCGTTCGCATCGATGAGCGCCGGCAGCACCGCGTCGAGATCGTGGTCGTGAACCACGCCGACCCCGTGCTCGGTCTCGAGCAGCAGCGCGCCTTGCTCGTCCATCCACGCGCCGGTGAGCGCTGTCGCCGCCTGCCCGGTATGCGTCTCGATGCGCAGCGGACGGGGGCGCTCGCTCATCGCGCGATAAACGAACGGGGTGTATTCGAGCTGGACGAACACCCGCTGCGGGCCGTTCTGGAAAAACCACCGGCCCTCGGCGTCGCGCTCGTAATTACGGCCGATGTACTCCGTGACGGTCGGGTTCGTGATCGGCTCGCCGCGGATCAGCCAGTTGCCGCGCCGGTCGAGCTCGAGCCAGCCATACACGGCCGGAACGTTCGGCCATTTCGCCATTCCGCGAAGGACTTGATCATCCATGACGAATTCCGTGAAGGAGTGGAGGAGTGACGCTCACGAGCAAGCCGCAGACCCGGGAAGGCGTCGCGACCCGCGCGCGTGTCACTGCTCTTCGGTTTGCACGGTCTTGCTGTGTACCGTCGCGAGATCCTTCTGTACGTTCGGCGGCACCGGGTCGTAGTGCGAGAGCTCCACGGAAAAAGAGCCCTGTCCCGCCGTCACCGATTTCAGCCGCGCCTGATAGTTGTTGAGCTCCGCCAGCGGAACCTGCGCGCGTATCGCGACCGTGCCCGGCGCGACCGCCTCGGTGCCGCTGATCTGCCCGCGCTTGGACGAGATATCGCCGGCGATGTCGCCCATCTTGGGCTCAGGCGCAGTGATCTCGACCTTCACGATCGGCTCGAGAATGATGGGCCGCGCCTTGGCGATCGCATCCATGAATGCACGCTTGCCCGCGGAGATGAACGCCACCTCCTTGGAATCGACGGGGTGGTGCTTGCCGTCGTATACGATGACGCGCACGTCCTGCACCGGATAGCCGGCAATCGGTCCGGCGTCGAGCACCTGTCTCACGCCTTTCTCGACCGCGGGCATGAACTGCGTCGGTATCACGCCGCCTTTCACCTGGTCGACGAACTCGAAGCCGCTGCCGCGCTTCAGGGGCTCCACCCGCAGGAACACTTCACCGAATTGTCCGGCGCCGCCGGTCTGCTTCTTGTGGCGGTGATGCCCTTCGGCCTTGGCGGTGATCGTCTCCCGGTACGGGATGCGCGGCGGGCTCGAGGTCACCTCGACGTGATACTGCGACTGCAGCCGGTCGAGGATGTAGCGCATGTGCAGATCGCCGAGGCCGCTGATCACCGTCTGCGTGCCGTGCGTGACCTTGAACGTGGGGTCCTCGGCCGCGAGCTTGTGCAGCGCTTCGGAAATGCGCTGTTCGTCGCCGCGCCGCTTGGGCTCGACCGCGAGGCTGTGCATCGGCGTGGGGAACTCGAGCGGCGCGAGATGGATATGGTCTTCGTCGTGCGAATCGTGCAGGACCGCGTCGAAATGGATCTCGTCGACTTTCGCGATCGCGCCGATGTCGCCGGGCACGAGGGCGTCCGTTTCGGTGAACTCCTTGCCCTGGAGGAGGTAGGGGTGCGCCACGCGAAAGGGCTTGCGCCCGTCGCCGATGTAGAGCTGCGTATCGCGGCCGATCGTCCCCTGGTGCACGCGGAACACGCCGACCTTGCCGACGAACGGGTCGATCATCACCTTGAAGACATGCGCGAGCACGTGCTTCGAGGGATCGGGCTGACACTTGATCGGCTGCGCGTCAGGTCCTTCGCCCTTGAGAAACTGCGGGCAGTTGCCTTCGGTGGGATTCGGCAGAAGCTTGACCATGATCTCGAGCAGCTCGCCGACGCCGGCGCCGGTGCGCGCGGAGACGAAACAGATCGGGATGAGGTGACCCTCGCGCAGCGCCTGCTCGAACGGCGCGTGCAGCTCGGCCGGGCTCACCTCGCCCTGCTCGAGATACTTCGACATGAGCGCTTCGTCGACTTCGACCACCTGGTCGATGAGCGCCTGGTGCGCTTCCTCGACCGAGGAGAAATCGGAGTCGCCGGACGGATTGAAAAAGCAGTCCACCACGCGCTTTCTGCCGTCGGCCGGCAGATTGATCGGCAGACATTCCTTGCCGAACGTGCCCTGGAGCTTGGACACGAGGCCGGGCAGATCGACGTTTTCCGCGTCGATCTTGTTGACGATGATCATGCGGCACAGATTGCGGCGCCCCGCCCACTGCATCATGCGGCTGGTGATCATCTCGATGCCGTTCTGCGCGTTCACGACGATCGCGGCGGTCTCCACCGCGGGCAGCGCGCCGATCGCGCGGCCGACGAAATCCGGCAGTCCTGGAGTATCGATCACGTGGATGCGCGTGTCGCCCGCGCTCATGTGCACGATGGAGGCGTTGAGCGAGTGCTGATAGCTCTTTTCCAGCGCGTCGAAGTCGCAGACGGTGCTGCCTTTTTCGACGCTGCCCATCGAGGCGATCGCGCCCGCGCGGTGCAGCAGCGCCTCGGTGAGCGTGGTTTTTCCGGCGGCGCCGTGACCCACCAGCGCGACGGTTCGAATCTGCTCGGGAGAGAACTTCGGCATGCTTCTCCTCTGATGGTGCCCCTCGCGTAGCGCCGGCGCGCCGGCTGGCGCGTGCGAAGCGACTCGCGGGGAATGTGTCGACGGGGGTCGGGCCAGTATAAACGTGGCTCGCGCGGCCACACAACCGCGGGCTGCTCGTGCTTTTTAACCCCGACAGCCGTGCCAAACCGTTGATCGGATATGGTCGATGCAGGCGTGCTCACGCTCGAGCGGCGTTTACCGCGCTTTGCCCCGCGGGCATACTGGGTTCCCGTGATGCCGAGGGACGACGCTCAAGCACGCGACGAGGATCTGATGCTCGCGTATCGCGACGGCAGCGCCGGCGCGTTCGACGAGCTCTACCGGCGGCACAAAGGTGCGCTGTTCCGTTATCTCCTGAGGCAGTGCCGCGACGCGGGTGCCGCCGAGGAGCTCTTCCAGGACGTGTGGCTCAATCTCGTTCGCGCGCGCGCGAGCTACACGGTGACGGCGAAATTCACGACCTATCTCTACCGGCTCGCGCACAACCGGCTGATCGACCATTACCGCCGCCGCGCCCCGACGGCGCTCGTCTCCTTCGTCGATGATGAGGAGGCGCCGCAGGTTGCGGCCGGCCGCGATATCGAGCCGGATGTCGCGTACGAAGCGCGCGCGCAGGCGAAGCGGCTGCTGGCACTGGTGGAAGCGCTGCCCGCCGCGCAGCGCGAAGCATTCGTGCTGCAGCAGGAAGCCGGGATGAGCATCGAGGAGATCGCCGAGGCGACCGGCGTTGCGCGCGAGACCGCGAAAAGCCGGCTGCGCTATGCGATGGCGAAGCTGCGCGAAGGCATGAGCGAATGGCTGTGAACGAACGCGGACGAGACGATAGCGACCTGCCGGCGGATCCGGGCGACGAGCGCATCGCCGCGCTGTATCGCGAAGCCGCGCGCGAGGAGCCACCTGCGAGGATCGACCGCGCGATCGCCGATGCGGCGCGCGGCCGCGGTGCTGCACCCGCGCGCGAGGCGCCGTGGTGGCTGCCGTGGCGCATGCCGTTCGCGGTCGCGGCGCTGGCCGTGGTGAGCGTGAGCCTGGTGACCCTGATGGTCGAGGAAGACCCCGACCGGGCGATCGCTTTGCAGGAGCCTTCGCCGCCGGCCGCCGGCGCGCGCGATGCGAGTGCACCTACCGCGGCGTTGCGTGACGCGCCTGCGGATATGACACCGCCGACGAAGACCGAATCAGCCGACGCGGAGAAGCCCCGACGGAACCTCGACGCGCGCCGCTCAGACGCACCTTCGCCCTCGCCCTCGCCCGCGCCACCGCCGACGCCCGAGACGTCAGCACGGCGAGCACCGGCGCCGGAAGCGGCTCGACCGACGCCCGCGACCGCGCCTCGGCAGTCAGCGGTGCCGGAAGCGCGCGAGCGCCCGCAGTCAGTCGCCCCCGAGCTTGCAGTGCAGGCACGCGGACCCGCCGCAGCGCCGCCGCCCGTACCAGCGCCACAGGCCGCGCGCGAGCCACAGCCGTTCCCCGCCGCGCCGCCGGCGGCTGCGCCTACCTCGCCCTCGCGTGGCCTCGCTTCCGACAGCGCAAGCGGGCCGGGCGCGCCGCTCGCGCGCCTGGAATCGCAGGCTGCGCTGGAAGAACGTAAAGCGCGCCAATCGGCCGAGATGCAACGCAAAGCGGGCGAACCGGCCGCGAAGGCAGCCCCGCCGCCCGGCAGAGCCGCGTCGGCTCCGGCCCGGGACCAAGTCTCGGGATTCGGCGCGCGGCGCGCTGACATCCAGCGGCATGTGGCCGATCTCGAGCACGAACCCCCCGCTGCGTGGATCGAGCGCGTGCTCGCGCTCCGCAAACAAGGCCGCGCTGGCGAAGCGGACGCGCTGCTCGCGGAGCTCAGGAAAAGACACCCGGATCTCGTGCTGCCGCCGGAGCTTCGGTGAGCGCGGAGGCCGAGGACCGAAAACCGGAGCCGCCGCGCGAGCCGGAGCCTTGGGAGTGCTGCCAGAGCGGCTGCGATCCCTGCGTTTACGACCGCTATTGGGCGGAGCTCGACCGCTACGAGCGTGCGCTGGCTGCATGGAAGGCGCGCAATCCGGGACGCGTCTGACGAGCTGCGACAAAAGTCTTGCGTTCAAGGCGATTGCCGTTACAATGCGCGAAAACTCGGCGTCACCCCCGCAAGTCGCGCGTGGCTAAGCCGTTGTTTTTCCAGTAGTCCTCACTAGAAACGCACCCTTCCCGGGCGAGCTGTCCCGGGTCGACGGATGCGTCGGCATCACAACATCAGGGCATTGCTTGGTGCGTTGCACCAATCGGTTTGCGCGCGGGGACGCGCACCGAACCCGGGTTGTGTCACAGGGAGAAGTATCGCGGCGGGCGAAGACGTCCGCTTAATTTCAACGCGTTACCTGACACAGGTAACAGGCTGATCCGGCCGCGGCTGTGCGACCGGGTCCCGAACCAAGGAGGTTTTGCATGACCGCAAAATCAGCCTCGCAGCTTCCCGTGTCTCCCCTGAACCGCGCGCGGGGCGCCGCTCACCAGGTCCATGGCACGTTCCTTATCCTCGCCTTGGCCGTGTTGATGACGGGCGCTGCCTGGTTCATCGATCGCGAGGCGAACGCGACCGTCGCGCCGCCGGCCGTCGCTGCCGTGCAGCCGACGCCGGTCGCTACAGTGCAGCCTGCGGCCGTACCGGAGACGCCGGAAGCGGTTGCAGTGGTTGCCGCTGCGCCGGTCGCCGAGGCAGCTCCCGAGCCGGAGACAGCGCGTGAGAACCAGCGCTACAAGCTGCTCTCGGAGTTCCTGGCGAAGCGCTATCGGGTATCGAAGTCCGTGACGCTCGATCTGGTCACGATGGCGCACGTGGCGGGCCAGCAGGTCGGCGTGGATCCACTCCTCATCATCGCCGTGATCGCCGTCGAGTCGCGCTTCAATCCGATCGCCGAGAGCGTGATGGGCGCGAAGGGGCTCATGCAGATCATTCCGCGTTACCACACCGACAAGCTGCAGGAGTTCGGCGGCGTGAAGGCTGTGTTCGATCCGGAGACCAACATCCTCGTCGGCTCCAAGATCATCAAGGAATACCTCGGGCGTACCGGCAGACTCGATTCGGCGCTTCAGCTCTATGCCGGCTCGACGAGCGAGGAGAACGAGTACTTCGGCAAGGTCATGCTCGAGAAACGGCGATTGCTGCAGGTTCTGCGGCGCTCGTCCTGATCCGCTACGGGAGCCGCCATGGCCGAGCCGGGACTGCCGAAGGATCTCTTCGAATTCATGCAGAAGATGTGGAACCCGATGTCGTTCCCGCTTCCCGGCATGCTCACGCCGACCGCGAACATCGACGAGGTCGAAGCCAAGATCCGCGAGCTGAAGAGTGTCGAGAACTGGCTCACGATGAACGTCGGCTTCGTCCAGATGACGATCAAGACGCTGGAGATGCAGAAGGCGGCGCTGGAAGCGCTCGGCGCCAAAAAATAAACCAACGACGAGCCGGCAGCTTTCGGCTCACGGCGCAAAAAGTAGCTTAGCGCGGCAGTCGCCGCGCTTTTTCATTTCATTCGCTCGGTCGCGCGCACGAGCTCCGCGCAGATGCCGGGCTCCCACGCCGAGTGCCCGGCGTCGGGCACGATGATGTATTCGGCTTCAGGCCACGCGCGGTGCAGCTCGTCGGCGGTGACGATGGGACACACCGCGTCGTAGCGCCCCTGCACGATCACTGCGGGCACGCCACGAAGCTTCGAAACGGCGTCGAGCAGCGCGTTCTCCGGCAGGAAAATACCATTCATGAAGTAGTGCGCTTCGATGCGCGCGAGCCCGAGCGCGACGGCGTCGCTCGCGAAATAAGCGACCGTCTCGGGGCTCGCGAGCAGTGTCGAGCATGACCCTTCGTAGATGCTCCACGCACGCGCAGCCGGCATGTGCACGGCCGGATCGGGATTCGTGAGTCGCGTGTAGTACGCGCGCAGCAGGTCGGCGCGTTCGCCTTGCGCAACATGGCCGGCGAACGCCGCCCACGCCTCCGGAAAGAGATTGCGCACCCCGTAGAGAAACCAGTCGATCTCGCTTTTGCGGCAGAGGAATATGCCGCGCAGGATGAGACCGGCGCAGCGCTCGACGTGCGCGATGGCGTACGCGAGCGCGAGCGTGCTGCCCCACGATCCACCGAAGACGAGCCACTGCTCGACGCCGAGATGGCGCCGGAGACGTTCGAGATCTTCCACCAGCAGCGGCGTCGTATTGTCGCGGAGCTCGCCGAGCGGACGGGAGCGGCCCGCACCGCGCTGGTCGTAGATCACGATGCGGTAGCGCGCCGGATCGAAGAACCGGCGATGCGCTGGAGCAGACCCGGCGCCGGGCCCACCGTGAAGGAACACCACCGGCACGCCGTTCCGGTTGCCGCATTCCTCCCAGTACATGTGATGTAAGGCGTCGAGCTCGAGAAAACCCGACGCGTACGGCTCGATGTCGGGATAGAGCTCACCGCGGATCGATGTCGAGTGATCAGCCATGCCAGATGTTAGTCCCAGAACAAGCGATAAAAGATGCCGGCCGAGCTCGTCGTGCCGGCCTGCGCGCGCAGCGCGATCCGCTGCGTGAGGCTGTACTCGAGACGCAGCAGGTTTTCGGTGCCCCCGAGGCTCTGCTCGAACGCGAGATACAGCCGCTCGGTGAGGCGTTTGCCGAGCGTGAGAAATTGCTGGGCGGCGGTCGCACTGCCCGCGGTGCCGCTGCGCAATCCGACGTCGTCGAGCTTGAGCCTGCGCGCGACCGCGCCGCTCGCCCGCCCCATCAGCGCGCTCGTGGCGAGCGGCAACGCCGCGAGCTGGCCCGCTCCGGCCTGATCCGGCGCGCGGCCCAGCACGAGCCACGAGAGCGCTTCGCCTTCGGGCAGCGGCGGATTCGATACCACCCGCACCAGCGGACGCCGCATCGTCCCGCTGACCGCGACACCCGCTTCCACGGCCTGCCGCTTGCGCAGGGCGACGATGTCCAGGCCGGGGTCGGTCACCGGCCCATTGAAGAAAAGCCGTCCGCGCTCGATCTCGAGACGTTGCCCGTACGCGACGAACGTGCCGCGCCGCGCATCCACCGTACCGGCCGCGCGGAGCTGGCCCTGCGCGTTCGTCGTCACGCGCAGCTCACCCGAGAGCCAGACGTCCAGTCCACGCCCGCGCAGGTGGACGTTGTTTCCGAGATCGATTCGCATGTCGACGGTGGCGCGGGTCGCCTTGCGCCCGGACGCCGGCGGCAGCGTCTCGCGATCGCGCGTCTCGGGTCCGACGATGACGACATCGTCCCCGAGCGTCGGCAGGCTCGTGGCCGCGAGCTCGAACAAGCCTTCGTTCGCGCGTAACGCGCCGGTGAACGCGAGCTTGCCGGCGCGCAGCGCGGCATTCCCCTTGCCGGTGACGATGAGCCTGCGATCGGGGCGTGCGAGCACCTGGAAGCGCTCGGCGCGCCAGTCGACGGAGGCTTCGTCGAAGCCGGTGCGCGCGAGCGTGCCCTGCGCGAAAAAGACGCCTTCTCCGCCGCGTATCGAAAACGCGTCCACGCGCAGCTCGCGCTGGGTGAGAACGGCCTTGAGCGTGCCGTCCTTCAACTCGATGCCTTCCGCCGGCAGCGCGAGCGCGATGCGCTCGCCGGCGACAGGACCGGTGATCTGCGGGTTCGTGAGCGTACCCGTAACGTCGAGCTTCGCCTGGACGCGTCCGTCGAGCAGCATCGTCGTATCGATGAATGTCGCGAACGGCGCGAGCCGCGCCACGTCCACGTTCGCCGTCAACGCAATGCGCGAAGCGCCGCCGTAGCCGAGCGCGGTTCTCGCATCCGCCGTAACGGTGCCTTGCGCGCTCGCGGTCGCAATCGCGGAGCGCAGGTCGGCCTGAATCTTCGCCCCCTGCGCGCCGAACGTCGCATTCACCGCGAGCGCCTGCAGCCCGGGCCTGAACGCGCGGTCGGCTCCGAGCGCGAGATCGCCCGACTCGTGCGTGATGCTGACGCTGCCGGTGAGGCGCGGCGTGCTTTCGATCGCCCATTGGCCATTCAGCCGCAGCGTGCCCGCCGCAGCGGACGGACCGCCCGCGAGAACGACGAACGGGCGCACCGGCACGTCCTTGAACGAGCCCGCCGTCGAGAGCCTGCCACCGTCGTACGTGAGCGCGCTCACGTGAAGCCGTCCGCCGGTGATGCGGAGCTCGAACGGTCCCGTGTGCACCCGCCGCGGCCCGACGCTGACCGCGACCGGCGCCGTCAGGCTGACCGCGGCTTCCCCGCTGTTCACCAGCTCTTCGAGCGTGCCGGTCCAGCCGCCGCGCGCGCGATAGCCGCCGCGGGCGCGCGCGCGCAGATCGATGCGTTCACCGCGGGCGGCTACGATCGCGGAATGCGCGAGACGCGTGCCTTCGATCCGCAGGCGCGCCGTGTCGAGCTGCCAGCCTTGCGTTTCGAGGCCGCGCGCCGACGCCTCGACATCGAGCGGTCCTGCCGCGTCCGATCCGACGAGTCCGCGCGCTTCGAGCGCGCGCGCACGGCCATACCCTTTGTAGACGAGCTCGGCTGCGGTGAGATCGAAGCGGGCATTCGGCGCGCGCCACGTGCCGCCGACGCGTGCGGTGCCGCGTATGGCGCCCTGAAGCCGCGCGTCGAGCACGCCGAGCTTCGGCGCGTCGATGCGCAGCGCGAGCGAATCGCGCGGCGCGCCGAACGCGCCTTGCGCCACGATGCGATTGCCCCCTAGGGTCGCATCGACGTCGGCGTGCCGAAGTCGCTCCCCGGCGATGCTCAAGAGGCCCTGCGCCGCGAGCGGGGCGTCGAGCCAGCGCGAGTCGCGGATCGCGAGCCGGACATCCGCTGCAGGACCGCTCACCGCGCCTTTTGCGCCGAGCGTGCCGTTGATCGAGCCGGCCGGGAAGCGGCCCCATGCGGCCGGGTCGAAGCGCTCGAACGCGAGATCCACCGCGAAAGCCTTCCGGCCGGCAAGACTCATCTCTCCCGAGCCTTTCGCTTCACCGCCGCGCGCGAGGGCACGAAGCTGCCGCACTTCGATGCGGCCGTTCATGTGCTGCGCCACGAACGCGGCCTTGATGTCGTCCTGCGCGAGCGCCGCGTCGATCGACTGACGTTCGCGTGTGAGCGAGAGCTGCGCGCGGCCGGCAAGCCTGGTCTTGCGCATCCGCGTGTGCAGGGCTGCAAGATCGAGGTTCTTCGCATCGAGCGTGAGCTCGGCCGTGCTCTCGCGCACCGCGCCGGTCCCGCTCAAGAGCCCGCCCGGGCCGAGATTCGCGGTGAGCGCGAAACGGCTGCCGGCGAGCGAGACATCGCGCACGTTGAGCTCGAGCGCGGCGACGGGCAGCCGCCCCTGATCGTAGGGCCCGTGCGCGCGGTTCACGAGCGCAACCGGCCCGAGAAGCACGGGACCTTTACGGTCGAGGGCGAGTGTGCCGGCGATGGCGGTGCGTGGCAGCGTCTTCACGAAAGCGTTGAGATCGAGCTGCGCGATGTCCGCATTCACGCCCGCGAGCGGCAGCTCGGCGTAGGGTTCCAGACGCACGATGCCGGAGACGCGCGCATCGGCACTCTCCGCGCGCACCTCGAGCGCCAGCGCGCTGAGATTGCCTTTGGCGTCGATTTCGGCCGTAGTCTGCGGCGCATCGGCGCTTTTCGCCGTCGCGACGCCGTGCAGCTCGAAGGGTGCGCGCGCCGAGATTTCGCCGCGCAGCGTGATCGCGTGCTCGAAGGCATGCAATGCGAGGGCATGCACCGTGTGCCGCGTCGCGCCGCCGGAATAAGCGAGCTTCACGTTCGTGAGATCGAGCGGACCCTTGCCGAGATCGATCACGAGACGTGCGACATGCGCGTTCGGCAGCTCGAACGACAGCGGCAGCTCGAGCGTATCGGGTGGTCTGCCGCGCGGCTCGCCGGGTTTGGTGACTACCGCAAGCTCCGAAGCCGAGAGCTCCGTCACGCGCGGCGTGAGCGTGAGCAGCGACCACGGCGCGATGCGGATGTAGGCATCGGTCGCGCGCACTTCGATGTCTTCGCCCGCGTAACGGATCGACTGCACGCGCGCGCCGTGCGCGAGCGTGCCCGCGACGCCGTCCAGCGTGAGTCCTTTGCCCGCGACGCCGATCACGCGGGTCGTGATCCAGGTAAATCCCGAATCGGTGTAGAACAGCCACGCCGCGGCCGTCGCGATCGTCGCCGCCGCGATCGCGAGGACGGCGAGCACCGAGAGCAATGCGACGCGGCTGCGGGGCATCAGAAGCTGTAGCCGACGGAAAAATGCGGCCGGATCTTTCCTGTGCGCTCGCCGTAGGCGATGTCGGCGCGAAACGGACCGATCGGGGAGCGCCAGCGCACACCCACGCCCACGCCGACGGCAAGCTCGAAAGCGCCCGGCTCGTCGAATGCATCGCCGGCGTCGATGAAGACGGCGCCGCCGAGGCTGTCGGTCACCCAGCGCGTGTATTCGATGCTGCCGAGCGCGAGATAGCGGCCGCCGACGGTTGCGTTGCCCTGCGGCACGCCGATCGATTCGAACGCGTAGCCGCGAATCGACTGGTCGCCGCCGGTCCGAAAGAGAAACGACGACACCACGCCTTCGCGCGTATCGGCGACGACGATACCCGCTTCGCCGCGCACGAGGAGATCGTTGCGCCGCCCGAGCGGGATCAGCCAGTTCACTTTCCCGTGCAGGCGAACGAAGTCGCGGCTCGTCAGCCCGGGGACGGCTGCACCGATCTCGGCGGTACCGAGCACGCCGCGCCGCGGCAAGACCAGATCGTCCGTCGTGCGAAACGTCCGGCGGTAACCGACGAACACCGCATGGTTGTTTTCCGTGGTCGAGCCTTCGATCGCCTGCCGCTCCACGTGCGCGGAAACGCTCACCTGCGAGGGCGTCGCCTCCAGTCCCCAGTTATGCGCCCAGCCGACGACGGCTTCGCGGCTCTCCTGGCCTTCGATGTCCCGGCGCTGCGCGCGCGCCGTGTACGTATTCCACACGCCGCCCGGACGCGGCGGCGAATCGAGCGTCACGTTGACCTGTTGCTCTTTCTGATTCACCTGCAACCGCGGGCGCAGCCGCCACGCCGCATCGAAGATGTCGGCGTTGCTGTAGTCGAGCGTCACGCCGAAGCCGGTGTCGGTGCTGAATGCGAGGCCGGTGTCGATGCGCTGCGACGGCGCTTCGAGCACGTTCACGTTGAGCGGCGCCGCCGACGCCTGATCCGGATCGGGGTCGATCGCGAAATGGACCGCGTTGAAATAGCCGGTCTCGAGGAGACGCCGCTGATAGAGATCGAGCGTGACGGCGTCGTACGGTTCCCCCTGGCGGATCGGATTCAGGTTGTGGACGAGTGACGGCGGATAGCGCTTGAGCCCGCTCACGATCGTCGGACCCGCGAAAAAAACCGGACCGCTGTCGAGCTTCAACTTGAGATCGGCCGTGCGCGCCGCCGGATCGATGCGCGCTTCGCTCTCGGCGATCTTCGCCGCGGCATAGCGTCCGCGCCCCAGGCGCGCGAGCGCCTCTTCCTTCGCCTCGTCCCACTCGGACTGACGAAAGGCTTCGCCCGGCGGAAGCTTCCACGTCTGTTTGACGACTTCGACGCGCTTGCGGCCTTCCTCGTCTTTCACCGCGGGGCCGCTGAAGTCCAGATCCACGTTACGCACGCGCGTGCGCGGCCCCGGCTCGACTTTGAGACGCACGACCGCTTCCGCCGCCGAAATCATCTCGATGCGTGTATCGACGGCGGCTGAGAAGTAGCCTTCGGCGGCCAGCGCGTCGGCCGTCGCCTTGCGCGCTTCGGCCACGAGCCGCTCCAGCAGCGGCCGCGTGACGCGCTCGTCCTTCTGCCAGCGCACGATGTCGAGGCCGTCCTCCAGCATCCTGCGGTAGGTCCGCGGCGCATCGATGACGACGCGAAACTTAAGCGGTGTCGGCTCCGGCACGCTCACGTCCTGCGCAGCCGCGGGCGCCATGGCAAGCACGGCAATTGCCAGCAACAGCAGACGAAGGGGACGCTGCAGATACGGTGCGATGTCGGGAGCTCTCGCTTAGAAGGGCCACGCGAGGCAACCCGCATGCCGAGCGCGCGCGGTGCTCACGGAGTTACGCAGCATAACGAGCGCATGGTGACGGCGGCAAGCGAGCCCGGATGTCACGAGACGCTGCGGTATAATTCGGCGCACGCTCCGCGCGGGCCGTCACCTCTTACGCGCGTAAGGCACCGCTCCCCACCGCCAGCTTTTCCTCCGGTCGCACATGGACGATCAACTGCGCAAAGCAGCCCACGAATATCATCGCCTGCCCGTGGCCGGCAAGATCGCGGTTACGGCGACGAAGGGCCTCATCAACCAGCGCGATCTCGCGCTCGCCTACACGCCCGGCGTCGCTTCCGTCTGCGAAACCATCGCGGCCGATCCGGCCGAAGCGCGCAATCTCACCGCGCGCGGCAATCTCGTGGCGGTGATCACCAACGGCACCGCGGTGCTTGGCCTGGGCGCGATCGGCCCGCTCGCCTCCAAGCCGGTGATGGAAGGCAAGGCGGTGCTCTTCAAGAAGTTCGCGGGGATCGACGTATTCGACATCGAGATCGCCGAGCGCGATCCGCAGAAGCTCGTCGACATCATCGCGAGCCTCGAGCCCACGTTCGGCGGCATCAACCTGGAGGACATCAAGGCTCCGGAGTGCTTCTACGTCGAGCGTCAGCTCCGCGAGCGGATGAACATCCCGGTGTTCCACGACGATCAGCACGGCACCGCGATCATCGTCGGCGCCGCGATCTGCAACGGGCTGAAAGTCGTCGGCAAGAACATCTCCGAGGTGAAGCTCGTCGCCTCCGGCGCAGGCGCCGCGGCGCTCGCGTGTCTCGATCTTCTGGTCGCGATGGGGGTGAGGCGCGAAAACATCGTCGTGACCGATATCGCCGGCGTCGTCTATCGCGGCCGCAAGGAAGAGATGGATCCGGAGAAAGCGCGCTACGCGCTCGACACGCCGGCGCGCAAGCTCGCCGAGGTGATCGAAGGCGCCGACATCTTCCTGGGCCTTTCGGCGGGCGGGGTGCTCAAGCCGGAGATGGTGGCGCGCATGGCCGCACGCCCGCTCATCCTCGCGCTCGCGAATCCGGAGCCCGAGATCAATCCTGACGCAGCACGGCAGGCAAAGCCCGATGCCGTCATCGCGACCGGACGCTCGGACTATCCGAACCAGGTCAATAACGTCCTCTGCTTCCCGTTCGTGTTCCGCGGCGCGCTCGACGTCGGCGCCACGACGATCAACCGGGAGATGGAGCTCGCGGCGGTGCACGCGCTCGCCGAGCTCGCGCAGGCCGAGCAGTCCGACATCGTCGCGCTCGCATACGGCGAGGAAGACCTCACGTTCGGGCCGGACTACCTGATCCCGCGTCCGTTCGATCCGCGGCTGATCGCGAAGATCGCGCCCGCGGTGGCGAAGGCGGCGATGGCGAGCGGGGTCGCGACACGGCCGATCGCCGATCTCGACGCCTACCGGGATCGCCTGAACCAGTTCGTCTACCACTCCGGCTTCGTCATGAAGCCGATCTTCTCCGCGGCCAAGCAGTCGCCGCGGCGGATGGTCTACGCCGAAGGCGAGGAAGAGCGCATCCTGCGCGCGACGCAGGTGGTGGTCGATGAAGGCCTTGCGCGGCCCGTGCTGATCGGGCGGCCCGACGTGATCGACCGCCGCATCGAGCACCTCGGCTTGCGCATCCGCCGCGGGCACGATTTCGAGCTCGTCGATCCGAACCAGGATCCGCGCTATCGCGAATACTGGACCGAGTACCACCGGCTCGCGGGACGCCGCGGCGTGACGCCCGAGATCGCGAAGCTCGACATGCGTCGCAACGCCACGGTCATCGGCGCGATGCTGGTGCACATGGGCGATGCGGATGCGATGGTCTGCGGGCTGCTCGGCGGCTATCCCTCGCATCTGCGCGTGATCGACCGCGTGATCGGCAAGCGCGCGGGCGTCAATCATTACGCGGCGATGAACCTGCTGTTGCTGCCGCGGCGCAACGTCTTCATCTGCGATACCTACGTGAACTTCGATCCGTCGGCGGAGGTGATTGCCGAAACCGCGATCCTCGCGGCGGAAGAGATCAGGCGCTTCGGGCTGACGCCCAAGGCGGCGCTGCTCTCGCATTCGACCTTCGGCGGCGCCGATACGCCGACGGCCATCAAGATGCGCGCAGCTTGCGCGCTACTGCGCCAGCGCGCGCCGGACCTCGAGATGGACGGCGAGATGCAGGGCGACATGGCGCTCTCGCAGGAGATCCGCGACCGCGTCTTCCCCGGCTCGCGGCTGAAGGGCGAAGCGAATCTGCTGATGATGCCGAACCTCGACGCCGCGAACATCGCCTTCAACCTGCTGAAGACCGCGGCGGGTGATGGCATCACGGTGGGGCCGCTGCTCCTGGGGGCGGCGAAGCCGGTGCACATCATCACGCCGTCCGCGACGGTGCGGCGCATCGTGAACGTCACGGCGGTGACGGTGGTGGACGCCGCCGCGCCGCGCGCCGAGCAGAGAAAACTTTTGTAAACCGAACGTAGGGCCGGCGTCAGCCGCCGGCAACAGGATCGCCAATGAGCAAAGAAGCACGCATCGAGCACGACACCATGGGGGACATCGAGGTCCCGAACGATCGCCTGTGGGGCGCGCAGACGCAGAGAAGCCTCCACCATTTTCATTTCCCCGGCGAAACCATGCCTAGCGAGGTCGTGCGTGCGCAGGTGCTGGTGAAAAAAGCCGCGGCCAAGGTGAACGTCGATCTCGGTGTGCTCGACGCCAAAAAAGGCAGTGCGATCGTTGCCGCGGCCGACGAAGCGCTCTCCGGCAAGCTCGACGACCACTTCCCGCTGGTCGTCTGGCAGACCGGCTCCGGCACGCAGACCAACATGAATGCGAACGAAGTGCTCGCGAACCGCGCCTCGGAAATGATGGGCGGCGTGCGCGGCGAAGAGCGCCTGATTCATCCCAACGACGACGTGAACAAGGGGCAATCGTCCAACGACACGTTCCCGACCGCGATGCACGTCGCCGCCGTGATCGCGCTGGAGCGCACACTCAAACCTGCCGTGAAAAAGCTGCGCGACACGCTCGAGCGCAAGTCGCGCGATTTCATGGACATCGTGAAGATCGGCCGCACGCATCTTCAAGACGCGACGCCGCTTACGCTTGGCCAGGAATTCTCGGGCTACGTGTCGCAGCTCGATCATTCGCTCGCGCACATCGACGGCGCGCTGCCGCACCTCTGTGAGCTGGCGCTCGGCGGCACGGCGGTCGGCACGGGACTCAACGCGCATCCGCAGTTCGCGGTCAAGGTGGCCGAGGAGATCGCGCGGCTGACCAGCCTTCCATTCGTCACCGCGCCCAACAAATTCGAAGCGCTCGCGTCCTGCGACGGTGTCGTGCACGCGCACGGCGCGCTGAAAACGCTCGCAGCCGCGCTCATGAAGATCGCGAACGACATCCGCTGGCTCGCGAGCGGCCCGCGCTCGGGGATCGGAGAGCTCGTCATCCCGGAGAACGAGCCGGGCAGCTCCATCATGCCCGGCAAGGTGAACCCTACGCAGTCGGAATCGATGACGATGGTGTGCTGCCAGGTCTTCGGCAACGACGTCGCCGTGAACATGGGCGGCGCGATGGGTAATTTCGAGCTGAACGTGTTCCGCCCGATGGTGATCCGTAACTTCCTCCACAGCGCGCGCCTGCTGGCGCATGCGTGCGAGAACTTCGACGAGCACTGCGCCGTGGGCATCGAGCCCAATCGCGAGCGCATCGACCAGCTCATGCGCGATTCGCTCATGCTCGTGACCGCGCTCAATCCGCACATCGGTTACGAGAAAGCCGCGGCGATCGCTAAGAACGCCCACAAGAAAGGCACCACGCTCAAGGAATCGGCGCTCGCGCTGGGCTATCTCAGCGCCGAGCAGTTCGACGAGTGGGTGCGCCCCGAAGACATGGTCGGCACGAAGCTCTCGAAGAAGGGTTAGCGCCCGTGCCCGATGTCGCGCGCATTGCCCTGGTGACCGGCGGCAACCGCGGTATCGGACTGGAAATCTGCCGGCAGCTCGGCGCGCACGGTCTGGCGGTCGTGCTGACCGCGCGTGACGGGGGCGAGGGCAAGGCCGCCGTCAAAGCGCTTCAGGATGCCGGCCTGTCCGTCGAATTTCAGCGGCTCGACGTCACGAGCTGCCGCAGCATCCGCGCGTGCGTCGCCGCGGTGAGCGAGCGACGCGGCAGCATCGACGTGCTCGTGAACAACGCCGGCATACTGGCGGACCCGCGCGGCTCGCGCTTCCTCGATTCGAAGCTCGACACCTATCGCGATACGCTGGAAACCAATTTTTTCGGTCCGCTCCAGCTCGCGCAGGCGGTGCTGCCGCTCATGAAGGCGAACCGCTACGGGCGCATAGTCAACGTGTCGAGCGGCATGGGGCAGCTCGCTGAGATGGGCGCCGGATCGCCGGCCTACCGCATCTCCAAGACCGCGCTCAACGCGCTCACGCGCATCCTCGCGGCGGAGTTTCGCGACAGCAACGTGCTGGTGAACTCGATGTGTCCGGGCTGGGTGCGCACGCGCATGGGCGGCGAGGGCGCACCGCGTACGGCGGAGCAGGCGGCGCAAACCGCGGTATGGCTGGCGACCCTGCCGGACGGCGGACCGACCGGCGGGTTCTTCCGCGACCGCGAGCCGATCGCGTGGTGAGCGGAACGCGCAAAGAAAACCCCGCGCGCGGCGAGGTTGGTAAACGTCATTCCCGCGGAGGCGGGAATCCAGAACGAGCTTCCGTCTGGACCCCCGCCTTCGCGGGGGTGACGAATTTCTGACTTACAACCTTAGATACCTAGAATTTTCTTGGCTTTGTCCAGCGCGTCGGTCGATTCGCTGTGCTTGCCGGCCTTGTGCAGCGATTCGCCTTCGGCGCGCAGCTTCTTCACTTCGGACATCTGCGAGTCCGACAGTTTCGCCTTGGTCAGCGCGGCGTCGATCGCTTTCATCTCTTTCGGGCACCGGTGCGCGAAAGCGCTGGTGCTGCCGATCGCCAGCGCGGCTGCCAACAGCATCGTGGTTACCTTCATGTCATACTCCTCTGATGACGGCGGGTTCGCCGCCGACGCAGTTTAAGAGAGCAGCCTGCCGACGAACAAGAGAACGCGATCGCGATCCCAGAACTCACCCCCGAAGCGATTGCCGCGCGTCTCGAACGCCCTGCACCGCCGCCCGCGCCGGAAGACCTGCACGCGATAACGCTGCCGCCCGGCGCCCGCATCACCGAAGCCGCCGTGCTGGTCCCGCTGGTGAACCGCCCGGAAGGGCTGCAGCTCCTCCTCACGCAGCGCACCGCGCATCTCTCCGACCATGCCGGCCAGATCAGCTTTCCCGGCGGCCGGGTCGAGCCGACCGACGCGACGCGCCAAGAGACCGCGTTGCGCGAGACCGAGGAAGAGATCGGACTCGCCCGTGCGCACGTGCGCGTGCTCGGCCGCCTCCCGTTGTACGACATCCCATCGGGCTTTCGGATCACCCCTGTGGTCGGCTGGATCGAGCCGCCATTCGACCTGAAGCTCGATGCCTTCGAGGTGGCGAGCGTGTTCGAAGCGCCGCTGCCGCATTTCCTGGACACCATGCGTTACCAGCGGCGCGAGTACCGCTTTCGCGGCCGCCACCGGCACTACATGGCGATCCCGTTCGAAGGCCGCTATATCTGGGGTGCGACGGCGGCGATGCTCTACAACCTGGCGCGCGTTCTGGACGCCGACCTGTAAAAAGCGTCAGACTCGGTAAACGGGGTCGGAGTACATTGCGCTGCGGCGGCTACAGGTACTCCGACCCCAATCAAGGGGGAGCGCCGGATGAACCAGAACGACCGGCCCGCGCAGCACCAGGCCGCCGTCATCATGACGGGCGGCGGCGCGCGCGCTGCTTATCAGGTCGGCGTCGTGCGCGCGCTCTCGGAGCTGCTGCCGCTCAAGAGCCCCTGTCCTTTCCCGATCATCTGCGGCACCTCGGCCGGCGCGGTGAATGCCGCGGTTCTCGCGTCCAATGCACACAACTTCCGGCGCGGCGTACGGCATCTCATGAACGTCTGGAAGAACGTCCGGGTCGGGCACATCTACCGCGCCGACCCGCTCGGCGCGATCGGCAACAGCGCGCGGTGGTTCGCGGCGGCACTGACCGGCGGCCTCGGCAAAAAGCCGGTTTCGCTGCTCGATTCGCGGCCGCTCGAAGCGCTGCTCGCCAAGTACCTCGATCTCGGCGCGATCGACCGCAATATCGCCGCAGGTTATCTCGCCGCGTTCAGCGTGACCTGCTCGGGCTACAGCTCCGGCCAGTCGGTCACGTTCTACCAGGCGCGGCCGGGGCTGGAGAACTGGAAACGCGCGCGCCGCATCGGCATCGCGATGCCGATCACCCACGAACATCTGCTGGCCTCCAGCGCGCTGCCGTTCATCTTCCGGCCGGTGCGCATCAACCGCGAGTACTTCGGCGACGGTTCGATGCGGCAGATCGCGCCGGTCAGTCCCGCGCTGCATCTCGGCGCGGACCGGCTGCTCGTGATCGGGGTGGGGCGCCAGCTCGCCCCCGACGGCGAGCGCGTGGCCGCGAACGGCTACCCGTCTCTCGCCCAGATCGCAGGTCATGCGCTCAACAGCATCTTCCTGGACAGCCTCGAAGTCGATCTCGAGCGCCTGCAGCGGATCAACCGCACCCTCGACATCATTCCGCGCGAGATCCTGGAGCGCACGCGATATCCGCTGCGGCGCGTGCAGTTCTGCGTGATTCGTCCGAGCACCGATCTCGAAAAGATCGCGCTCGCGCACGCGCACGAGCTGCCGCGCACGATACGCATGCTGCTGGGGACGGTCGGCGGCTTGCAGAAGAGCTCGTCGGCGCTCCTTTCGTACCTGCTCTTCGAGCGCGGCTACTCCCGCGAGCTGATCCGCCTCGGCTATGACGACACCATGGGTCGCAAGGAGGAGCTGCTGGCGTTCCTCCAGGCGCGCGAGGCGGCACATTAGCTGCAGTTTGTTGTCACAACCTCTATACGGTATAAATCAATGCCATGAGCCGCGCCTTTGTCAAGGAAAGCGATGACGATCTCTCCGCCGGAGAGCTGCCGGAGCGCCCGTTGCCGCCGCACGCGAACTATGTCACGCCGCGCGGGCTCGAGCTGCTGCAGGCGCGGGTGCGCGAGCTCACGGAGCAGCACGAGCAGTTGAAGCGCGAGTCCGAGGAAGACTCGGCCGCGAAGCAGAAGCTCCGCGAGACCGATCGCGACCTGCGGTATTTCCGCTCGCAGCTCGAGCGTGCGAGCGTCGTCGACATGGGCAACCAGCCGCGCGATCAGGTCCACTTCGGCGCGGTCGTGAAGATCGAGGACGAGGATGGCAACCCGCAGGAGTTCGCGATCGTCGGCGACGACGAGGCCGATGTCGCCGGCGGCAAGATAAGCTGGGCCTCGCCGCTCGCGCGCGCGATGATCGGCGCGAAGGTGGGAGACACCGTGACGTGGAGGCGTCCCGCGGGCGAGGCAGAGGTCTCCATCGTGGACATCCGTTATCCGTAGATTTTCCGAGTCGCGCGCTTTCACGCGCGCGCGGTCCCGCTCGTGAAATTCCTTTCGCTCCTCGCGGCCCTGCTGATCGAGCAGGTGCGCCCGTTACGGCACGACAATGCGGTGTATGCCGCGTACGTGCGCTATCTGCACACGCTCGAGCGGCAGTTGAACGCCGGCCAGTACATGAACGGCATCGTCGCGTGGGTGCTGGCGGTGCTGCCGGTGGTGGTAGCGGCGGTCGCCGTCTACCACCTGCTCGACGCGGTGAGCCCGCTGCTCGCGTGGGCCTGGAACATGGCGGTGCTCTATCTCACGATGGGTTTCCGGCAGTTCAGCCATTATTTTCGCGAGATCGCCTACGGGCTGCGCGAAGGCGATCTCGAGCGCGCGCGCGAGCATCTCGGGCGCTGGCGC
>Ga0196978_1000231_pt1 | contig 29601 bp, 21 predicted proteins | sample S3v_2013CmetaG_FD_155491 | JGI IMG/M metagenome (GOLD analysis project Ga0196978, IMG submission 155491) | Soil microbial communities from Anza Borrego desert, Southern California, United States - S3+v_20-13C | ecosystem: Environmental > Terrestrial > Soil > Desert | place: USA: California... | reverse complement strand
TGGTGCGGCCGGGCGTCGTGGTCACGGCCGATACGGTCATCCTCGAGTTGAGTAATCCCGAGGTGGAGCAGGGGGCGAGGGATGCGGAGCTGCAGCTTGGATCGGCGGTTGCGGAGTTGCGCAAGCGCGAGATCGAGCTCGAAAGCTCCGTCCTCGCGCAACGTGCCGTGTCGGCGGGCATCGACGGACAACTCAGCGAAGCGCGTGCGCAGGCTGACGTCGATGCGGAGCTCGCGGCCAACGGACTCACGTCCGCGCTGACCGCGAAACTCTCGCGTTCGCGCGCCGAGCAACTGGAGACGCGCAGCGAGATCGAGAAAAAGCGTCTCGACATCGCCCGCAAAGCGGCGGACGCCGAGATGATGATGCAACGCGCCCGCACCGATCAGATTCGCGCGTTGCACGCGCTGCGGCAGCAGCATCGCAGTGCGTTGCAGGTACGTGCCGGCATCGATGGCGTGCTGCAGCAGGTGCCGCTCGAAGTCGGCCAGCGCGTCGCGGCGGGCACGAACCTCGCGCGCGTGGCACAGCCCGAACCTCTGAAGGCCGAATTACGCGTGGCAGAAACGCAGGCGCGCGACGTCGCGCCGGGACAGCTCGTCGAAGTCGACACGCGCAATGGCGTCGTACGCGGCCGCGTCACGCGCGTCGATCCGGCCGTGTTGAACGGCACCATCGGTGTCGACGTTGCGTTCGATGGTCCGCTGCCGAAAGGCGCGCGTCCCGATCTCACTGTCGACGGTGTGATCGAGATCGAACGCCTCGCCGACGTCCTGTACACGGGCCGTCCCGTGCAGGGGAGCGACGGCGCGACCATCGGTCTGTTCCGCGTCTCGCAAAGCGGCGACGAGGCCGTGCAAACGAGCGTTACGCTCGGACGTACCTCCGTCAGCAGCGTCGAGATTCGATCCGGCCTCAAAGAGGGCGATCGCGTGATTCTTTCCGACATGTCCGCGTGGAGCGAACATCCGCGCATCCGACTCAGATAAGGAGCGACTGCATGGCGCCGTTGATTCACCTCGAAGGACTGACGAAAGTCTTCTATACCGATGACATCGAGACGCACGCGCTCGACGGCGTGCACCTCGACATCGAGGACGGGGAGTACGTCGCCATCGCCGGCCCCTCCGGCTGCGGCAAGTCGACGCTCCTCTCCATCCTCGGCCTCCTGCACTCGCCGACCAGCGGCGAGTACACGCTGAATGGCACGCCGGTCGCGCAGATCACCGCCGCGCAGCGTGCGCGCATCCGCAACAAGGAAGTCGGCTTCATCTTCCAGAGCTTCAATCTCATCGGCGACCTCACCGTCGAAGAGAACGTCGAGCTGCCGCTGACGTATCGCGGCATGCCCGCCACCGAGCGCAAGACGCGCGTGCAGGTAGCGCTCGAGCGCGTCGGCATGTCGCATCGCATGAAGCACTATCCGGCGCAGCTCTCCGGCGGACAGCAACAGCGCGTCGCCGTTGCACGCGCGATCGTCGGCAGCCCATCCATCGTCCTCGCCGACGAACCGACCGGCAATCTCGACTCGCGCAACGGCGAGGCGGTGATGACGCTGATGCGCGAGCTCAATCGCGAAGGTGCGACGATCTGCATGGTCACGCACGATCCGCGTTACGCGAAGCACGCCGATCGCACCATCCACCTCTTCGACGGCCGCGTGGTGGAAGAGGAGCGCGCGCAGCAGCAGGTGACGGCTTGATGCCTCTCCGTTCACTCCTACGCGCTCCCGCGTTCACCACTGCCGCGGTGCTGACGCTCGCAGTCGCCGTCGCCGTCATCGTCACGACGTTCACGCTCGTGAATGCGATTCTTCTTCGCGAGCTGCCGTATCCCGATCCCGAAAGGCTCGTGCTCGTGCACGGCAAGTACGGCGCGGGCTATGGAGACTCCGGTGCGATCTCGGCGCCTGACTTTCACGATCGCCGCGCGGCGCGAGCATTTGCCGGCGCGGCGGCGTGGGGACGCATCGGTGTGAACCTGACCGAGGGCGAGCCGGAACGAGTCGAGGCCGCGCGCGTGACGGATGGGTTTTGGGATCTGTTCGGACTTGGCCGGAACCAGTCGCAGCAATCGGTGCAGATCAGCGACCGTTTGTGGCGCAGCCGCTTTGGCGCGCGCGCCGTCGTCGGCCGCACGATTCGGATCGACGACGTGCCATACACCGTCGCCGGCGTGATGCCCCCGACCTTCGGGTTTCCTGACAGGAACGTCGACGTCTGGCTGCCGCTCGAACTGACCGCCGCCGATTTCGCCGACGGGAATCGCGGCAACGAGAATCTCTGGATGCTCGCGAGATTGCGTGATGGCGTCTCACTCGCGCGGGCACAGGCAGAGATGAGCGTCATCACGGAACGCGCGCGCGAAACGGTTCCGGATCGTCGCCAGTTCCTCATCGACAGCAATTGGCGCGTCGAGCTCACGTCGCTGCGGAACGAAATCGTCGGCAAGTACGAGTCCGCGCTTGTGCTGCTGTTCGCTGCGGGCGCGCTGGTGCTGCTTCTCGCGGTGGCGAACGTGAGTGGACTCTTTCTCGCGCGCACCGTGGCGCGCACGCGCGAGCTCGCCGTGCGTACCGCACTTGGCGCGGGACGGATGCGCATCGCGCGAGAGCTCGCTGCCGAAGTCGCGGCGGTGACGCTCGCCGGTGCCGCTCTCGGAGTTTTCTTTGCCGCGCTCGCACTGCCGCTTGTCGCGCGCACCGGCCTGCCGCGCGCAGCGGAGTGGAGGATCGACGCGGTCGTGGTCGCGTTCACGCTGGCCATGTGCGCGGCGATCGCGACCGGCGTCTCGGCACTCATCGCCGCGTTTCCGGCGCGCGCGGATGATCTCGCGCTGCGCGATCGTTCGGCCACCGCGGCGGGCGCGCGGATGCGCGGAATTCTCGTCGCCGCACAGGTGGCGATCGCCGTCACGCTCGTCGCGTCAGGCGCGCTGCTGCTGGAAAGCTACCGCCAACTGCGTGCCGTCGAGACCGGCTTCGATCCGAACGGCGTGCTTGCGTTCCGCCTCACCCTGCCGCGCACGACCTACGATGATTCCGCGAAGCAGCGCGCGTTCTTCGAACGACTGCAGACGCGACTGAAGTCGACACCGCGCGTGCTCGACGCCTCGGCGATCTCCGAGCTTCCATTCGCCTCCGAAGGGTGGACGATGACGTTCGACATCTACGGTCGTCCGGTGCAGTCCGGGCAGGAAACGTCCGGCGCGAACACGCGTCTCGTGCTGCCGCGCTACACCGAGACGATGAGGATCCCGTTGTTGCGCGGACGCACGTTCGAAGCGAATGACGACGCGAATGCGCCGCGCGTCGTCGTCATCGACGAGACCGCGGCACGGCGCTGGTGGCCGAACGAGAATCCGATCGGTCAGCGCATCTCCTTTTCCGGCAATGTGCCGAACGCGACCTGGCGCGAAATCGTCGGTGTCGTCGGCGCGGTGCGGCACGACGCGCTGAACAAGCCCGCCGAACCCCACGTTTACCTGCCGCTGCTGCAGAGCGGCAATGGACAGATGTACGTCGTCGTGCGCGGCCCGGCCACGCTCGCGAGGGACATTCGCGCGCTCGTGCGCTCGATCGATCCGATGCAGCCGGTGCATGGTCTCCGATCGATGCAGCAGTACCTGGACGACGCCACGGAGCAGCCGCGTCTGCGCGCGACACTCGTTGCCATCTTCGCGGCGATCGGCGTTCTCCTCGCCGGCGTCGGGCTCCACGCGCTTTTGGCTTTCATCGTTGCATCGCGCACGCGTGAAGTCGGCGTGCGGGTTGCGCTCGGCGCGACGCCTGCCGAGGTCGTGTGGTTCATCGTGAGGTGGTCGCTGCGGGTCACGGCGGCCGGCATCGCCTTGGGACTCATCGGCGCCGTTGCGATGACGCACTCGATGCGCGCACTTCTCTTCGGCGTCGACCCGCTCGATGCCGCCACCTACGCACTCGTCGCCGCGTCATTCATCGTGCTCGCGATCACCGCGAGCGCCGTTCCTGCGTTTCGCATTTCCCGCATCGATCCGGCCTCGGCTCTTCGTCACGACTGAGACAATGCACGACCTCCGCTTTGCCATCCGCAGCCTTCTCAAATCGCCCGGTTTCGCGCTCGCGGCGATTCTCACGCTCGCTATCGCCATCGGCGCGAACACGGCCATGTTCAGCATCCTTTATTCAGTGGTCCTCGAGCCGCTCGCGTTTCACGAACCGGATCGCGTCGTCCGCGTGTGGGCCACGGACATCCATAACGAGAGCGTCCGCGAAGGCGCGGCGTTCCTCGATTTCCAGGATTGGAAAAAGCAGCAGACCGTCTTCACCTCGATGGCCGGCACGACCGGCGCGATGCGCAATCTGACCGATCCCGCGCTCGAGACCGAACAGGTCTCGACGATGGGCATCTCCTACGAATACTTCCCGCTCCTCGGCATCAAGCCGCTGGCGGGACGGGCCTTCATCGCCGCGGACGATCGCGACGGGGCGCCGCCTGTGGCGATGATCGGCGAGGCGCTGTGGCAGCGCCGTTTCGGACGGCGCGACATCATCGGACAACGCCTGACGCTCGACGGCGTCACGTACGAGATCATCGGCATCGCGCCCGAAAGCGCGCGGTTGATCCGTGCGGCGAGTGAGGTTTACATCCCGCTCACCGCGGCCGTCGCGCCGTTCGGCAACGTGCGCGGCGTACACGGCGTTTCCGTGATCGCGCGCCTCAAAGACAACGTCACGCTCGAACAGGCGCAGGCGCAGATGTCGGTGATCTCGAAACGCCTCGAGCAGCAGTATCGCGACAACAAGGGACGCGGCGCGTTCATCGAATCGGCGCATGACGCCATGGTGCGCGACGCGCGTCCGCGACTGCTGATCCTGTTCGCAGCGGTGGCCGCGGTGCTGCTCATCGCGTGCATCAACGTCGCCGGCCTGATGCTGGCGCGCGCCGATACGCGCGTTCGCGAGCTCGCCATCCGCGCCAGCCTCGGCGCATCGCGTTCGAGGATCGTGCGCCAGTTGCTCACGGAAAGCATCGCCATCGCGGCCGTCGGCGGTGCGCTCGGAATCGTCTTTGCGTGGCTCTCGATGCGGACGCTGCTTTCGCTGGCGCCGAGGATTCCGCGGGCGGATGCGATTTCGCTGGATGTGCCGGCGCTCTTGTTCGCATTGGGCGTGACCGGAATCGCGGCGGTGCTCTTCGGCGTGGTGCCTGCGTTGCGCACGTCGTCGGTGCAGCCGGCGCTCGCACTCGGCAGCACGCGAGGCGTCATGCGCGGCACGCGCACGGCGGGACGCGGAGCGCTGGTGATCGTGGAGATGGCGCTGGCGGTGATGCTCGTGATCGGCGCGGGACTGCTACTCAAGAGCCTCGCGAACATGATGGCGGTCGACGTCGGCATCGACACCAGCGACACGGTCACGTTTTCGATGTCGCTTCCCGCGCGCAAGTACGCGATGCCGGATCGAGAAAAGTATCCGGAGTGGCCCGCGGCGACGAACTTTTTCGAGCGCGTGCTCGCGGAGAGCGCAGCGCTGCCCGGCGTCGCGCAGGTGGCGCTCGCGCGCAATCATCCGCTCGATCCCGGCTTCACCTCGCAGCTTTCGATCGTCGGCAAGCCGGAGACGGGAGGTCCGACGGATGAAGTGAGCAACCGGCCCGTGTCGCCGCGTTACTTCGAGACGCTCGGCATCGCGTTGTCGCGTGGCCGCACGTTCACCGCGGACGATCGCACGACGTCGCCGACGGTCGCCGTGATCAACGAGTCGCTCGCGCGACGCTACTTCGGCGCTGAAAATCCGATCGGGCAGAAGGCGAAGCTGTGGGGGAAAGAACGGACCATCGTCGGCGTCGTGAAAGGCGAACGCTTCGGCGGGCCGCAGGCGCCATCGGAGCCCGCGGTTTACACGCCGCTGGCGCAGCTGCCAATGAGCGATCTCACGCTGATCGTTCGCACGCGGGGTCAGGCCGAGCCGGTGATTTCCGCCGTGCGCGCGATGATGCGCACCATCGATCCGGACGTCGCGTTGTATGACGTCGAGACGATCGACACGACGCTCGGCCGCTCGCTCGCGACGCCGCGATTCCAGGCGGTGCTCATCACTTCATTCGGTGCAATCGCATTGCTGCTGGCCGCGATCGGGTTGTACGCGCTGATGGCGTATCAGGTGCAGCGGCGCACCAACGAGATCGGCATCCGCGTCGCTCTCGGCGCCACGCGTGGTGAAGTGGCACGGTTGATCCTGTCGCGCGCATTCGCGCTCGCGCTGACCGGGATCGCCATCGGCCTCGCCGGCGCGCTCGCGGCGGGGCGTTTCTTGAAGGCGGTGGTGTTCGAAGTGAGCACGCAGGATCCGGCGATTTACGCGGCGGTGCCGTTGCTGCTCATCGCGATCGCGCTCGCAGCCACGTGGCTGCCGACGCGGCGCGCGATGAAGCTGGATCCTGCCGCGGCGTTGCATGTGGACTAGCAATGACAACCCCTCATCCCCGCTTCGCTACAAAAGGTGGCCTTCGCCGCGCTTGCGGGGAGAAGGTGGCCGAAGGCCGGATGAGGGGTCGCAGGAGAACGAATCATGATCCGTCAGACGCTTCGCTCCCTTTTCCGCGCGCCCGGCCTCGCGATCGCGGCCATCGCGACGCTCGCTCTCGGCGTCGCCTTCACCACCACGATGTTCAGCGTCGTCGACGCGGTGCTGCTCAAGCCGTTGCCGTTCCGCGATGCGGACCGCGTGGTCGTAGTCTCCGACGTCAACACGAAGAGCGGTGAGCGCGATCAGGTCTCGGCGCCGAACTTTCAGGATCTCGCCGATGCCACGAAGACGCTGCAGGCGCCGTCGCTGTGGATCACCCAGCCGATCACGATTGCCGGCACCGGCGCGGCCGAACGCGTGGAATCGCTGCGCGTGTCGCCCTCGATCTTCACTGCCTTCGGCGTCTCACCGCTGATCGGCCGCGCCTTCCGTGACGACGATCGCGCCGTGGTCGTGCTCAGTCACGGTCATTGGCAGAGCCGCTTCGGCAGCGATCCGGCCGTGATCGGCAAGGCGTTGCGGCTGGAAGGGGTGTCGCACACGATCGTCGGCGTCCTTCCTCCCGACTTTCGTTTTCCCGACGCGGAGATCGCGCTCTGGCAGCCGCTCGTGCTGAAGGATTTCGAGAAGAAGTTCCGCGGCAAGCGGATGTTCCAGGCAGTCGCGCGCGTAGCGCCCGGCGCCACGATCGAGCAGGCGAACGCGGAAGTGCGCACCATCGCGTCGACGCTTGCGAAGCAGTTTCCCGACAACACGGACTGGCTCACGGACGCGCGTCCGATCGAGCAATCGTTCGTCCGCAATCCGCGCCCGCTGCTGCTGCTGTTTGGCGCCGCATTGCTCGTGCTGATCCTGGCGTGCGCGAACGTCGCCAACCTGCTGCTCGCGCGCGCCGCAGCCACACGCTCCGACATGGAAATCCGAGCCGCCCTCGGCGCAACGCGCGTGAACATCATTCGCCATTACTTCACCGAGGCGGCGGTGCTTGCGATTGCGGGGACGGCGGCGGGCGTGTTGCTCGCGGCTCGCATGATCGACCTCGTGACCGCGATTCGGCCGCCGGGTTTGCCGACGTGGAATCAGCTCACGCTCGATTGGCGCGCGCTGGTCGCAGCAAGTGTGGCGCTCGTGCTCGTGACGCTCATCGCGGGAGTGGTGCCGGCGCTCAACGCCTCGCGCGACGTCGCCGGCCACGCCATTCGCGGACGCTTCGGTGTTGCCGGTGAGCGCGGTGGACGTCTGCGCCGTACACTCACCGCCGCGCAGGTCGCGCTCGCGGTGGTGCTGCTCGTCTGCGCCGTTTTGCTCGTGCGGAGCATGCTCGCGGTGCAAGACGTGGACACCGGCTTCGACAAACGCGGGCGCGTGGCCGCGACACTCGTGCTGCCCGACAAGCTGTACAACGGGCAAAAGGAAGTGGCGCTGTTCACGACGTTCCTCGATCGCATGCGCTCGCTACCGGGCGTCGTTGCGGTGGGCGGAGTCACCGCGTTACCGCTCAATCGCGCCGGAGTCGATTACGCCGTCGAGATCTACGTCGACGGATTCACGCCCGGCCAACGCGAGCCCGAGGCGGACTTCCGGCTCACGACCCCCGACTACTTCCGAGCGATGGGCATTCCGCTCGTCGCCGGCCGCGAACTGCAGCCGACCGATGACGCTCGCGCTCCGCGCGTGGCCATCGTCAATGAAACGTTCGCCCGCAGGTATGCCGCGGGACGCGAGGCCGTCGGCCTGAATGTGAGTCTCTACTGCACGCGCTGCGATCGCTTCCGCATCGTCGGCGTCGTGCGTGACACGCGGCACAAGGCGCTCGACGGTCCGATCACGCCTGAGATCTATCTGCCGTACACGCAAATCCCGCACGGCGAGCTCACATTCGTCGTTCGTACCAGCGGCGATCCGATGCTGATCGCGTCCGCGATGCGCCGCGAGCTGCTGCGTCTCGATCCCGATCTCGCGCTCTCGAACATCGCCACGCTCGACGACATCGTCGCGCGTTCCATCGACGATCGCCGTTTCAACGCGCGGCTGCTCGCGGCGTTCTCGATCTGCGCGTTGCTGCTCGCCGCGGTCGGCTTGTGGGGCTCGCTCAGTTTTTCGCTCGGACAACGCCGCCAGGAGATCGCCGTCCGTGTCGCCCTCGGCGCTTCGCGCACCAATGTATGGCGCCTCGTGCTGACCGAAGCGGCGACACCGGTGCTGGCCGGTCTTGCGATCGGCGTGTGCGGTGCCGCCGTCGCGACCGTCTGGCTGCGCGCGATGATGTTCGGCGTCACCGCGGGCGATCCGCTGACGTACGTCGTGGTCGTGGCGACGTTCGGCGCGATCGTGCTGGTTGTCGCGACGGCGGGCTTCCGCCGCCTGGCCACCGATGATGTGAGCCGCCTGCTCGCCGACGCATGAGTGCTCTCGTCGCCACTCGCAAGCTGTCGAAGTCGGTCGCGCAGGGGCCCTCGCGTCTGTGGCTGCTGCGCGACATCGACCTCGCCATCGACGCCGGCGATTTCGTCTCGATCTCGGGCCCATCCGGCGCCGGCAAGTCGACGCTCCTGCACATCCTCGGCATGCACGATCACGATTGGGAAGGCGCGTACGAGCTCGATGGCCACGACGTGCGCTCGATGTCGCAGAAGCAGCGCGCCGATCTGCAGCGCCGCACCATCGGTTTCGTTTTCCAGAGCTATCACCTCATCGACGACCTCACCGTCGCGGAGAACCTCGACGTGCCGCTGCGCTATCGCGACATCCCGAAGAGCGAGCGGCAGAGTCTCGTCGCCGATTCGCTCGATCGCTTTCGCATCGTCGGGAAGAAGGACCTCTATCCGTCGCAATTGTCCGGAGGGCAGCAACAGCTGGTCGGCATCGCGCGCGCGGTGATCGCCGGTCCGAAGTTGATCCTCGCGGACGAGCCGACCGGCAACCTGCACTCCGAACAGGCGCGTGAGATCATGGAGTTGTTCCGCGAATTGAACCGCGCGGGCGCGACGATCGTGCAGGTTACGCATTCCGAAGAGAACGCGAGGTTTGGGAATCGCCATGTGCGATTGCACGATGGGTGGCTCATTCAATGAGTGCGGTTCCGCCGCGCGTGCTGGCCGCGGACGATCAGCCGCACGTGCTTTCCGCGTTGAAGTTGCTGTTGCGCAGTGAAGGCTTCGAGATCGAGACCGTCGCATCGCCCGCGGCGGTGTATCGCGCGGTGGAAGGTCGCGTGTTCGATGCGGTCCTCATCGACCTCAACTACGCGCGCGATACGACCAGCGGCGCCGAAGGACTGGAACTGCTCGAGCGCCTGCATGCGTACGACGAACTGCTGCCGGTCGTGGTGATGACGGCATGGAGCTCGGTCGATCTTGCGGTCGCGGCGATGCGTGCCGGCGCACGCGATTTCGTGCAGAAGCCGTGGGAGAACGAGAAGCTGCTGGCGACGCTGCGCACGCAGATCGAGCTCGGACGCGCGTTGCGCAAGGGACAGCGCCTCGAGGCGGAGAACCGCGTATTGCGCGGCGATGACAAGCGACCGGCGCTGATCGCCGACTCGCGTTCGATGCGGCCGGTGCTGGAGATGATCGAGCGCGTCGGACCGTCCGATGCGAGTGTGCTCATCACCGGCGAAAACGGTACTGGCAAAGGTGTCGTTGCGCGCGCGCTGCATGCGGCGTCGCGGCGCACCTCGCGTCCGCTGGTCGCGGTGAACGTCGGCGGTCTGCCCGAGTCGCTATTCGAGAGTGAGCTCTTCGGCCACGTCAAAGGTGCCTTCACCGATGCGAAGGCCGATCGCGTCGGACGATTCGAGCTCGCCGATGGCGGGACGTTGTTCCTCGACGAGATCGCGAACGTGCCGCTCGCGCAGCAGGCGAAGTTGCTGCGCGTGCTGGAGACGGGGGAGTTCGAGCGCGTCGGCTCGTCGCGCACGCGGCAGGCGGACGTGCGCATCCTCTCGGCGACGAACGCGGAGCTCGAAGCGGAAGTCGAAGCGGGACGCTTTCGGCAGGACTTGTACTTCCGTTTGCGCACCGTCGAGATCCATCTGCCGCCGTTGCGCGATCGCCGAGAAGACATCCCGTCGCTCGCCAGCCACTTCCTCACCGCGCATGCGGCGCGCTATCGAAAACAGATCACCGGCTTCGACGAAGCGGCGATGAAGACGTTGCTCGCGCACGCATGGCCCGGCAACGTGCGCGAGCTCGATCACGCGGTGGAAGGCGCGGTGCTCATGGCCGCCGGCTCCTCGATCCGCGCGGCCGATCTCGGTCTCGCCGCGCCCGCGTCCCGCACGCCGCGCATCGAAGACATGAGCATCGAGGACGTCGAGACGTTGCTGATCCGCAAAGCGCTCGCGCGCTACGGCGGCAACGTGTCGCGCGCGGCGGAAGCGCTGGGCCTGAGCCGCAGCGCGTTGTATCGAAGGATTCAGCGTTACGGGATTTGAACGAATTTGGAGTGCGGCAGCTATCGCTGCCGCAATGGAAAGCGGCGGCTTTGCCGCCGCACTCCATACTAAACACCCATGAAACGCCTCGAGCATCGCGTGATCGCCGCCGCTCTCGCGTCGCTCCTGCCGCTCTTCATCGCCATCGCGTGGCTGCTCGCCACGCAAAGCACGTCGACGCGCTGGACCATCGCCATCGTCGCCGCCGTCTCGTTTCTCATCCTGGCGTTGGTCGTGCGCGCGCAGATCAACTATCCGCTGCGCACGCTCGCCAACCTTCTCTCCGCGTTGCGCGAGGAGGACTATTCAATTCGCGCGCGCGGCGCGGGGCGGCGCGATGGGATGGGCGAGCTCACGCGCGAGCTGAACCTGCTGACCGACTCGCTGCAGCACCGGCGCTTCGGCGAAGTGGAAGCGGCCGCGCTCGTGCGCTCCGTGCTCGAGCACATCGACTCCGCGATCTTCACCTTCGATCGCCAGTGGCGCCTCCGTCTCGTCAATCGTGCGGGCGAGCGCCTTCTCGGCCGCCCCGCGGAGCAATTACACGGACGCACCGCGGGCGAGCTCGGCGTCGAGGCATTTCTCACCGGCGACGAAACGCGCACGACGGAGATCGTCTTGCCCGGCGGACACGGACGCTTCCGCATTCGCCGCACGACCTTCCGCCAGAGCGGCGTGCCGCACGTGCTGCTGTCGATGTCCGATCTCAGCCGCGCATTGCGCGAGGAAGAACGGCAAGCGTGGCAGCGCCTGTTGCGCGTGCTCTCGCACGAGCTCAACAACTCCCTCGCGCCGATCCGCTCCATCGCCGGCAGCCTCGGCTCGATCCTCAAGCGCGACCGGTTGCCGGACACGTGGCAGGACGATGCGCAGCAGGGGCTGGAAGTGATCGACCTGCGCGCAGCGGCGCTCACGCGATTCATCCAGGCGTACTCCGAGCTCGCGCGATTGCCGCAGCCGGTGCTCCGCCCGATGGACGTCGCTGAGACCGTGCGCCGCGTGGCTGGCGTCGAAACGCGCATCGCGGTCGAAGTGACCGCGGGACCCGAAGCGACGATTCACGCCGACACCGATCAGATCGAACAACTGCTCATCAACCTGGTGCGCAACGCCGCCGACGCGGTGCTCGAGACCGGCGGCCGCGTGACGATGTCGTGGACGGCCACCGCCGACGCGGTCGAGATCAGCGTGACCGATGAAGGCGCCGGCATCAGCGGGACGGCGAATCTTTTCATCCCATTCTTCACGACCAAACCGGGGGGGATGGGCATCGGTCTAACTCTCGCGCGACAGATCGCTGAAGCACACGATGGAGCGCTGACGTTGTCGAATCGCGGCGGCGCGTTGAGGGGCGCAGTGGCCAAACTACGCTTGCCGTATGGAGTGCGGCAGCGCTAGCTGCCGCTTTCACACGCGGCAGCCGCAACTGCCGCACTCCATACAGTCGCAACTCGACCTCACTTCCTACGTAAGGTTTCGTAATATGAGCATGATGACGCGAGCTTTCGTCTTCACACTCCTGGTTTCTCTCATCGCCGGCGCGCAACCGGCACCGCCCCCACCGATCGAGATCGTGCGCACCGCAGCCGCCGTGAATCTCGACGGCAACCTCGACGACGCGGCGTGGCAATCGGCGGCGAAGATCGATCGCTTCTACGAGACCTCGCCCGCGGACAACACTCCGCCGAAGGTCAACACCATCGCGTACGTCACCTACGACGACCGCTACTTTTACATCGGCATCCGCGCCGACGATCCCGACCCGTCGAAGATCCGCGCGCCGTTCGTCGATCGCGACGGCGTGATCGGCACCGACGACAACATCGCCGTCTTCCTCGACACGCGCAACGACAAGCGCTCGGCCATCGAGTTGCGCGTGAGCCCGCGGGGCATTCAGGCGGATGCCATCTTCAACGACGCCAACCAGAGCGAAGACTTCTCGCCCGATTTCTACTACGACACCGCCGCGACCATCGACGACCGCGGCTGGAGCGCCGAGTTCCGCATCCCCTTTTCCTCGCTGCGTTACGGCTCGGCCGACCCGCAGACGTGGAACATCCTCGTGTGGCGCAACTATCCGCGCGACTTCCGCTACTTCATCCACAGCGCGCCGATTCCGCGCGGCTCGAACTGCATCGTGTGCCACACGCATCCGATCGTTGGTTTGACCGGGTTGCCCGCGGCGTCCCACTTCGTGGCCGCGCCGTACGTGACCGCGCAGTCGATTGCACAGCGGGAGGATCGTAGCGGCTCAGGGCTCGGCGACAGTGAATTCGACGCCGACGCCGGTTTCGACCTGAAGTGGACGCCGACCGCGAACAGCGCATTCGACCTCACCGTCAACCCCGACTTCTCGCAGATCGAAGCGGACGTGCCGCAGATCACGGTCAACCGCCGCTTCGCCGTGTTCGTCGCGGAGAAACGGCCGTTCTTTCTGGAAGGCTTCGATCTCTTCGACACGCCGATGCTCGTCGCCTACACGCGCACGATCACCTCGCCGCGTTTCGGCGTCCGCGCCACCGGCAAACAGGGCGCAACCGCGTACACGTTGCTCATCACACAGGATCGCGGCGGCGGCCGGTCGATCATTCCGGGACCGCTCTTCTCCGACGCCGCCGACCAGGACTTCAAGTCGTACGCGACGATCGCGCGCGTGCGCCATTCTCTCGGCGCGTCATTCGTCGGCGCCGTGCTGACCAGCCGTGAGATCGACGGCGGCGGCCACAATCGCGTGTTCGGCCCGGATGGTCAGTGGCGCCCGACCGAGGCTGACGCGCTGACCGCGCAGTTACTCATCAGCGATACCACCCATCCCGATCGTCCCGACCTGACGCCGCAGTGGACGGGACAGTCGTTCCGCTCGCACGCGTTTGCGCTCGACTACTCGCACAACAAGGAAAAGTATGACCTCGGCCTGCGCGGCCGCGACATCGGCGATGGCTTCCGCGCGGACCTCGGCTTCATCCCGCAGGTCGGCTATCGGCAGCTCACCGGCTTCGCCGGCCTGCGCTACTACCCGGAAGGAAAGATTCGTTTCTTCCGGCCGCATGTCGAGGTGATTCGGCAGACCGATCGCGAAAACGAGGAGATCCAGCAGTTCGTCTCGCTCGGCGTGAACGGATTCGGCGTGAAGAACCTGCAGTTTTTCGCCGCGCTGGTTCCGAGCGAACGGATTCGCGTCGGCAGCGAATCGCTCGAGCAGCGGTACGGCATCTTGTTCCTGCAGTTCGATCCGTCGCGGCGTTTCCCGCGCATCTTCCTCGATAGCCGCTTCGGCCAGCAGATCGCGTTCGGCCTCGGCCGCGTCGGCGATGGTGTCTCCATCGGCCTCGGCGCCACCGTCCGCCCGCACGACCGTCTGGACCTGCAGTTCAACGTCAATCGCGAATGGCTCGACGTCGACGGCGTCGGGCGGCTATTCACGGCGGACATCCAACGCATCCGCGCGCAGTACAGCTTTTCCGCGAAGTCGCTGGTGCGCGTGATTGCGCAATACGTCGACAACGAATTCAGCGACGGCACGCACGACGGCTCGTTCCTCGGCAGCGTGTTGTACAGCTACAAGTTGAACTGGCAGACCGTGTTCTTCGCGGGTTACGGAGACGATCGCGTGCTGACGGAGACGAACGACCTCGAGAAGACCGGCCGCTCGTTCTTCTTCAAGGTTTCGTACGCGTTTCTGCGGTAGGGATGCGGGTGTCGATGGCGATCCAGTTCACTTCCCATGTCTTGCCGCCGTCATCCGAGAACGCCTGCTCGAAACGGATGGAATCGGGTGTCAGCGGCGTGATGATGAAGCGGACGAAGACCGCGCGGCCGTTGATCGTTTCCTGCGAATAGAACTCGCCGCGGCCATTCTTGAACTGGCCGATGGTCGGCACATTGAGCATGCCGTCGTGACTGCTCGCGAAGTGGAGGCTCCACTGCTTCGCCAGGGGATTGTAGAGACGGAGGCTGAGCCCTTCGAAGCCTTCGGCCTTGAGCTCGACGAGGTTCGCACGGCCGTCCCACACCTTGCGCACCACGGTGATGCCGTTCATTTCGACCCACGTCGTGCCCTTGAGACGACGCACGTGCGTCGTCCACGTACCGATGTGGAAATCGAAATCGGCATGCGATTGTGCAGACGCCTGCATGCCGGCGAACAGGCAGGCGATGACGAGAGCGCGTTTCATTTCGCACCTTCGGCGGGATCGAACCAGAACAGTTCCGGTGGCGTTTCGGTGAGGATCACGTCGTAACTTTCGAGCATCGGCATCGCAATCGCCTCCAGTTCACGGGTCCACAGCTCGCCTTCGTAGAACGCGGCTTTCATTTCGTCGCGTGCTTGCAGCGATGGGAATGCACGCAGCCAGACGAAGGCATTTGGGTTTTCGAGATCGATGAGTGGCCCGAGCACTTGCATGCCGTGCGAGCGGAGGGCGGGGACGGAGCGGCTCGCGAAAAATGCGAGGAACTCCTCGCGCCTGCCTGGCTTGATCCGGTACCGGCGAACTTCTACGATCATCGCCATAGGGTGGACCCGAACATGAGCTCGCGCCAGAAGGCACCCGCAGGTAACCGTCCCAATCCCGTGACCGGTTGTCCGCTCACCGCGGCCTTCGCGGCGATTGGCGGCAAGTGGAAGCTGATCATCATCTACTGGCTGGCGGAGTCGCCGAAGCACTTCGCGGGGTTGCGGCGCGAGATGTCGAGCATTTCGCAGAAAGTGCTCACGCAACAGTTGCGCGAGCTGATCGCGGACGGCATCGTCCAACGCGACCCGAAAGGCGTCGCTCCCGCGCCGGTCGTCTATTCACTGACGGAGTACGGCCGCTCACTCCTGCCGCTCGTGGAAAGCGTGCGGTTGTGGGGCCGCGGCCATCTGGAACGCCTGCAAGACGAGGACTAAACACCGTCTGGAGCGGCGGGCTCTCAGCCCGCCGAAAGCTGACGGGCTAAGAACCCGTCGCTCCAGCTCCCGGTGAGCGAGCCGATTCCTTACGATCTGATCAAGAGAATCGTCAAGTTGCGCGTGAAACAGGATCGCGCGAAGGAGTAGCGATGGAGTGCTGCGGCGCCAGCAGCCGCTTTCAAAAGCAGTGGCTTGGCCACCGCACCCCAAATTAGCGCGCGTGGGTTTTGCCTACGACCTGCGCGAAGCGCGCGTCCGCGCGTAGCGGGTCGAGTGCGGGGTCGACCTTCGTCCACACCAGCGCGCCGGTGCGTTCGCGCAGCGCGCGGTCGAGCTCCGCGAATGCGCGATCGCGGTCGCCGTTGTGCGCGTGCAGCGCGGCCATGTAGTACGGCGGCAGGTAATCACGTTCGCCTCGGCGCTTGAGCTCCCGCGTCAATCGATCCGCGGTCGCGGCATCGCCCGCCGCGCGATGCGCGCGGATCAGCCACGTGACTACCACCACGATGTCCTGCAGCTTCTGCGATGCTTCGAACGCCGCGATCGCGTCGCGCGGTTTGCCTGATTCGAGCAACGCCAGTCCGAGATAGGCGTGGCCGGGCATGAAGTCGGGAAAGAGTTGCGTGGTGCGGCGGCCTTGCTCGATCGCCGCGTCGTAGCGCCGCGCCATCGTCGAGTTGAACGCGACCACGGCGTTGATGATCGGCGACATCGGATCGAGTCCCAGCGCCAGGCGTCCCTGCTCCGCGGCTTCGTCGAAGCGGCCCACAGCGGTAAGGAACTCCGCGTACCACTGACGCGCAGTCGCATAGTTCGGGTTCAGCTCGATGGCGCGCTTGTACTCGCGCTCCGCGGCCGGCCAGTCCCACTCATACGTATGAATCGCATACGCCAGCGACGTATGCGCCTCGGCCAGTTGATCGTCGATCGCCAGCGCGCGCTGCGCCGCCGCCTTCGCGCGCGGGAACGTCTGATTCGTCGGCAGTCCGGCCCAGATGTCGAGCAGGTTGTAGCAGTCCGCCAGCCCGGCGTATGCAAGCGCGTATTGCGGATCGATCTCGATGGCCTGATTGAAAAACTCGATGGCCTTGTACAAACCCTCGGCATCGCGCTTGTTCCACTGAAAACGCCCCTTGAGATACAGCTCGTACGCGCGCGCGTCGGTGGTGTGCCGCTTCGCGAGGAGCTGCTGTTCCCGCCCGGTGAGCTGCAGCCGCAGCATGCGCGCGATCTCCGACGCGATCGATTGCTGCACGCCGAACAGGTCCGCGCGCGCGACCTGGTAGCGATTGCCCCAGATCAGCGCGTTGTCAGACGCGTCGACCAGCTCCGCGCTCACGACCAGCCGGTCGTCGACCGATTCGATGCGCCCGACCACGACGGAGCTGACGCGCAGATCGCGGCCGACGCTCACCGGATTCGGCGACTTTCCCTTGTAATGAAACACGGACGTGCGCGACATCACGCGCAGGTTCGGCACCTGCGCGAGCGTGTTGATCAGCGTCTCGGTGATGCCGTCGGAGAGATACTCGGCCTCGCGATCGCCAGTCGCGTTGACGAACGGAAGAATGGCGATGGATCGAATCGCGCGCTTTGTCGACGGCGTGCCACGCGGCTTCAGATCGATGTCGACACGCGTCGCGAGCACGTACGACAGCACCGCGAGCACGACGGCAGCGACGGCGGCGCCGCCGATGATCCATCGCCGCTTCCGCTCCGAAGGCGACTCGAACGACAGCGCCGTCGACGTCCCGATCGCCTTCAGCGCGAACGACAGATCGCGCGCCGACTGAAACCGTTCGCTCTGGTTCTTTTCGATGCAGCGCTGGATCACGCGCGCGAGCTCGAACGGGATCAGGCGATCGGACGCCGTGTGCACATCCGGCGTATCCGCCAGAATCGCCGAGAGCGAATCGATCACCGTCTTGCGGATGAAGGCCGCGCGGCCCGTGGCCATCTCATAAAGGACTGTGCCGAGGGAGAAGATGTCGGTGGTGGCGTCTACCTGTTCGCCGCGGAGTTGTTCGGGCGCCATGTACCCCGCGGTTCCGACGACCGCGTACGGATCGGTCTTCATCGGCGCGGTCGGCATCAGCGTCGGATCGATGCCCGGCTCGGGCTCCTCCTGCCGCGCGAGCTGCGCGATGCCGAAGTCGAGGATCTTCACGCGCCCGTCGTCGGTGAGGAAGATGTTCTCCGGCTTGATGTCGCGATGGATGATCCCTTTCGCGTGTGCCGCCGCCAGCCCGTCCGCGAGGGCCGCGCCGATCTCGACGACCTTGCGCCACGACATCGGCCCTTCGTTGAGGCGGCGGCGGAGCGTTTGGCCTTCCAGCAGCTCAGTCACGCTGTACGCGTGCGTGTCGGTCGAGCCGTAGTCGTGGATGGAGAGGATGTTCGGATGCGTCAGCGCCGCAACCGCCTTGGCCTCGCGATCGAACCGCATCCGCGCCTCGGCATCGCGGATGAAACGCTCCGGCAGCACTTTGATCGCGACGTCGCGATCGAGCCGCGTGTCGCGGCCGCGATAGACATCGCCCATTCCGCCGGAGCCGATCGGCTGCACGATCTCGTACGGCCCGAGCCTTGTGCCCGGAGGAAGTGGGGACATTCTCGTTACGCCTGCGGCCTCGTATTGTAGGCGCGGGCACGCGATGCGCTATCGTCCGCTCGCATGAAACGCGCCCTGCTCGTCCTCGCCCTTCTCGCCGTCGCCGCCTGCCGGCAGGAGACTCCTGGAGCGGCGGGCTCTCAGCCCGCCAAGGACGGGCTCGGAGCCCGTCCCTCCGATGTCATTCACGATCCGCATTCGCACGCTCGGCCGGAGGAAGTGCGCGTCGAGCACATCGCGCTCGATCTCGGTGTCGACTTCGCGAAAAAACAGCTCATCGGCACGGCCACGCTGCGACTCAAAAAGCAGCCCGGCGCGACGAAGCTGATGCTCGACACACACACGCTCGACATCCGCAAAGTCACGCTGCAGCCGGGCAACGCCGCAGCGCAGTTCAAGCTCGGCACCGCCGATCCGATCCTCGGCAGCTCGCTCGAGATCCCGATCCAGCCCGAGACGGAAACGGTCGCGATCGAATACTCATCGCATCCCGACGCGAAAGCGTTGCAGTGGCTCGAGCCGGCCATGACCGCGGGAAAGAAACAGCCGTTTCTGCTTTCGCAGTCACAGGCGATCCTCGCGCGCACATGGGTGCCGTGTCAGGACACGCCGAGCGTGCGCTTCACGTATGAGGCGACGTTACGCGTGCCGAAGGAACTGCTGGCGCTGATGAGCGCGGAGAATCCGCAGGCGCGCAACGAAGAGGGTGTGTATCAGTTCCGGATGCCGCAGCCGGTGCCGTCGTATCTGCTCGCGATCGCGGTCGGCGATCTCGAGTTCCGCCCGTTCGACACGCGCAGCGGCGTCTACGCGGAGCCTCCGGTGATCGAAGCGGCGGCGCGCGAGTTCAGCGATACGCCGAAGATGATCACCACCGCGGAAGGTTTGTACGGTCCGTATCGATGGGAGCGGTATGACCTGCTCGTGTTGCCGCCGAGCTTCCCGTACGGCGGGATGGAGAATCCGCGGCTGACGTTCCTCACGCCGACCGTGATCGCGGGCGACAAGTCGCTGGTCTCGCTGATTGCGCACGAGCTCGCGCATTCGTGGTCGGGCAATCTCGTCACGAATGCGACGTGGAGCGACTTCTGGCTCAACGAAGGCTTCACGACCTACTTCGAACACCGGATCAGCGAGGCGGTCTACGGCCGCGAGTACTCCGAGATGCTGTGGCAGCTCGGTGTGACCGAGGTGAAGGAAGAGCTGGCGACGTTGCCGGAGAAGGATCAGCACCTGTACGTCGATCTGAAAGGCCGCGATCCCGACGACGCGCCCGGCATCGTGTACGAGAAAGGCGCGCTGTTCCTGCGACTGCTCGAAGAGACCGCGGGACGCGAACGGTGGGACAAGTTCCTGAAGTCGTACTTCGACACGTTCGCGTTCAAGCCGATGGACACGAAGATCTTCGAGTCGCATCTGCGCGCGCAGTTGCCGGACGTCGTGCAGAAGGTCGACATCAATGCGTGGATTCACGGCCCGGGTCTGCCGGCGAACATGCCGCAGCCGCGTTCGCAGGCGTTCGCGACGGTCGAGGCGCAGGCGAAGTCGTATGCGGACGGTGCCTCGCCGGAAGCGTTGACGCTCGACAAGTGGTCGTCGCATGAGCGCGTGCATTTCATCCAGTCGCTTCCGGTGCTGCCGGCGGAGCGGATGGCCATGCTCGACGGACGCTTCGACCTCAGTGAGAGCGGCAACAGCGAGGTGCTTTCGGCGTGGCTCGAGAAATCGATCGACGCGGGCTACAAGGATGCGTATCCCGCCATCGAGCGCTTCCTGACGACGCAGGGACGGCGCAAGTTCCTCAAGCCGCTGTACGAAAAGCTGGCCAAGAACCCGGAGGATCTGGCGCTCGCGCGCCGGATTTATCAGAAGGCGCGGCCGACGTATCACCCCGTTTCGCAGGACACGATCGACGGGATCCTCAAATAGTTCCTAGGAGTACCTCGGGTACCTCGGCGTACCTCGGAGTTCCTCGGAGGGGATTGTGGCCGGCCTCGTTCCTCCGAGGAACTCCGAGGTACTCGTGTACAATCCCGCGCAAATTTCCATGGAACCACGGGAACACGAAGCGCTGCAGCTTTGCGAGCTCGGCTTGCAGGCGATGTGGCGAGGTGACGCTGCAGCGGCGATCGAACAGTACGATCGCGCCGCAGGCGTCGCTGAATCGGATGAAACGCGCGAGCTGATCACGATCCGCATGGCGGAGGCGCTCATCGCCGCGCGGCGCGACGGCGCGGAGATCGGCGCGCTGCCCGGCATCGTGATGCGGCATCGTTCGCCGCGCCATGTGTACCTCGCCGCGAACACGCTCCAGAGGCATCTCTGCGAAGGCGATCAGCGCGAGCGCGCCATCTTCTACGGCGGCATCGCCCGTCGCGCCGCCGAGGAGCTCGGCGAGCCGATCGCCCGCGTCTCCGTCCTCAATCACCTCGGCGTCACGCTCGTGGCCGACTCGCAGTTCCGCAAAGCGATCGACGTGCTCGAGGAAGCGCTGCAGGTCGTCGACCTGCTGAACGATGACGAGCAGCGCCGCAGTTATCGCGCCGCACTCTTCGCCAACCTCGGCGGCGCGAAGGTGCTGTGCGGCGAAAGCGCGGACGGCGTGCGCATCGTCGAGCTCGCGCTGCCGGAGCTCGAAGACGATTACGATCGCGCGGAGGCATTCCTCGATCTTTGTTTCGGCTCGATGGAGCTCGGCGAGAACGAGGCCGCGGAGCGTTACGGCCGCGCGGCATTGCAGCTCGCCACGGTCCCGCGGCAGGTGCGCAACGCGAATCACCTCATCGGCGAGATCTGCCTGCGCACGGAGCGTTACGACGAAGCCGATGCGCACTTCGACGTGGTCGCCTCGTTCTATCCCGATTTTCGCAACGTGAAACAACTGCTCGTCGCCGTCGATGTGTGTTCGGTCGTGAACTGGAAAGCCTGATGAGAAGCCGTCTGGTCGCCGTCTTCGTTGCGCTGCTGCTCTTTGCGAGCATTGCCTCGGCTGCGCGCGTCGAGACGGTGCTCGCTCCGGACAGCACGCTTTACGCGGTCGATGCAGCGAAGGAGACCGCGCAGCTCGAGATCAGCCGGCGGCGCGGCGATGTCCGCGAGACACTGCTGGTCCCGACCACCGACGACGAGGCCATCGAATCGCAGGCGCGGCTTGCGTACGACTCGTCCGAGGAGACGCTGTATGTGATGTGGCATCGCGCGGCCGAAGGCGTCGACGAGGTGCTGCTCGCGTCGCTCAATGCCGGGAACGAGTGGTCGGATGTGCGCGTGATTGCGAGCGGTAGCGATGTACGCCGCGCGGCGCTCCAACTGGTGCTGATGCATGCGCGTGAAGAAAGCGATGAGAGCGACACGACGCTGATTCACGCGGCGTGGTGGAGCCTGAGCGCGGAAGCGACGGTGCCGGAGTACGCGTTACTCGCGTTCGAGAACGGCCGCCACCTTTCATCCGAAATCGTGGACCTGCACTCGATGGTGGAGCAGGTGGACGCGTTGTCGGTCGAAGAGGCCGGCGCGCCCGAACATCCGCCACTGACGATGGGCCGCCGCGGCAACGGCGTCGACGTCGTGTTCGGCGAGAAGAACACCACCGCGGTGACGCGCGTGCACATCCAGCCCAAGCGCATCAGTGTCGAGGCGCGGATCTGGCGGCCGTCCGGCCGCTCGACGGCGCAGACCGGCCCCACCAGACTGATCCCTCACGGCAGCTCGCCCGTGCAGGTCATCCTCGGCGGCGACCGCATCGCGCTGTACACGCCCGACGCGAAATTCCGCTTCGTGGTCTACGACGGCGAGCAGTGGACGCCGGTTCGCATGATCGAGCTCGACGAGAAGGTGACCACCGACGAGCTCCTGCAGGAGCTGCGGCAGACGCTCGAAGAGAACGCGCCGCTCGAGACAAAGCCGAAGTCGTACTAAGGCTTCGTTTTCGCCTTTCGCTCCGCCCGTTCCTTCTCCTGCCGCGCATGGTCGGCTTCGGTCATCGGCTCGCGCATCGAAACGGAGGTGAGCAGCGTCTCGATCGGCTCGCCGTTGAATGTCGCCGGGCGGAATCGCCACTTCGCCACTTGCTCGGTCAGTTGACCATCGAGCGCGTCAGGACAGACTCGTGGGAGCGTGGGACCTTTGATGATCTTGAAATCGCGCACTGTGCCGTCGCGGGTGATCACGCCTTCGACGTTGAAGCGGCAATGGCGGTCCATGTCCAGGCCGCGCGCTCCGATCAGCACGGCTGGCTCGATACAGGGACGCCAGTTCGCCGCCGTGTAGGGCTGTTCGCGCTCGATCAGTGACTTGGTGTCGAACGTCTCGTACGTCTTGATCGGCTCACCGAGCTCCTCGAGATCGCCCGAGGCGCAGACCAACGCCGCAGTACGGCCGCAGATGCCGAACCCCAATTGATTGCGGGAGTCGCGATGCCCGTAGACGATGAACGATTTTCCGATCTCGACGGGATATCCGCAGTCTCCGCCGCCGTACCCGGTCCACAGATCGACCGACTCGGTGATGTTGTTGTCGTTTTTCCACCACTGCAGTGCGCGGAACGTGACCTTTCGGCCGTATTGCGGTCGCCACGAGCCATCGGTCGGGACCTCTTGTGCGGCGAGCCGCTCCTGTTCGGGAAGTGCGTCCAGCCACTCGCCGCGAGGATCTTCGATTGACTCCACGACGCCGGCGAACACAACGTCGGCCTGCGTGAGCTCCTCTTTGACGGTTGCCGCGGCCATGCACGAACAGGCGCTCGCCTTGACCGCGAACAGAATGGTGAGAAGCACGAAGATCGCGTGTCGCATGGTTCCCGGGATTGTCGCATGCGCTGTTTCAGCGTACTCGGCGAATCGCGCACAACGGATGTGTTGTACAACGCTTGTGTTGTACAACCGATTTGTTGTGCCGTTCGCGGGCTATGATCCACAACACCGTCGGCAAACCCGTGCAGGGGGACGATTTCTTCGACCGGAAGCGTGAAGTCGCGGAGATCTGGTCGCGGCTCGAAACGGACGACATTCTTCTGCTCGCTCCTCGTCGAGTCGGAAAGACCTCGCTCATGTATCGGCTCAACGATACGGCCGGCGAGCAGAATATGCAGGCCATCTACGTCAGCGTCGCCGACGCGACGACCGAACTCGCCTTCGCCAAGAAGCTTCTGGACGCCCTTGCCGATCATCCCTCGAAGGAGAAGGTCCTTCAGGCGCTGAAGAAAAGTCCGATTGCAAAAGCGCTCAGCCGGATCCGGAAGGTCGGTCTGTTCTCTTCTGTCGAGCTGGAGTTGCAGGACGCGGCTGCTGTCGACTGGCCGGCAATCGGCGAAGCGATCATCGGCGCTCTCAGTGCGACCGGTTTCCGCTGGTTGTTGATGGTCGATGAGCTTCCGATCTTCGTTCTGGCATTGTTGCGCGTCGATCAGACAGCCGGTCGGGCGCGCATTTCCTGAACTAGTTTCGCACGCTTCGCCAGCACGCCGAAGCGGGGAAGCGGGTCCGGTGGCTGCTGGCCGGATCGATCGGTCTCGACACAGTTGCGCGCCGCCTCAATCTCGGCGACACCATCAATGATCTCACGCTCTACCCGACTTCGGTGCGTTCAGCACCGAATCTGATTCCCTTTCACCTGCAGTTGTGTTTCTCCGAATTACGAGAGCTGCTCTCGGATGCTGTCAAGCATCGGATCTGCGAGCGCATGGTGTGGCTCCGCATGCTCGCTGCTCGATCAACTCGCATCGACGTATGGAATGACGCGCTGTGAGCACGCCTACCGCAGAATTGTTTCTTCTCTCCGCGGGCCCGTCGAGATGATCCCGGCCTTCGTCTCCGTCTCGTCCTCGATGAACTTGACGTAGTCGCGCGCTTCGCGGGGCAGGTCGTCGTACGACGTGATCCCCACCGTTGACCGCTTCCAGCCTTTAAACGTGCGGTACTCGGGCTGGTAATCGTCGTGCGCGACCGCGAATGCGGGGAAGGTGCTCCATGTCGCGCCGCGCACTTTGTACGACGTGCAGACCTGGATCTCTTCGAACTCGTCGAGCACATCGAGCTTCGTGACCGCGATCTCGTCGAGGCCGTTCAGCATCGCCGCCGTGCGTAGAACAGGCAGGTCGAGCCAGCCGGTGCGGCGGGGACGCCCGGTCACGGTGCCGAACTCGTTGCCGCGTTTGCGCAGATGTTCGCCGTGCGCGTCATCGAGCTCGGTGGGGAAGGCGCCGCCGCCGACGCGCGTCGTGTACGCCTTCGCGACGCCGATCACCGTGTGAATGTGTTTGGGCGCGACGCCGAGGCCGGTGCAGACGCCGCCGACGACGGTGTTCGATGAGGTCACGAACGGATACGTCCCGTGATCGATGTCGAGCATCATCCCTTGCGCGCCTTCGAACATCACCCGCTTACCGGCGCGGATGTGATCGTTGATCCAAGTCGTGCCGTTCGTGATGCGCGGCGCGAGGATCTCGCCGAAGCGGAGATAGTCGTCGTACAGCTTCGCCGGATCGAACGTCTCCGCTTTGTAGACGCTTGACAGCACGGCGTTCCGTTCCGCGCAGGTGAACTCGATCTTCTGCTGCAGCACGACGGGATCGATCAGGTCCGCGATCCGGATTCCATAGCGCCCGACTTTCGATTCGTAGGCGGGGCCGATCCCTCGGCCCGTGGTGCCGATCTTCGCCACGCCCGCCGCCGCTTCGCGCGCGATGTCCAGCGCCTTGTGATACGGCAGGATGCAATGCGCCGAGTCGCTGATGAGGAGGTTGTCCTCGATGACGATGCCGGCCGCGCGGAGGTTCTCGATCTCCTCGAGCAGCGCCGCGGGATCGATGACCATGCCATTGCCGAGCAGGCACAGCTTGTCGGGATGGATGATGCCGGACGGGATCAGCCGCAGTGCGAAGTGCTGGTTGGCGAACTTCACGGTGTGGCCGGCGTTGTGTCCGCCCTGATAGCGCGCCACCACGTCGAAGTCTTCGCAAAGCAGATCGACGATCTTTCCCTTCCCCTCGTCTCCCCACTGCGCACCGATCACGGCGACGTTCTGGACCTTCTCTCGCATGAACGCGGCGGAGACTAGCACAGGGACCCGGGGGGGAGTTCCTCGGAGTTCCTCGGGGTTCCTCGGGTTCCTCGGAGGGGCTTGGCAGGACCTCCGAGGAACTCCGAGGAACCGAGGAACCCGAGGAACTAAACTTGCTCTATATTTCGCGCGATCGGAGGCCTCAGATGGACACGCAGAACATCATCGCCGTGCCGCAGGCGATCTACTCGCCGGCGCCGGTATCGGCGGAACAGTTCGTGGACGGCATCCGCCGGCTCTCCGAAGGGATCATCACCAAGCAGAAGATCTACGACTACCTGGTGGCGTACGAGATCCGCGCCGAAGACCTGGAGCGCTACAAGTTGTGGTTCGACGACCGGCACACGCGGAACAAGATCTTCCGCAACGACATGATCGAGGTGATGCTGATCTGCTGGCCGATCGGTGCGGTCACGCCGCTGCACACGCACAACGGACAGCTCGGCTGGATGACCATGATTGAGGGAAAGCTGCTCGTCGAGAACTACAAGAAAGTCGACTGCAATCGCCCCGAGAATCAGCAGGTCGTCGGCATGGATTGCCTGGCCGGCGCGACCAAGATCGACATGGAGCATCTCCACAACGAGCTGGCCATCCCCGGCGGGCCGCTGAACACGGTCGACAAGACCCAGACCATCCATCGCATCCGCAACCTCGCGGAGTGGAGCGAGCGCTGCGTGAGCATGCACGTCTACTCCCGTCCCATCGATTCCTGCGTGGTCTTCGACATGGACGCGCAGCGCTGTTATCGCCGCGATCTGAAATACGACAATGAGTGATTCCGCAATCGCAGTCCGCCCCGCCACTCTCCTCTCCACACTTTCCGCCGAGCTCGAGCAGATGACCGCCGCCGGCACGATGAAGCGCGAGCTCGCGTTGAAGGGGCCGCAGGGTCCCGTCGTCGAGGTCGAAGGCCTCGGCGAAGTGATCATGCTCACCTCCAACAATTACCTCGGCCTCGCCAATCACCCGGCCATCGTCGAGGCGGCGGAGAAGGCGGAGCGCGATTACGGCTACGGCCTCGCCTCGGTGCGCTTCATCTGCGGCACGCAGACGATTCATCGCGAGCTCGAGGAAAAGATCGCGGAGTTCCTCGGCACCGAGGACACGATCCTCTACGGTTCGTGCTGGAATGCGAACGAGGGATTGTTCCAGACCGTCACCACGGACGAGGACGCGATCATCTCCGACGAGCTCAATCACGCGTCGATCATCGACGGCGTGCGGCTGTCGAAAGCGCGCAAGGAGCGCTACAAGAATCGCGACATCGGCGACCTGCGTCGCGCGCTCGAGGCGACGAAGGACGCGCGCAACAAGCTGGTGATGACTGACGGCGTGTTCTCGATGGAGGGCTCGCTCGCGCCGCTGCCCGAGCTGATCGACATCACGCGCGAGTATGGCGCGTTCCTCGTCGTCGACGAATCGCACGGCACCGGCGTCCTCGGCAAGACCGGCCGCGGCACGCCGGAAGAGCAGGGCGTGTTCGGGAAAATCGACGCCTATACGTCGACGCTCGGCAAGGCGCTCGGCGGATCGCACGGCGGATTCACCACCGGGCCGAGGGTGCTGGTCGACTACCTGCGCCAGAAATCGCGCCCCTATCTCTTCAGCAACACCCTGCCGCCCGCGGTGGTCCTCGGCTCGATGGCCGCGATCGAACTCGTGCAGAAAGATCACAGTTACGTCGAGCGGCTGCGCGCGAACACGACGTACTTCCGCGAGCAGCTCACATCGCGCGGTGTGACTGTGCGCGAGGGCATCAGCCCGATCGTGCCGATCATCATCGGCGACACCGCGAAGGCAATCTCGATGTCGCAGGAGCTGCTCAAGCGCGGCGTGTACGTCTCCGGGTTTGGCTATCCGGTCGTGCCGCAGGGACAAGCACGACTGCGCTGCCAGATCAGCGCGGCGCACACGCGCGAGCATCTGGATCGCGCCATCGCCGCGATCAGCGACCTCGCCCTGAACGCGTGAGTCCATGCGTGTCGTCGTCATCGGCGGCACCGGCTTCATCGGCGCGCGCGTGGTGGCGCGTCTTCGCGGTCACGACGTGACGGTGCTGCATCGTGGCGCATCGTGCGACGACGCATCGCACGTGCACGGCGATCGTGCGAACGTCGCCGCACATCGATTGCGCGCTGACGTCGTGATCGACATGTATGCGATGACGCGGGGCGATGCGGAAACGCTCGCCGCCGCGAACATCGCGCCGCGCATCGTGGTGATCAGCAGCGGCGATGTGTACCGGCAGTACGACCTGCTGCGCCGTGTCGCAGCCGGCCCTTCCGATGCGCTGCCGTTGCGCGAAGACGCACCCCTACGCGAAACGCTGTTCCCGTACGGCGGCGATTACGAAAAGATCCTCGTCGAGCGCGCGCTGCCCGGCACGACCATCCTGCGATTGCCGGCCGTGTACGGACCGGGCGATCCGCAACGACGGTTCGATGCGTGGCGCCAGCCGCATGTCGTGATGCAGGAGGACTACGCGCGCTGGCGCTGGACGCGCGGCCACGTCGAGAACGTCGCCGATGCGATCGTGCTGGCCGCGCTTGATGAGCGCGCGGCCGGGCGGGTGTACAACGTTGGCGAGCCGGACACGTTGACGGAACGCGAGTGGGCCGAACTGTGCGGAGCGAGCGTCGAGCTGGCCCCGCATGTCGAAGGTTTGCCACCCTACGACTGGCGGTATGACCTGGTGATGGACACCCGCGCCATCCGCCACGAGTTGGGCTACCGCGAGAAAGTGGACCGGAACGCCGGCTGATAGGAGTGCGGCGGCAAGCCGCCGCCCGCGGCGGCAAAGCCGCCGCTTTTTAAAGCGGCAGCTATCGCTGCCGCACTCCATACAGTTAGATCCTGCGTAGCGCCATTACCCCCAGCATCATCACCAACGCGAGCAGCGCCCATTCGGACAACGTCGGAATCCCTTCCACTTCCGCGGGAGCCCCGACGATGATCGGTGGCGTCGACGTCGTGTTGTTCCCCGGCGCTCCGTCATCGGTGGTGGCATCGACGGATGCGGTGTTCGAGATCGTCCCGCTCGTGGCGGTCACGAGCACCAGCAGCGTGATCGTCGCGCTCGCGCCGTCGTTGATGGTGCCGAGGGAGCAGGAGACGGGATCGGCGGCGTTGCAGGTGCCTTGCGAGGGTGTGGCGCTCACGAGCTGCAGGCCGGCCTGCAAGTCATCGGTCACCACCACGTTCTCCGCTGCGTCCGGACCGTTGTTCGTCACCGTGATCGTGTACGTGATCGTGCTGCCGGTGGTCGCCTGCGTCGCGGTGGTGGTCTTCGAGATCACCAGGTCCGCGGTGCCGACGACGACGCCGCCGGAGGTGTCGGTGGAGTTGCCGTCAACCGGGTCGTTCTCGGCGGTGCCTACGAAGACGCCGTTCACGATCGAGCTGGTTGCGCTCGGCGCGATCGTCGTGACCAGCGTGAACGTCACGGTCTGGGCATTCGCGAGGGTACCGCCGGTGCAGATGATCGTGCCGCTCGTGCCGACGGCGGGCGTGATGCAGGTGAATCCTGCCGCGGGCGTGATCGACTGGAACAGCAGCGACGCCGGCAGGTCGTCCGTCATGACGACGCTCGTCGCGGTGTTGGGACCGTTGTTCGTCACGGTGATCGTGTAAGTCACGGTCGATCCCGGCGCCGCGGTCGTGGTCTGCGTCGTCTTGTCGACCGCCAGGTCGGCCGTGCCGTTGCTGCTCACGTTCACCGGTCCCGAGCTGTCACCGTCGTTGCCGGAGTTGTTGTCGTCGGTGTTACTGGTCGCGGTGGCGGTGTTGTCGATGCTGGTCGTCGCGCTGTCCGCCACCTGCACCACCAGCGTGAACGTCGCCGTCGCGCCGTTGGCCATGGTTGCCGCGGTGCAGGTGATGGTGCCGGTCGCGCCGACTGCCGGCGTCGTGCAGGTGAAGCCCGCCGGTTCGGTGATCGACTGGAACAGCGACTGCGCGTCGAGCGCATCCGTCATCACCACATTCGTCGCCGCGTCGGGACCGTTGTTCGTGAGCGTGATCGTGTACGCGATCGTGCCGCCCGCCGCTGCATTGCCCTGTCCCGTCACTTTCGAGATCGAGAGGTCCGCCAC
>Ga0196978_1000230_pt1 | contig 29682 bp, 30 predicted proteins | sample S3v_2013CmetaG_FD_155491 | JGI IMG/M metagenome (GOLD analysis project Ga0196978, IMG submission 155491) | Soil microbial communities from Anza Borrego desert, Southern California, United States - S3+v_20-13C | ecosystem: Environmental > Terrestrial > Soil > Desert | place: USA: California... | reverse complement strand
GTTCACGCGCCGCGCGTCGTCGAGGACCGCATCCGGGATCTCGACCGGGAGGCCTTCCGCCTCGAGCTTCTTCACGAACGCGCGGAGCGAGGCCCGGCGATCGAGCGCCTTCTGCGACACCCGCGCGAGCTCATACCGATCGAGGAACCCGTCGATCTGGTCGAGATAGTCGTGTCCCGCCTTCCCGAACCGCTCGCGCGCCGCGGTCGAGCCGTAGCCCTGCAGCCGCCGGCGCATCGTGTCGACGCGCTCCTTGGCGTCCCGCGCTTCGCGGTAGAGCGCGAGGTTGATCGCCTCCTGGATCTTCGCCCGGACGGCGCCAGCGCGATCGCGCTCCTTTAGGTCGAACGCCAGGCGCGAGGCGCGCTGCGCGGCCATGAGGAACGTGCCCGGCCGGAGGTCCCGGATCCGCGTGGCGGCGATGCGCTGTCGCGCGGCCGCGTTGATGACGTCGGCCGACGGCACCATCGTGCGCTGCAGCCCCTTGGTGAGCGCCGCGAGCTCGGCGAACACGACGCGCTGCCGATGCTCGCCGTGCACCACCCGCCGCGCCTCCTCCGCCAGGCGGCCGTCCCGCGCGACGTCGCCGTGCTTGGCGAACATGCGCGCGTCGGTTTCCTGCTCGATCGCCTGGCGCATCGGCACCGCCGCAATCATCGCCTTGAGAAGCTCGTCGCCCGACGAAAACCCGAAGATCGACGCCGCGTGATCCGCGGTGATTCCGGTGTCGCGTGCGTAGAGATATGGCCGCGGGAGCTCCTTGAGGATCCCGGGCCCGAACTCCGCGCGCACCGAATCGCGCGAGAGCTTCACCGGAGCGCCGTCCAGCTGCTCGGGAACGGTGCCATCGGGGAGCGCGCCGGTCCGGATCACGCTCATCGCCTGATACACCGGCCGCGCGTAGACTTCGCCCTGCACCTCGGCGCGGATCGCCGCGCGCTCCTCATGCCACCACGCCTGCTGCTCGCGGCGCAGGTCGGCCAGCACACGCGCCTGGAGCTCCTCCTGTTCGCGCTGCGAGGCCTCGCGCACGGTGTCCTGGTAGGAGGCGAACTCGAGCTCGGTCATGCCGGCTGACGTCGCGTCGGTAAAGAGCGGCGCGACCTTCGCCTCTTCCCGCGCGGCCGCGATCGCGTCGTCGGTCGCCAGCATGCGATCGAACACGGCGCGGATCTCCGGCGAGAGCTCGACGTGCAGCCCGCGGATCGTGCGGTAGACCCCGACGAGCCAAGCGCGGAACTGCGCGAACAGCGAGCGGAGCTCAGCGCTCGGCGCATGGCCCTCGTAGAGATACGCCTCGAACCCGCGCGCCCACTGTTCGTGCTGATCGACGCCGAGGTCCTCGCGGCGGTCGACGCCGAGCCACTGAAGCGCGGCGCCGTAATCGGCGAGCATCTTGCGCTGCGCCTGGGTGAGCGTCGCCGGATCCGCCGCCGCGAGCTCGTCGACCAGGTCGCCGAATACCTCGAGGAAGAAGTGCCCCGACTCGTGGAGGAACGTGGACGGGTCCGCGCGCCGGCCCAGGTGAATCTTGAATTGCCGATCGTGCCGGTTGAACCGGATGTGACCGCGGTTCTCTTGGTCCAGGATCTCGACGTTGACTCCGCCGCGGCCCGGGTCGATACTTTGATCGAGGGTGACGTCACCCTCGGACGGCTCGGGACCCCTCTTTTGTGTTCGAGGGTTCACCCGGGCCTTTCTTTTTGCCTTCAGTGCGCTCGGGTCCAGATTGACGTTGTAGAACTTGTTTCCGTGCGCGTCCTCCCCGACGCTCACACCCGCATGCACGGTGCGCTCACCGAGCGTCACGTCCGCCGAAAAGTAGTGGAACGCGACAATGCCGTCCCGCCGCGCCTCGGCTGCGACATCCGCCCGTCCGTCATAGCGGCCGCGCGTGATGATCGCGGGAATCGCCGGGATCAATCGGAGCTTGTCCGGGTTGGCGCTGGTGTCCTTGACCTTGTCGCGTCCAACCTTTCCGAACGTGACGACACCGAAGCCTGGACGCTCGACGCTTCCGAGGCGCCCTTCGAGTTCGGTGCGGAAGTACTCGATCGCGGCCCGGCGCAGATCCTTGAGGTCGGTGATTCCCTCGGCGAATTCGGCGCCGGTGAGCGTCGCCACCGGCGCGGCCGCCTGGTTGAATTCGATCTCCTCGTCGCCGCCCGCGCGCTTCCTTTTCGACGTCGGAATCGTCGCCAGCTTGTCCTCGAGGCCCGCGGCCAGGTAGGCGACCTGCCCCTCTGACGGGAACAACTGCACGTCGACGTCCTCGACCACCCGCGGCTTCGGATAGCTGATGCTGATGACGTCGCCCACCGGGTCGACCAGCACGCGCTGCAGCCCGAGGGGATCCGCCGGCGCCTGGTTGAACTGCTCGTCCTCTTGCGCGAAGTCGAACGAGTCGTCGAGCTCCACGCCTTCTGGAATGATCGAGTCGGACGCCTCGGGTACCGGCGGGACCGCGATGCCCCACGCCTCGAGCTCTTCGACACCTACCGTCGTGCCGTGGTGCGGCCCGCCGACGACGTTAAAGAGTGGCATGGACGGAATGTCGTCGATACCTTCCTGGACGCCAATGAAGTACGCCGCTTCGCCGTTCGCGTTCGTCGGGCCGAGCGGCTGCTGGAGCGGTCCGAAGCGTTCCGGCGCCGCGACGGTGCTCTCGCCGGCGAACGACCACCACCGCGAGCCCAGTGCGATGCCGAGCTCATGGAGCTCCGCGGTCCCCGGGAACGCGTCCTCCGGATCGGGATCCGCGACGAGCGCGTCCTCGATCGCGTCGATCAGCAGATTGAGGTCGCCCCGGAGGTTGTCCGGTGTGTCCGCGTTCTCACCGCCGTCGAGATATGCGAACCGCGGATCCTGGACGAGCGACCGCACCATGTCGTCGAGCGTCCGCCCCCCTTCGCGGAACACGCCCTCGATCCCGTTCCACGTCGCGCGGCCCGGCGCGAATTTCACCTCGCCGCCGCGCGTGACGCGACCGTCCCGGTGCTCGAGCCACCGCGCGAATTCGCCGCGCTCGGCCTGATCCTTGGCCATCCAGAGGCCGCCGCGCTCGGCGATCGCGCGTAGGAGGTCCTGGCCCTTCCCCGAGGCCCGCGCCTCCTGACGCCCCTCCTCGTGCATGTCCAGGCGGAACGCGAGCTCGCGCCGGAGCTCGGCGACATCGACCGTTGGGTCGATCGCCTGCGCGTCCGTGATGACGAAGGATTCAAGCGCTGCCCGGTGCGCCCGCCGACGGGTCGCTCGCTGCTGGCCGGATTCCTTGGGGCTGGCGACCGACGGCGGCAGGTCCGCCGGCCGGCCAGATTCCCCCTGGAACGCGTTCGAACGCGTTCCTGTGGCTTCGAAGCCCTCCCGGGATATCTCCACCCCATAGCCGGCGAACCGCGCCACCGGGTCGACGCCAGCCCGGGCCCCCATCGTGCCGAACACGGCCGCGTGGAGACGGCCCCAGGCGGTCGCCATCGTTGGCGACGTGCCGACGGCCGTGGCCTGGTCGGCGACCGCGGCGGCGATCGGGTCGGTCGCCTCGGCCGCCGGCGCCGCGACCGCCGCGTCGAGCTCCTGCTCGAGCGCCGCGGCTTCCCGAGCGTTGAGCCGTTCCGGCCCACCCAGGCGGAGCTCCTGCGCGAAGAACGCGTGGTGCTCGGAGGCCGCCAGCTTCGCCGCATAGACACCGGTCGGGATCGCCAGGTCCTCGCCGGTCGTGCGCGCCTGCTCGAGCGCGTCGGGACGGCCGGTGATTTCGGCCGCCACGATGGCCGGGTCAATGCCCTTCGATTGCCAGTACGTGGTCCAGGTGTCGAGCGGCGCGAACACGGTCTCGAGCGGCCCGTTCTTCGTGACCGCCTCGACGAACGCCTGCGCCTTCGCGGGCAGCCGCTGAAAGAGCTTGGACTCCGCGACGCCCTCGGCGAGCGCATCGAACACGACCTGGTTCTGCTTGGCTGCGACGATCTGCGCGTTCACCCGCCGACGCGTGACGCCGGCTTCCCCGCCGGCGATGACGCCGCCGACGATCGCGCCGCGCGCGCCGGCTTCGACCATCTGCCGCCACAGGTCGTCCGGCACTGCGGTGTCCGTCCCGGCCGCGGCCGCGACGGCGCCGATCGCTTCCTGGAGCGATTCGGTGAGGCCCTCGGTCGCCATCGACGCGGCGCCCTGCCGGAGGTACTTCGGATGGACCGGCGCCAGGAGCGCGCGCCGCGCAATCTGCTCCGCGGTCTCGCGGCCGAACGTGGCCACCAGGCGACCGCCGATCTTGCCGGGGAGCACCGAGTCGAACGCGGCGATCGCCGAGCCGCCGATGAACGCGGCCGCCGGGACCTGCGCGTGCGGATCGATGTCTTTGATCGACCCCTGGACCTCGCCGATGCCCATCGCCAGCGACGGCAGGAACGCGCCGATCGCGGCGCCGATCGGTCCGGCGGCCGCGAAGCCCAGGCCGGCGCCGGCGAGCGGCGGCCCCATGATCGGCAGCTGCTCGCCCACCGTCTCCTTGACGACCTGCACCAGGTCCCATGGCCCGCGGATCGCAAACACCGACGTCGCCTGCCCGTAGGCGTCCGCCTCGCTCCGATTCCGCTCACGGCCCTCGCGCCCGAACGCGGTCAGGCTCGAGCTCCCCACCGCCTCCCCGACGGCCTCGGTGGATCCGTAGAGCATCCCCTGCAGGCTGTCGACGCCACGGAGGATCGACCCGCCGAACGTGAGCGCGTGTTCGACCTTGCCGAGCGCGTCGAGATCATCCTTGGCGAGCGCCGCGTGATACGCGTCGGAGGCGAGCCACTGCGCGAGCAGCGGACTCCGTGCACGGAACGCCTCCGCGTCGAAATCGGCGACCGCCGCCTGGCGCTCGAGGTCGTCGAGATTGCGCTCGATGAGCTCGGCGGGAAATCCGGTCTTCCGTTGGAGAGCGAAGATGCGCGCGGCGAGCTCCGGCGACTTCTGCTGCGCCAGCTGCAGGCCGCTCTGGAGGCGATCGTCTTCCGTCGACACCTCGCCGATGAGCGACTCGCGCTTGGTCGTGGGCTGGCCGAGCTCGAACGGCTGCTCCCCAGGCGTCGTGGCGAACGGATCCGAAATGAGCGAGGACCGGTCACCCACGATCAGTTCCCCAGGAGGCGCCGCTGCTCCTCCTCCGCGCCGAGGCGCATCATCGCGGCCGCGTGCGCCCGCTCGATTCGGTCACCGTACGTGGCGAGGATCTGCTCGCGCGACAGCCCCTGCGCGCGCGGCTCGAGCGAGCGGAGCACATTGACCCATTCCCCGAGCGACCGCTGCGGAATGCGCGCGATCGGCACGTACGCGCTCGCGCGGTCCTCTGGACGGACGATCGCGGCGATCGCCTCAGGGTCGCGACCCCACTGATTCAGCAGGACCTTCTGATCGATGATCCGCTGTGTGAGCTCGTCCTTCTGCGTCCGCGACAGTCGACGGCCGCCGACCTCCTCGGCCGCGATCGCCGACTCGACGGCGTTCTGCAACTCTCCCATGAGCGCCTTCTCTTCTTCGGAGGGACTCGGCTTGTAGGCCGGCAGCCCCGCCGCGTGCGCGCGCGCCTTGAACGCCTCCGCATCGACGGTCGCCGCCTTCGGGTCCGAGCGCTTCGCGGCCATGAGCCGATTCACGTGGTCGACGCCGAGCGTCGGCGTGAGCGCGAGGATCTGGTTCTCGGTCATCGACGCCAGGCGCGACGGCTCCGAGTACTCCCAATACGCCGCCCATCCCGCGCGCTCCTTGTCGTTCTCCGCGCGCGACGCCGACTCCTTCCCCCGCTGGCTGAGCGAGTACGCACGGTCCGCCCGGTGCTCCGCCTCGCGGACGATGTGCTCGGAGATCTGCGCCTGCAGCTGCCCCGGCGCCAGCTGGTACTCCGGCATACGCCGCACGTCGGCGAGCGCGCGCCCCTGCGCGACGGCGCCCCACAGCGCGCCGGCGACCGCCTCCTTGCGGTCCGCGCGGCTCGCGTCGATCCCGGCCTTCCGTTCCCGGAGGAACTGAATCGTCGACTTCAGCGCCGCCGGGTCGTCGGCGAACCGCGTGCGCGCGTCCGCCTCCATGCGATCGAGGTTGATCGGATCGTTGTCGCCGACCGGCGCGTGCTTGGTCCAGATCTCCTCGGACGCGCGGAGGCCTGCGCCTTCGGTCGACGCGCGATCGACGCGCTCCTGGAGCTCCGGGAGCAGGTCCGGATCGATCTGCTTTTTCACTTCCTCAAGGTAGATCGAGGCCGAGCGATCCTGATCCTGGGCGAGCATCTGCCGGATCACGCCGACGTGGACGTTCGACCGTGCGCCCTGCAGGAGCGCCTCGGTCGCTTCGGGCCCGATGCGATTCCGCTCTGCATACTCGCGGACACGCAGATCCTGCTCGGTGAGGACCGAGCTCACAATCGACGGGTCGAGCGCGTTGACGACCGCGCGCTGCTGCGACGACTCCAGAAAGCCTTTGAACTCGCGCTCTTCGTGCGCGCGCATCTCGCGGAGGCCGTGATCGCCGATCTGCCGCTCGAGCGACGCGCGCCGCTGGACCTTCTGCTGCTCGAAGAACAGCCGCTGCGCGTCGGTCTTGAGGTTCGACGCAATCATCCCGAGCTGCTGGTCGTAGGAGGCGAGCGCCTCGTCCCGCGCGGCCATCGCATCGAGGCCCCGCTTATTGAGAACACCCTTGTCCTCGGAGTGCAGCACCTGCTGATCGAGCTCGTTGAGCTGCCGGAGCGTGGTGAGGTTCGCCACCTGGTCGGCGCGCTCGCGCTCAACGCGCGTGATGTCGGCGAGGACCTGCCCGCCGATCGCGCCGACCGTGCGCCCGACGCCCGCCTGCGCCAGGCCCACCTGGCCGCCTTGGGATTCGAACGTTTCATGGGCCTGCTTGCGCGCCCCCGGGAGCGCCGCCAGGCCGACCTTCCGCTCCCCGAACTTTTCGACGCGCGGCATTACCGTGACCACCCATAGCGCTGCATGACGAGCGAGCTCCCCGCGCCGAGGACGGAGCTCGCCGTGTTCCACTTCGCCGCGGACGCGGTCGCCTGGCCGCCTTTGCGCGCCACGTCCGCTGCCATTCGGCGGTCCTGCGCTTCGACCTGGAAGCCCCAGGCTTCGCGCGCCGCGTTGGCGCGGATGTTCTGGACGTCCTGCTCCGCCAGGAACGCCGTGTCGGCCTGGACGTCGGCCGCCGAGCCGGCGCCGACCTCAACCCCCTGGCCCGCGAACCCGGCGCGCTGTGAGCCGATGAGGCCCCGCACGGAGGACCGGAACCGCGACTCCTCGTCCTGACCTCGCGCGAGCGCGTCGGCCGCCTGGAGCTCCGCCACCTGGGCGTTGAACTCCTGCTGCTGCGCGGCGGATTCGCCGGCCGCCTTCGCCGCGTCGCCCGCTTTCTTGTTGCCGATCGCGTTGATAACCTGACCACCGACGGCCATGCCGAGGCCGATCAGCGTCATCGTTGTGAGCGCCGCCATTTACCCACCCACCTCGACGAGAGGCATTAAGCCGAGAATCGTGAGCGGCGTCGGATCCGTGTGCTGGATCACGACGCGGCCGTGATTGGTGAAACCCGCCGTGAGCGTCATCTCGACCTGGCCGGAGACGAGCCCGCCGGTCGCCTCCCAGGATTCGCCCCGATGCGGTAAGAGGTTCGAGAGATTCGGTCCCACGAGGAACCCGCGCGCGGAGTCCTCGAGCAGGAGTGCGATCGCCTTCACGAGCTTTCGCTTATCGCGGACCGACGAGCCCGCGACGTCGAGGTCCAACGTTTCGATCTGCGCGGTGATCGGCAGCCCGACCTGGATGGTCGACGCGGACACCGGGAGCGACACGACGCCGGCGTTCGATACCCGAAACGTGCCTGCGAGCGCCACGCCGTCGGCCAGGACGCGTACCGACGCGCCCGCCAGGTGCGTGAGGCCGCTGACCGTCGTCGTGGCCACGCCGTCATAGGTTTTGCTCACGTCGAGGAACACCGCGTCGGCGAGCGACGCATAGGCCCGCGTGGCGAACCGCTCGATGTAGCGCCGCTCGACGCCGCCGAGCTCGCGGCGCACGACGACGTACACCGCGTCCTCCTGCCCCTCGGGCAGCACGACGACCTGCTCGAACGAGCCGTCGGTGTCGTGCCGGTGCCAGCCCCACTCGTCCGCATCTGGGATGTAGGTCAGCCCGAGCAGCGAACCGTCGGACCGCACGCACCAGACGATCGAGTCTGGCACCTGCGCGTACGCGATCTGCGTGATCCCGTAGCGTTTGAACAGATGCGCTGACCAGAGCGTGAGGTCTCGGCCGCTGAGCCCTTCGACCTGCTGGTCGAACCGGAGCTCGCGGAGGACGGTCCCGCGCGCCTGCACGAACACGATCGCATTGCCGATGATGACCGGCGCCGCTTCGGAGGCGCCCACGTAGCCATGCTGATCGAGGTTGATCGCGGTCGGCGTGATCACCCCGTCGTCGCCGCCGCGGACGATCCACTCGCCCTGGTCGGTGAGGACGACCAACTGCTTCAGCCCGACCAGGTGCCGCACCGGCTGGACCAGGTTGGACGCGAGGTTCCAGGACACCGCGTCGTCGTCTTGGAGCGGCGAGCGGATGCCGAAATTCGAGCGGTGCCCGACGCGCGAGGCGAAAACGTCCTCCCGATCGGTGTGCGTGCCTGCGAAGATTCGCCGCTGCTGGTGGACGACCGACACCGCCGGATAAAGGTTCTCGGCCGCGAACAGCGTGCGCGGCACCGGAGGCGTGTCGCCAAAGTCCGGATCGGTGCCGACGTCGTAGAAGCCCAGGAGCTCGGTCGCGGTCCCGAGGTAACCAAAGGTGCCGTTCTCGTACGGGTCGCCGTACACCCGGTACTCGACCGCGCCATCGACGTGGTCCCAGGTGAGGACGACCGGCGCATCTGGCGTACCGAGCTCCGCGCTCGTCACCTCGAGGACCTCGGACGGATTCGATTCCTCGTAGGTCTCCGCCATGACCGCAGTGACCACGTAGCGGAACGTGCGCGTGCCGACCGTGGTCGGCGTGCCGTTCAGGTTCACCGGCGGCGCGATCGACGGGCCCGTCACGACGGACGAGAGCACCCACCGCGTCGCGCTCTCGTAGCGGAGCTCGCGCGGCGGATGGTCCAGGTGCGTGATCGTCACAACCGTCCCGGCCTGCGACCAGCCCGCCGGCGCCGGCGGCAGGAAATCGCCGATCTCGTAGGGTGTCGGGATCTCGTAGATGCTCCCGGTGAGCGGATGCCAGTAGTCCGCGTCCGGCGGCTCCTGGTTGGTGCTCGCCGCGACCGCGTAATAGTTCACCCCGCCGTGCGCGACCAGGTCGCCGACGACGTACGCCGTCGCGGCTGACCAGGCGACCACGCCGGACACGGTGACCGGCTGCCCGTTTCTGTGGAAACGGAAATAGCCGTCGGCGATCTCGACCGCAAAACTCGCATCGAGCGCGGGGAAGATGAACGGCCGCAGGAACGTGCGGCCCGTCGTCTTGGCGACGGCGACGTACTGCGTGCCCGTCCGATTGCCGACGCCGCCCTGCCGCTGGACGATGAAGTTACGACAGGTCCGGAGCCCCGCGAGGTACTGCCGGAGATCCGCGCGCGCGGCCAGGCTCGGCGCGAGCTCGCCCGCGGCGAACGACCGCTGCACTATGGACTGTGCCATCGGTCACCTCACCGCGCCCGAATCCACTCAGCGTCGCCGCCGGGATCCGGATCCTGGTGCTGTTGCTCCTGCGCTGCCTTGACCTCCGCCAGGCGGACCTGACCGAGATAGTTCCGCAGCATGCGATCGGCGATCTTCTCGTCGCGGCCGAGCGCCTGCGCGAGCGAGGACGCATGCCGATACGCGAGCGCCTTCCGGAAGATCGCGTCGCGCGAGCCTGCGGGACAGGGCACCCGGCGCGTGTATTCGATCTCCGGATCCTCCTCGTCGGTGAAGATGAGATCCCCGTCGTCGTCCGAGCTCACGCGGAACGCCGGCGGATCCGGATCGAATTTGCGCTTGAAGCCCGGGCGGACGATGCGCCGCACGAACACGCAGTCCGCCGGCGCGCGGTAGACGTAGGTCCAATCGCCGTTCGCCGGATCGGCGATGTCGCCCTCGACGAGCGTCGGCGACGCGTACGCCGTGGCCATCGCCCAGGGGAACGCGCGCAGGACCTCGTCCGCGTCCGTCTTGAAGTGAAGCCGCGCGGAGGCGGCCTCGCGCGATTGCTCGGTCCCGAGCGCGCTCGGCGCGATCGACTGCGAGATGCCGAGGAACGACAGCGCGATGTTGACCAGGCGCGTGGACGCCGCGACGCAGTCCGCCGCGATATCGGTCGTCAGGTCACCGGGATCCGCCGGGCCGACCTCGCCCTCGTCGAACGTGTCCTCGTCGCCCGGCTCCGGCTGCGGCCATTGGTTCCCGAGCGGGAGCGCCGGATCGACCGGCTCATACTCCCCGTTGATCGACCACCCACCGTTCCCCGCCGTCGCGCTGCCCGGCAGGAGGAACCAGTTGTACGTGACACCGCTGGTATTCAGCGTGGAGCCGACGGAGAACGAATCGACGCCCCCGCCGGTGATTCCCGTCGAGGCGTTGTTGGCCCCCAGGTGCGTCGAGCTCGTCGTCCCGGTGTGGCTTGGGTCGCGGAACAGCGTCGTGCCGTTCGAGCCCACGACGAGCAGAAACAGTGGCCGCTTCCCGCTCGACGGCGCGACCCCGACCGACCGCGACGCGGTGCCGTCGCCGACGTAGGAGCCGAGCGCGAGGACCGCCGGCTGCCCGGGATCGTTGTGCCCATCCGCGCGCCGCCAGAGCGCGAACCCGTAGCCGTTGCTCGCGCCATGCAGCGGCGTCGCGGTGGTCAGCGTGCCGGCGCCGAAGGTCGCATAATCCGCCGTTTCCGCCGCACCGAGGACGCTCGCGGCCGCCGCCGCATGGCCCGGGCCCTTGAACGCGTGCGTTGCGGTCGACGTCGTACCGATCGACTCGACGAAGAAGAACGCCGCCTCCGGCGTGAACCCGGTGTCGACGAGTGCGCGGAGCACCGACGCCAGGCTCGAATCGCCACGGCCGGCGCCGTTCAGCAGGAACCGCTGCCCCGGGTCAGAGAACGCAATGTACTGGTAGGTCACCCCCGAGGCGTTGCTCTGCGCCTCGCTGCCGGCGATCCGCAGCTGATACGAGCCGCTCGGCTCCGTGGCCGTGCCGCCGTCGACCGTCGGGTCCTGCCGTGCCTGGACCATCGCGGCCGACGTCGGCGCCAGCGCGTGGAGGCGGTGCGCCGCGACGAGGCCGGACCACCAATGTCCGCCGCCGAGATCCCCGGTGAGCGGCCGCACCCACAGCCAATGGATCGGCACGTCGAACGTCAGATCCTGGCCGGTGCCGTTGCCGGCATACGTGCCGCCAAAGACCTTCACCGGCGACATCGGCGGCACACCACCCGGATTCGCCCACACCGACTCGGGATAGGGATGGTTGTGCGGGAGGTCGAGCGGCCGCGTCGCCATCAACCGCGCGGTGAGCTCCGCGGACGGAATGCCGTCGTCCGCATCGAGCGCCTGATCCTTCCAGGCGATCCGCTCGTCCACCGCACTGAACTTGCCGACCACCTCGGCGACCGCGCCGAGCGCGCGGATCGAGAACGCGTCGGCCGACGCCGGTTTGATGGCTCGGATCCGGACCGGCGCCACCGCCGAGGGATACGTCGTGTTCGCGCTATAGAGCGCGTGCCGCCAGCCCAACGTGCCGAACGATTTGGTCTGCGCGACCGTGACGCCACCGACGGTGTAGCCCACCTGGCCGTCCGCGGTCGAGACGTTGCTGCAGTTGGTACCGACGACCATCGCGGCGAGCCCGTACGTCCCCGGCGCCGCGTCGATCGCCACGTCCGCGTCCGTGTCGAGCTCGACGACCGTGCTCGCCACGCTCGACGCGAGCGCCTGAATGATCGGCGCCTGCTGCGGATTCTGCAGGAGCACGCGGAAATCGCCGGTGATCTGGTTGCCGGCACCGAACCCGGTGCCGCGGAGGGGCAGGACGCGCGAGCCGTTGATCCAATCGAGGCCCGACCACGGCTCGAGCTCGCCCCACGACGCACGGAGCCCGTTCGCGTTGACCGGGATGCTCGCCGGCGCCGCCGGCCACTGTGAGCCAATCCAATCGTCCACGTCGAAGCAGAACCCGCTGCCCGCCGTGAGGCCGCCGATCGCCAGCTGTGAGATGTAGGAGGTCGGCGCGAACGAGGCCGCCTGCAGCCCGAGCGGATGCCCGACCCACCCGGCGAACACTTCCCCTGGCCCGAACACGCGAATCGACGTGCCCGTAAAGGCGGCATTCGCGCCACCGCTGCCATCGGTCGCGGACTCGCTCGCGTCGAGCGCGGCCTGTGGATAGTCGAGCGCCTGCAGGAGCAGGTCGACGCGGTACCAGACATCGAGCTCCAGCTGCAGGTCGAGCACCGCCAGGAGGCTCTTCGCGGTCGACGTGCCGTCATAGACCGCGAGCTTCCCGTCGGGGGTCACCTCGAGCGAGAGTCCCTGGTTGGCGCCCTTCGCCGAGCTCGCGTAGTACAGGCGATCGCTCACCGACGGGAACGTCCGCACGCGGAAGTAGAACCGGTCCCAGTGCTTCTTCACCGTGTTCGCCGTCTCGCCGGTGAGCTCCACCGGGTTGTGCGTGCGCGTCTGATTCCCGGCGTTGCGGAACGCCCACCCGAGGCCGCCCAGATGCCGCGAGGCGTCGCGCGACACGTAGAGCGGCACGGCCGAACCGGAGCCGCCCTCACCACCCGCGCCGCCGTGCGCGCCGTCCGGCATCTCGGCGCCGTCGACGTAGCGCCGCTGCGCCATCGGCGCCATCGGGATCCGCGGCCGCGGCAGGACAAGCGGCGGCGTCGGATTCCCCGGCGTCGGGATGAAATCCGGATCCGGAATCTGCGCCGACGTCGCGCCCGGCTCGAGGACGAACGTCGCGGTCCAGTACACCTGGTCCCCGTCGTCATCCTGGAAGTGATAGAGCGCCCGCGCGAGCGGCGACGCGTTGACCGGCGTCCAGACGTACCCGTTCGCGCTCGGGCCCGGGAACGGCGCGACCGCCGCGCCCGCCGCGTCGGTGTGCCGATACTCGAGGCCGAGCTCGCTGCAGGCTCCGTATGGCGACGTGTGGATCTCCCCGGCCGGCCGACCGGGATCGTTCCCGTTGGACCAATCGCGGGTCGTGCAATCGTTGTAAAGGGACTCGTCCTTCAGAACGATGTAGAACGAAATGAACTTCGTAGCCATTGGGAGATCCGCGTTACCCGTTCAGAACCTGCGACGCGCGCCGGAGCGCGCGCCGGTTTAGATGACTTCGCCGTCTCCGGTGGACACGCCCGCGCGTTCCGCCAGGACCTCGTCGTGCTGCCGACGGAGCTCCGCCGCGCCGGTCGTCGTGACCTCGGGCGTGCGCGCGTCGACCTTCTCCATCCATCGCGGCGAGAACTCGGTCTCCTCGTCGGCGATCCAAAACACGTTGCCTTCGCGGCGCCGCTTGTGGTCGTAGTAGCCGACCGCCGTCGCGCGCACCTTGCACCGCCGCTTCTTCCGCGGACCGGCGACTGCCTGCTTCGTCTCTGCTGCCATTGCGAACTCCCCCACTCCTTGTGAAAAACGGCCCCGGAGCGCTCAAGGAGGAATCGCGCCCCGGGACCGCCACGCAGCCAGCGACTAGCTGACCGTGTAGCCCTTTGCGTACGACTGCGGCACCGCGAGCGACGCCATCGCCGCCGGCTGAATGAACGCCGTGACCGTGATCGTCGGCGTCGTGCCGGCGAGCACCAGACGCGCGCCGATGTAGCGCTTCGTCACGGAGCCAGCCGGGAGCGGCACCCGGATCACCTTGCCGGCCGCCAGGTCGGCGACAGGAATCGCGCGCGACACGAGAACGTCGTGCGAGCTCAGGTTGGCGTTCGCCGACTGAACGATCTGCACTTCGTACGTTTCGTCGCCGGTCGTCCGATCGCCCGCGACGTCGACCGTCACGACGAGCTCGAGCGCCTCGCCGACGCCGATCTCGCGCGTCGCTGCGCCGAGGTCGATCGTGTTGGTGGAATAGGCCGTGGCCGTGAACGCCTGCGCGTCGGCCAGCAGCATCAATGCATCTACGAACATGAGCTTCTTGCTCCCTTGGAAATCAGATCTGCTGTTGGGGAGGACGAGCGGCCGACGATCGAACCGGCAGCCGCTCGCTCACTCCAGGAACCGAGCGACTACGCGACCACCGCCTCCGTCTCGAGAATCGCGTCGCACGTGCGGACCGGGATCCCCCGGAACGACGTCACGCGACGACCGTCGACGTTCTCGAACGTGAGCCCGCCGCCGCCGCTGACCGCGGTGCGGTTCTGGATGTCGAGCATCTGCGCGACCGTCCGGTTCACGTAGAACGCCGCGCGACCCATCCCGAGCGCCGGGATGCGGTGCGTGGCCTTCGCCATCAGGGTCAGCAGGTCCGCCTGCGAGCCCGCGTTGGCGACGAGGTTGCTCACGTCGATGTTGGCGATGCGAACGACGTAGCGCCAATCCTTGAGCGCGATCCCGGCCTTCCACTGGAACCGCTCCTGATACGCGCGCATGCGGTTGCCCGCGACGCCCGCGGTCACTTCGACCGTGACCTCACCGAAATCCTGGTGCTCCAGGCCGGCCTTGCTTCCCTTCGGGAAGATGCCGTGCACGGTGTTCTCGCCCCACACGATCAGATAGATCGACGTGTTGTCCGAACCCGCGCCGCCGCCGCTGATGACGTTCGAGGCGTTCGCGGCGCCGCTGATCGCGCTGTAGCGCGGCGCGAGCCCGGTGAACTCCTCGGCCGCCAGGCCGCCGTTCCCGTAGAACACGGTGCCGGCCATCTCCTGGTTCATCGCCTCGAGGAACGCGCGCGCTTCCGACAACCGGAAACCCGAGATGTCCCCGTTCAACTTCGCCAGGTCGACGTCGACCTCGGACCACGCCTCGAGCATCCCGGCCTGCTCGTCGATCTGCGCGGTCGTCGACTTGCTCGGCGCGACGCCCTGATTCAGGAGCCTCCACGCCACGGACGGCAGTCCCGTACGAACGGTCGTCCGATGACCGGTCGGGAGATTGCCTTCGATGAACTGCATATCGAGCAGGATCTCGTTCGTCTGCCCCAGGAGCTCGACGATCGTCGAAACCTTGCCGCCCTGCGGCTCGAGCCGCTTCGCCCAATCGGCGAGCGTGAGCGCGCCGGTAGAAAGAGTCGCCATGTACGTATCTCCGTAACTGCTATGAGCCGTAGAGGACGTCCGCCGCGCGCTTCGGAGTCACGCCCCGATTGGCGTCCGCCGCGATCGGTCCGTCTTCGCTCATCGCTTTTCCGATGCGGGACAGGAGGACGACCAGAGGCGCCCAATTGCCGTATCCCGACTTGTTCATGCCAAGGCGGAGCGCCTGCCCCTCGGGCGAGTCGCCCGGGAGAAATCGATCGAGGACCCGACGCGCGTTCTGCTGCGCCGCCTCCAGGTGAGCTCCGCCAACTTCCGCGTGTGACTGCGTCTCCGTGAGGAACCGCTCGCTCTGCGCGGTCAGCGCTTGCGCGTATTCGGTCAGCGCGGCCTGCGCCTGCTCGTTGGTCCACTTCTTCGCCTTCGCCAGGTCGGCGATCGACGCGAGGTCAGATTCATCGAGCGGTCCTCCTTCCGGGAGCGCGAGCTCATAGGTCTCGGGAACCTGCGGCTGCTCGCCGTCCGGTGTGCCCTCGCCTGGCTTCGCGTCCCCCGCGGCCGCTGGCGTCTCTTCCCCGGCCTTGGCCGCGGGAGCCCCGCCGTCGGGTGTGGCCGCCGCTTCCGCGGCCGCGGCCGCAGCCGCAGCAGCAGCTGCAGCTGCCGGATCTCCTGCGTCCGCCGCCGGCGTCCCGGCGATTCCCGCAAGAGCAGTGGCTTCGAGCGCGTTCGGTGTCCCCTGTGCGCCGTCGCCGGTCTTGGTCGTGCTCATCTCGTCGCGCTCCCCAAAATCCGAGGCACAAACGAAAAGGGCTCTGCCGAGCGCGCGGAAGTGCGTCCGCGACGTCGACAGAGCCCGATGCATCTGCGCCCCGTTGTGGCCTGACCGGTTCGGGAACCGTTGTCGGCGGGTTCATGAGGCCCGCCCGAGTCAGCGCCGCGTTTGCGTTCTAGCTGCCGTTCGGTGTCGTGCGAGCGGCCGCGTTCTCCTGCGACGCGCGGTCATCCGCCGCGATCGCTTCCTCCAGCATTTGCACCAGCGCACGACGATCCGCGCCGCGGATCCAGCCCTGCACCAGGTGCCCGATATCCTGCCGCCCCGCGTTGTAGTGAATCCGCGAGGAGGGGTCCCACACCGACGCCGAGAGATGCGGCTCAGGGTCGACGGCGTGCGCCAGCCCGGTGCGCGCCTCGTACATGATTCGCATCAGCACGCGGCGCCCGGCGCCGCTCGGGAGCGCGAGGACCTCGCGGAGATCCCGGAGCTGCTTCCGTGCGCGATCGCGCTCGACGTTCCGTGCCCGACCGACCTGCTCCGCGTCGCCGGCGTTCCGCACCAGGTCCCGATCGCTCATTTTCCGAACCGGCGCTCGAGCGCCGCCTCCATCTGCTCTCGCACCTCGCGCTCGTTCACGCGCGGTTGCCGCGGCTCGGTTGGCACGAATGGCATTGAGCGCCACGGTCGCCCCACCCGGAGCTTCCCCACTGTCCGCCGATACTGCGTGGCCATCGTGGCGAAGGTTTCCTGGAAGCGCGTCACGGTCGGTTCAGGCTTCACTGGACCGGCACACCCGCCGCGGCGCCGGCGATCGCGTCGAGCGCGGTCCCGTCGCCGAGTGGCGTGTTCCCGAGCGCCTGGCCGGCCTTGGCCACCGTCGCCATTTGCTCGGCCTGCTGCTGAGCGGCTGCGGCCTGGCTCTCCTGCTCGAGCGCCGCGCCGGCCTGTTCGTCGGTCCGCACGATGCGCGGCGACACACCGAGCATCTCCGCGTATTCGTCGACCACCTGGAACGCGTCGATCTTGTGACGCACCGACGGGAACGCCTCGACGAGCGACACCGTCGTCTGCAGGAACCGATCGTGGCCACCGACCGCGACGAGCTTCTGCGCCTGCGCCATGAGCGAGATGTATTCGATTTTCAGATCGACGCCGGCGAGCTCCTGCGGCGGCTCCGGGACACCGCCGGCGCGGAGCAGCATGGCGAACGCCCGGTCGACGAGCGGATCCAGGAGTTCGTCATTGGTGCGCTCAAGGACCGGCCCGAGTGCCAGGAGCTTCTCCTCGTGGCGCTCTTCGATCTCGCGTGCGGTCACCGGCTGCGCGCCGCGGCGATCCGACATCGCCAGCATGAGGAACAGGTCGACGAAGAACGCGCGATTGATGCGGTTCTCCGTTTCCATGATCAGCTGCGACACCGCGTTCACGCCCTCGAGGCGCACCTCGTGGATCGGCCGGAGGCCCGTCGCCTGGCTCGTATCGTTCGAGTACGTGAGGTCACCCGGGAGCAGCGAGACTTTCTGGTTGCGGAGCGACACCGGCCCGACGAGCGGCGGATTGAGCGCCTTGTCGACGGCCTGCGCCTTCCGGCGCTCCATGACCTGGAGCCCTTTGATGTCACCGAGCGCGGTCATCCCCGGCGAGTCCGTGCCGTAGGTGTCCTCGGCGAGGACGTCCCACCGCGGCACCAGGATCGGAAATTCGTGGAAGCCCGACTGGCGGAGGAACTTGCCGAGATCGTCGCCGGCTTCGAAATAGCAGGACGACCACGGCAGTGCATAGCGCGCCTCGAGCTTGCGCGGATCGTGCTCCTGATTCGGCGACACGATCCAGGTCACCTCGATCGCGGTCTCATAGTCGCCGCGGTCCCACAGCGTCTTGACCGAGTCGGAGATGTTCGACCAATCGATCGGCGCACCCGGGCGATCGGCGCCGCCGAACTGCTCGACGATCTGGCGGACGGTGAGCGAGTACTCGCGCACCCACGTCGTCGGCATCCCGCGCGCGTCCAGGCCGAGCGCATAGGAGCCGATCGGATAGTTGTAGCAACGGAGGACCTCCAGCTGGTCGTCCATCACCCCCATCGCGCCGGTGCCGAACACGCCCATGTCGCCGTACAGCGTCGGGAGCGCGTTATAGAGGTTCGACTTCTGAAACAGATCCAGGAGGCGCCGGGTGACGGTGTGCAGCCAGATCTTGACCGCGCCGAACTCGGCGAGATCCGGATCCGGCGTCGTCAGCTTCATCCACGGCCGCGCCGGCGACGTCAGGCCGGCGTGGAGCCCCGACTGCAGCGTGCGGACCGCGAACCGCGGCGTCGAATTGATGATGTTGTGCGAGCGCCGGTCGCCCTTGTTCCGGTCGGTGACCTGGAACCGCGTCCGCCGCGGCTGACAGAACTCCGCGAGCTCGCGCCAGTGCGCGTCGAACGAGGACCGCTCGGTCTTGAGCGCGGCCGCGAGCGACGTGAGCCGCTCCCGCTTCAGCAGGGACGGCGACTTCGCCGCCTTCGTCGATTCGTTGCTGGTGCCGATCGCCACGACTAGGACTCCCGCCCCGCGCGGCTGATGCGCGCTTGAAACCGATCCGAATAGAGATGCCCCTCGGACTCGACCTGCGAGGCCAGGCGCCGCAGCCAGGAGGCGACACGGCGACGGCCCAGGGACGTCATGTGCCCCGCCCGTCGAATCGTGACCACCGCGGCCGCTCGAGCTTTGGCCATATCTACACTCCGAGGATCGAACGCCCGGCCGGCTTCCCGACCGGTGCCGCGCCCCCGAGGACCGACCCACGACGCGCGCGATCCGCGGCGACCTTGGCCGCGGCGAGGTTCGCCGACTTCTGCGCGGCGCCGTTCGCCGGCGGCTGCGGACCGCGCGCCTCGGCCTGCCGCGCGCGCGCCTTCCGCAGAAGCGCCGCGGTCATGTCGCCGAACAGGGAACCCCGCTGTTCCCCGCCGCCTCCGCCCGCGCCGAATATCCGCGCTCCGAATCCCATCGCGTCCTCGTTAGTCGGGAGCGGCGCCCGGGCCCGATGCAGCGTGTAACCATCCGCCACCAGGTCCCGAGCGCGCGCCCTCGATTTACTCAGCGTCCGACTCGCCCTCGAGTGGCCGCTGCCACGTCGTCTCCAATTCCGCATAGCCGCGGCGCCGATAGAGCGCCCCGACTGACGAGCCCGCCGGCGCAATCATCTGGAACCGCGTCGCGCCTTGCGCGCGCGCCCAGGCTTCCGCGGCGGCCAGGAGCCGCAGCCCCGCCGAGCCACCCCGGAACTCCGGCTCAATCCACCAGGCAACCTCACTCGCCACGAGCTCGCCCGACATCGGATGCACGATGACGGTGGCCGCGAGCATCCCGATCGGCTCGTCGCCCTCGTCGTCGACCGCCACGAAAATCCCGCCCTGGTCGAGCAGCCAGGCGACGAGCGTCCCGAGCTGCTCCGCGCTCGCCGGGATCGTGCCGCGGTAGCTCGAGGTCGCAATGAACCGGAGGCCCATGCGCACGAGCACCGCCAGGTCGCCGACGTGCGCGGTGCGAATCGTCACGACCGGCGCCACCCCAGGACGAGCAGCCCGACGCCGGCGATCGCCAGCACCGGAGCGACGTACTCCGCGCGCCAGATCGCCCAATCCGCGAGGATCAGCACGACGTCCATCACGAGCGGTCCGCTCCCCAATCGATTCCGACCGTCGCGGTGTTCAGCCCGAACTTCCGCCGGCTGCCGTACGCGAACCGCCGCGCGCGCTTCGCCGCTTTCACGGCCGCCTTCCCGCGCACCTTGGGTGTCTCGCGTCGGAGCGTGAGCGAGTGCTTTACAAACGCCTTCGAGGCCACCACGCGCCCGTTGGGCAGCTTCACCGGGACCGGATCCCGGTTCACCCGCTCGGCCACGTAGACCACGCCGTCGGCCGCCAGGAGCCGCTGCCCCTTCGTCACGAGCGGCGAGGCCGCGCCCTCCGCATACGCCGGTTCCGGCGACACGGCAGGCACCTCAGCCTGCCCAGGCGTGGCATCCGCGGGCCTGTTCTCACCGGCGACCACCTCGGGCGTTGAATCGGCGTTCTGACTAATCCGTGCGGAAAATGACGTCACCACCGATATATCGGCGGCCCTTGGCCCCACCATCACGACGGGAGCGCCGGCGAAAATGGGTCGTATTCCGTGGCCACCGCGGTCCGGCGCCCCGAGGACACCGCGAGCGCCTCCGCCAGCTGCGCCGGCGCGTCGACCTCGGCGAACGTGAGCGCGAGCGCGTCCCCGTAGTTCGGCGAACGGCCGAGCCGCTTCTTGATCTGGTCCTTCTCCTCGAGCCGGAACTTGGCGTTCTCGTACCAGAACATCGGGGTCACGAGCTCGTCGACGAGCTCCGGGACGTTCGACGGCAGTCCGCCGCCGCGCTTCACCCACTCGGCCATCTGGAACCACATCTCCGACCGCTTGTTGAAGAAGTGGTGGTCAGACGCCTTGCCGGAGAAGTTGATCGGCGTAGGGCTGTGCCCGGCGAGCAGGAGCCCGTCGATCGCGCCGGCGGAGAACCCGCCGGTGTCGTCGAAGAACTCGCGCTCGGAGCCCCACCGCTGCTTCGCCAAGGCAATGCGCGCGACGACCTCGTGTGTCCGCGGATTCCGCAGGTCCACCGGCTTGAACGCCTGGAGGCCCTGCCGCGGGAAGATCACCCACTTGTCATCGCCGAACCGCGCCGCGTCGATGCCGAGGCGCTTCTGCACGTGCGCGTACGCCTCCGGCCGAATCACGCGTTCCATCGCCTGCTCGACGTCCGTGAGCGTCAACAGCGTGTTCAGGGACGCCGACGGGAACTGGCCGAGGATGTAGGACTGGACCCAGGCGTTATCCCGGCCGTACGTCTGCAGCTGCCGCCGCGCCCATTCGATGTCGATACGCGGCGAGCGCATCGGGTCGTCGGGATCGCCCGTCACGCGGACGACGTGCCACTGATCTCGGAGCTTCGTCGCGGCGGCGTAGAGCATGCCGTCGAGCGACATCGGATTCCCCGACTGCATGACCTTGCCGAACCAGGGCCGATCGGCGAGCGCCTGCTCCGCCGCGCGGAGCACCGTCGGAGGAATCGCGCCGGACTCGTCGCAGAACGCCGCCACGAACCGACCGTGCAGCCCCGAGAGCGTCGCGCCCTGCTCGTCAACCGAGCCGGTGCGTGGCCACGAGCGCGCCGCGAGCCACCACGTCGACGGATGGTCGTTCGCAAAGATGCGCGAGGACGTCCAGGTGAACGCCGAGGTCAGATACCGCGAGCGCGCCTGCCACTTCGACATCTCCTTCCAGAACCCGTCGCGCAGGTTCGAGGACGTGATCGAGACGGCAACGGCATTGGGATGTTCGTGCTTCGCGCCGAAGCAGGAGAGGAAGTACCACGCGCAGATGGCCATGACCGCGGACTTCCCTGGGCCCGCGCACGCCTGCAGCGACAGCCGCGGCTTCGCGGGGTCGCCGAACGCGATGAGGACCTCGCGCTGCCAGGGATCCGGATCGAAGTGCAGCTGCTCGTACGCGAACTGGACCGGCCCGTTCGGTTGCTCCCGATAGCGAGCGATCGTCGCTTGCGCCTCGGCAAGACTAACCACGAGGGACACCAGGACGAGCGACGCGACGATGCGACGCCACGTCACGCCTTCTCCGGCGCCGGCGCAGGACCGCCGACGATGTCCTCGAGCAGGATCGCTCCGCCCTTGCCCTTACCCGAGTGCTGGTGCCGTTCCGCGTATTTGTCGGGACGCGCGCCCTTGAGCAGGAAGATCAGGAGCGTGTCGGAGTACTTCTTGATCGTTCCGACTTGGACGCCCTTGTGAAAGACCGGCTCCACGATGCCGTTCACCGCGCGCCGGCGCGCTTCCACCTCGAGGCGATCGGCCGCCTCGTCGACCGCGTCGGCGAACGCTTCCGCATACGCCGCGTCGTCCTTCAGCCACTGATAGTGCGTGCGTCGGCCGACGCCGGCGAGCTTCGCCGCGGCCGAGACATTGCCGACGCCGGCGAACGCTTCGATGAACTTCGCCTTGTTGATGGCGGTCTGCTGTTCCTGCAGGTAGACGGCCGCCGCAGCCGCGACCGCGTCGCCGGCCGGCTTCGGTTCCTCGGCGCGCTTCTTAGCCACGGAGCTGCTCCGCGACCTTGACGGCCTTCTTCCCAGTGAACGCCTCCCACCGGTCGATCGCAATCTGGACGTAGGAGGGGTTGAGCTCGATCGCGTAGACGCGGCGCCCGAGCATCTGGCCCGCGATGATCGTCGTCCCCGAGCCGGAGAACGGTTCGAACACCTCCGGCGCCTTGTGATTCCGCATCGGCCGAGCCATGCACTCGACCGGCTTCTGCGTGCCGTGGCCGTGACCGGAGTCGTCGCGCGCGGGAATCTCCCACACGGTCGTCTGCTCCGGCGTTGGATTCACGTCGACGACGTCGGAGATGCGCCAGAGCGTCGTCTGCGAGCGATCGGCGGTCCGATGGCCCTTGCCGCCGTCGCGCACGCCGTACCAGCACGGCTCGTGCTGCCAGTGGTAATCCCCACGCGACAGCGCCATGCGGTCCTTCGCCCAGATGATCTGCGCGCGGAGCGTGAAATCGGCGAGCTCGAGCGACGCCTGGACGATCGACGACTTCAGCCCCGCGTGGTAGACATACGCCACCTGCCCGGGAAAGAGCCGCCAGGTCTCGGTCCAATCCGCCTCGTGGTCATTGAGGACCACGCCCGCCTTCTTCGTGTTCTTGTTGATCCCGGCTTTGTTCCGCCAGGTCGGGTCGTACTCGATCCCGTACGGCGGGTCGGTGACCATGAGGATCGGCACGGCGCCTGCGAGGACGCGCGCGACGTCGTCGGCCTTCGTCGAGTCGCCGCAGAGGATCCGGTGCCCCCCGAGCTCGAACATGTCGCCCGGCTGCACCTCGCACGGCCGCTCCGCGGGGAGCGCATCCGGCGCCGTGTGCCCGCCGCCGTTCGCTTCGACCTTGGCCGCCTCGGTGAAGATGGCGTCGAGCTCGTCGCCGGTCCAGAGCGTGGACAGGTCCACGCCGTCCTCGCGCATTTGCTTCAGGACCTCGGCATCCCACCCGGCGAGCTCCGCCGCGCGGTTGTCCGCGAGCGCGAGCTTGGCCTTCTGCTGCGGAGAGAGGTTCGAGCGGCGGACCGCGATGATCTCGTCGCCGTCGGTGTCGATGACGCGGACCTTGGAGATCCCCGCCTTCGCCGCGGCCTGGGTCGTCGCATTGCCGGCGAGCACCACGCCGTCCTCGTCGATGACGATCGACCGGCCGGCGCCGACCTCCTCGAGCGCGTCGACGATGACGCCGATGTTGCGGTCGCTATGCGTGCGCGCGTTCGCCGGATCGAGCGTGAGCTCGGAGAGGACCTTCGCCGATGTGGACATGGGATGGGGGGAGGCGCCCGCTCAGCGGATCCAGGGAATCCATGCAATCGCCACCTGTCGCGGCGAGCGCCCCCGCTGAGAGTCCTATCGGCCCGCCAGGCAGACCGCCCGGCTATCAGTGGCTAGTCATTGGGATTGGGGAACGTCTCCCCTGGCCGCGCCAACGGCTCGTTGCGGACGACCCACGGCGGATTGAGGATCATCGCCAAGCGCCGCCACGCCAGGCCGCGCACCATCAGCGCCTCGCGCTCCTCTTCCGGCGTGCAGAACTCGACGCGCCGTCGTTCAAGGAACTCGCCGAGCCGCATCATTCCCCGAGCGCGCGCTGCAGGAGCGCGTGCCCGGCCGCCCACTCGCGCTTTCGGTAGTCACCGGAGCGCGCCCGACCCCACAGGTAGTGATAGACGCGTTCGATGTTGTGGCGCGTCGGCTCGAGCGCCTCGATCTGCTCGAGCGTTAGCTCGCGGTCTGCGCCGACGCGTCGATCAGCGCGACCCTCGTTCGTGTCGTCCCGGCGCTGAGCTCCCGTGCGAGGCATTCGTGATCCACCGACTCCAGGGTTGGAAACCGCTTGCCGCACCCGGCGCACTCCCGACGCCGCCGGATGAAGTCACCGACGATGGCTCCCCTCGATCGTACGACCGCGGACTCGGCATGCCCGCAGAAAGGACACGCCATCTTCAGCGCATCGGTCGCGCGCCGGCGCGGACCGCGCACCTCGACGATCTCGAGCTCGACCGGATCGACGTCGGTCGGCGGCCCTTGCGGGCCTTCGGATGGGAGAGCCATGCCACCTGGTTATCGGCAGCGGCTGCAGATGTACCCCCGCCACTAATAGACGGGCTCACGACGACACGAACGGACTCGGCCCCTTTTTAGGTGTGCATCGGTGCGCGAACGGCACCGCGATCGGACGAGGACCCGGAGGAAATCAGGCGATCAGGTCGAGCAGGCTCCGCACACCGTGCCGCCGCTCATCGTCCCGGGCCCGACGACACCGGGAGCACCGGCGCCACGTATGGAGGACGCCGTGCCGATCGCGCTGCCGGTAGACCTGGTCGAGCGGATGACCGTGGCGGCAGACGTCCCGGCGACGCCGGATCCGGGAGATGAGCCCGGTCGCCCACGCGTGCGTGAGGTTCCCGGCCGGCGTCGTCCAGGACAGATTACGCCGAACGTTCTCGGCCTTGCGCCCGTTCTCGTGGTTGACCTGGAGCTTCCGCCGCGGCGGATCGAACGCGAGCAGGACGAGTCGGTGCACGTAGCGGACGAGGACGCGCGGCCGCTCGGCGCCCAGGAGCGGCGCGAGCTCGAGGTTGACGCAGTGATACCCCTTCGCGTTCTCCCACGGCTCGACGATCTCGGCGCCGCGACGCACGCGGCCCCAGGAACTGACCGCGTAGCCAGGCGCCTCATCGATCGGCCGCCACTCCTCGCGCTCGATGACGCTGGCGTCCACGCCGGCATCATCGCCGGCCAGGCGGACAGCCCAGGTCCTCGTGCCGATAGGATCTCCGGGACCGACCAGCCCGCGAATCCGACGTTTGGCCGTGTTGCGATCGGATTCTCCTGGAACGGCGCAATGTCGCGCGGCAACCGGGAGTGAGGCCGCGTACGGCTGCGGTCCCGACCTCACAGCAGCAGACCGAGCGCGATCCCGAGCAGGAGCCCGCTCACCCACCAGAGCGCCCACACCAGGATGACGCGCCGCCGCGCACGCTTCGCCTCGAGGCGCTCTCGGTCGAACGCATAGACGCGCGGCCGCCAGTGCTCCGCGTGCTGGCGCCACGTCACGACCACCGCCGCGGTGGCGCCTCGCCTGCCGGCGTCAAGCCTTCGCACTGGAAACAGCGACGCTCGACGTCGGCCGGCGAGCTCGGCGACACGACGATGAGAAAGCTGCAGCCGCCGCACGTCTCCACCTTCGAGCCAGGCAGGAGCGCGCCGCCGGCGGCGAAATCGATCAGGCGCCGGCAGATCAGGACGTCCACCTCCGCCGTCGGCAGGATCTCCTGCCACTGCGCCTCGCCCTCGTTGAGCGCGTCCTCGACTCGATGCACGCCGCGACGATAGAACCGACCCGGGAGGACGAGCTCGCGGAGCTTCCCCTTCATAGCAGCGACCTCACCGCCGCGTCCTTCCCCTCGAGCACCTTCCGGAGCGCCACCGTCCGCTCCGCGTTCCGTGGATGGTTCTCGACAAGCCAGCACGCGAGCGCCGCGAACCGCTCGCTCGATTCCTTCAGCTGCGACGGGAGATGCCCGGAGCGGAAGAACCGCAGCATCGGCTCACCGGTCACCTGTTCCAGCCGTTCGACCGCGACGTCCCACGGCTCCTTCGTTCCGTTGCTGTCGGCCACCGTCGCCTCCCTTCTCCCCGAGCACCTGATCGATGAGCCCAACGCGCCGCTTGCAGAACGCGATTATCGCCAGGCCCGCGTCGCCGAGCTCCTCGGCCGACCGGATGTCGCCGAGGAACGCCGCGCGCAGCATCTCCAACTCCGCGACCGTATAGTCGCGATACATCAGGAGCACGCCCGGCACGCGGCGCGGTGGCGCCGGATGCGCGCGCGATTGCCGGCGCTTCACGACGCACCCTCCCGCACGCGGCGCTCGAGCTCGTCGAGGACATACTCGATCGGTGTGCCGAATTCGTGCGCGACGCCCGCGATTGACAAGAACGAGCGGTCCTCCGCCCGCGCATCGAGCGCGTCGAGCGCCTGCCGCGCGAGCTCCGCCAACATCGGATTCGGATTCCGCACCCGCCGGAGGAACGCGCCCTCGCCGCTCACGACGCCGCTTCCTTCGCCTTGGCCGCCTGCCGATCATCCCACGCGAGCTTCCGACACCGATTCGAGCAGTACTCCTGGTGCTTGGCCCGCGGCCGCGAGCGATCGACGACCACCTCGCACCCGCGGCGCTTGCACAGGTCCGGATTCCGCGCGAGCCGCTCCGGGTTGACCCGCGGCGCCGTCGCCTTCGCGCGCTCGACTAGGCTGAGCCGCTTTCCGCCGCCTCGTCGACCACCTGTGAAATCTTCACCCATGCTTCGACCTCCCCACACAGCATCGAGTACGCGACCGCGCCGGCCGACTGCTTGTCGTATTCGAAGATGTCCTGCCGGACGATCTGCGATTGGTTGAGCGCCTCGGACTTCGGGATCACGGTCTGCAGGAGACGCGACGAGTACTCGGCGAGGACCGCGTCGATCGCCTCGTTGGTTTTCGACGCGCGCGCGTCCCGCTGCGTCCGGAGGATCCGCCACCGATCGAAGCCAGGCCGGAGCATGTGGAGCACGTCGACCAGGTCGACCAGGCCGTCCGCCGCGCGCGCCTCCATCCGACACGGCACGATGACGAAGTGCGCCGCACAGAGCGCGTTCTCGACGAGCGGCCCGAGCGACGGCGGACAGTCCAGGACGATCCAGTGATACCCGCGCACATCCTGGATGCGCTCGGCCAGGCGCCCCTCCCGCCGCGGCCGCGCGTGCAGCCACTGCGCGACGCGCTCGAGGCCGATGTTCGACGGCACGATCGTCAGGCCCGGGACGTCGGTCGTCCGCTCGCAGGAGACAAGCGGCGCCGGCGGCTCGAGGAACAGGTCCCGCGCGCTGAGGCCGGCCGCGTGCTCCGCGTTGAACACCGGCTGGGACCACGGCACCTCCCGGTCGAGGCCCTTCGCCGCATGCCCCTGCGGATCCAGGTCGACCAGGAGCACCGAGGCACCCCGGATCCGCGCCAGGCCGGCGGCCAGGGAGATGGCCGTGGTCGTCTTCCCGACGCCGCCCTTGTGTGCGGCGATCGCCAGGACGATGGGGCTGACCCCCGCGGGAGAGGCCGATCCCCCCGTAGGAACGCGTTCGAACGCGTTCCCGGCGGCATCTGAGGCCGGCTCGGACCCGGTCACCGGCCCCCCGCGCGCCGCGCCTGGTTGGGCAGGACCGGCTCATCCCGCTCGACGATCGCCCGCTCCATGCCCTCGACGGCCTGATACCACTTCGACCCGGAGCGCGTGAGGAACCCCATCTGCGCGAGCTTCGCGAGCTCCTTCCCGACGTTCGGCGCCGGCGCGCTGAACCCCCGCCGCCGGAGCTCCTCCTGGATATCCCCCGGCGCCCGCTTGTCGTCGAATACGCCCTCGACGATGAGCCGCGCCAGGCGGCCGCGGAGCGTGTCGCCGTCGACCTCGATGGTGTGCCGACGTACCGCGACCTCGATCGACGGCTGCTCGGCGAGCACCCGCAGGAGCACCGGATCGTCCGCCGCCTCGGCCAGCAGCCGCGACCGGAACTCCTCGTACAGCGCGTCGACCGTCATCCACTCGCCAGAGGCCGACTGCACGCCGACGGCGCCGGCCGGCTTCACGCGCTCGGCTCCAGGCGCCTCCGATGCTCCGACCGCCGACGTCGCCGGCCGCGCCGTCGCCACGACGCCCTCGAGGCGTTGACCCAGGCGGTCGACCGCCGCAATCAACCGATCGAGCTTCTTCTCCGCTTCAGCGCTCATGAACTCCTCCTCCCCTTCCACCGTGGCCGCGGCGATCGCCGCGTCGGCCGCCGCCTGTGCCCGCTGCCCGCGCGCCACGAAGCCCTGGAGCGCGTCGATCGTCTTGTCGCCGGCGAGGAACCGCACCGCGCCCGCCTCCTCGAGCTCCGCCGGCTTCGGCAGTCGCGGCGCCTTCAGCGCCGCCACCTCGAGCTCGAGCTCGCCGAGCGCCACGTCGCGCGCATCGTCCGGCGACATCCACGTCGGCTGCACGTAGACCTTCACCGCGTGCCGCCCCCAACACGCGAAGAACTCGCCGAGGCCCAGGCCGGCGACGTCGTCGGCCTTCGGCTTCCGGATCCCGCCCGGCATCATGTCGAGCGTCCGCTTGACCTCGTTGAGCTCGCGCTGCACGCCGAGCAGCCAGACCGAACACTGCCGACGGACGTTCTCGTCGACGCCGGCGATGTCCTGGCTATCGCACAGGAGCCAGTTCCCGACGACGGCGCCCTTTCGGACGAGCGCGATCGCCTCGTCCTTGGCCGGCGCCGAGCGCCCGCGCGGCGCAAACTCCCACGCCTCCGGGAACACGACGACGACGTCGTGCTCCTTGCGGTTGATCCGCTCGAGCGCCGCGCGGATCACGAGCGCCTGCAGCTGCGGCCCCACGTGCGCTAGGTCCATGACGTTGAGCCCCGGCTGCAGGTCGAGCTCCGCGGACGCGTTGAGCGCGAGCATGTCCGGGACGACGAGCTCCAGGTATTCGCGGATCAGCGTGAACGCCTCGTGTCGGCGGCCGCCCTTCGCCTTCGCCAGCAGCCGCTCGACGTTGCGCTGGACGCCGGCGAGCGACATCGCGCCCTTCGACGCCTCGATCAGCCAGTACCGCTCGTATTTCATCGCGCGCTGCCCGAGCGCGGACGCGAGGATGGTCTCGACCAGGCGCCAGTGAATCGGCTCGTTCTCCCGCGGTAGGAACGGTTTGATGCGGCGGCCGCCGAGCGACTCGCCGCGTTTGGTGGAGAACGCGAGCGATCGCTTCCCCGCGCGGCCCACGAGCGCCTGCAGCGTCGTCGTCTTGCCCGACAGCTGCGTCTGCCCGGTCACGAACGTGTGCGCGAGCGGCACCGAGACGTGCTTGCCGGTCCCCACCTCGAACCCGAGATGCACGTTCATCGAATCGAGGCCCTCCACAGCCCCATGACGTATCCGGCCAGGAAGATCCCCGCGCCGATGACGACGCCGAGCAGCTGCTCGCTCATCGCGGCGCTCCCGCGTCGAGCCAGAGCCGCACGGACTCGACCGCCCCCACGGCGCCGGCGAGCTCGCGCGAGAGCGCCTCGCGCTGCGCGCGCGTCTTGACCTGGTTGTAATCGACCGCATGCCGCGTCGACGTCACGGCCGCGGCCGCGCGGTCCAGGAGCTCGATGGCGTGCGCGAGCGTCGTGCGTCCTTCCGCCGGCGCCGTCATTGGCCGCGCTCCACGAGCGCGCGCTCCACGAGCGAGATGACGAACGGCATCGTCCGCTTGCCCGTCGGCTCCAGCCGCCACCGATCGCCGCGTCCGTCGACGAAGATCCACGACGACGCCGAGAGCTCCCTGGTGATCGACATCCGGTCCGCGTTCAGCCGGCGATACTCGTCGAGCATCGCGAGGCCCGGCCGCTCCGGCACGCCGAACTTCTCCGCGAGCGCGCCACACGCCACGTACCAGCCCGGGCGATCGAGACTCAGGACGGCGAGCGCCAGCAGGACGAGCTCGCGCTCCGCCGGATCAAGCGTTACGTTCAGGTTCATCGCTTCTCGCGCTCCTCGCGGCACA